>JGI12104J13512_1000708_pt1 | contig 28685 bp, 29 predicted proteins | sample TerdegcTABiofilm_FD_13512 | JGI IMG/M metagenome (IMG submission 13512)
ACAGTGACAAAATTATGTATAATCCCGGATATCAGCTGAATTGATCAGCAAAAAATCGCTTTACCCGGCCAAATTCCACCCTGCAAAATCCAGCCTTTAGAAGGGTCTCTAAATAGTTTATTGCAGATATCGGCCTTGCCCAGCACTTGCACATATAGAGACTACGGATGTCCTAGATTGATTGGGGTGACAAAGCCGCAAAATTCAATGCAAACGCCTATCTTTCCCTATTTTTGAATAATCCGATCATTCTAACACCTCATTGGATCCTTGCTACTTTCGTGCATTAATTTCTTATATCATTATGCTGAAATATTTTATTTAACTAATCTTATATATTCGACAGCTCTTGATGAATCTGTCAACAGATAGGGAATAAAAGTGAGCATGCAGATATCCAGCCATAGTATTGTTTTCCACCAGGCCATCCCTGCCCTCGCTTATTCCCTTGCCCCGGGAAAGCTTCAGACAATAGCGAGCATCCCGATCGCATTCGCAGCGAGAATAATGAAACTCATGCCCGCGAAGGCATCTGCCCACATCAGACAGAGGATTGTTCTCCATGACCTCCGCTTTAACATAGCCGAGAGCCATGAGCCTCTTCTCCATGAAGGTGATGGCGGGAAGGGCACCGGCCATCTTAAATGAACCTGAATCGGATTCCAGGGTTTCTCCCAGATACATCAGGCCGCCGCACTCTCCATAGATGGGCATACCATCCTCAGAGGCTCTCTTGATCTGCCTCCTGGCAGGAGCTCTCTCCAGCTCGGAGGCATACAGTTCTGGATAGCCTCCGCCGATATAGAGCCCATCCACCTCGGGCAGCTGGTCTTCTAGAGGGCTGAAATAGATCAGATCCGCTCCATGCCTCTCCAGCTCTAAGAGGTTCTCATGATAATAGAAGCAGAAAGCCCGGTCCCTGGCCACCCCGATTCGCACTGCCCCCTCTTTTCCTGCCTTCATCTCTCTTGGCTCATCAGAGCCGGCCTTTGCAGGCGGCTGGATCTGACCAGTAAGCCTGAGGATCATATCGATATCGGCATTCCCCTCCAGAAAGGCCGCCAGCAGTTCAGAATCATGATTCTTCTCAAAGCCCATAACCAGCCCCAGATGGCGGCTTTTCATCTCCATCTCTTTATCCCTGGGCAGAGCTCCGAAGACGGGCATTTTCAGGCAGCTCTTGAGCATTTCCAGATGCCTCTGGCTTCCCACCCGATTGAGTATCGTCCCCGCCAGCCGAACCTTCGGGTCGAAGCTCGCAAATCCCAACTCCATAGCAGCCGCGCTTCGCGACATGCCGTGCACATTGATCACCAGAAGGACGGGTATATCCAGGATCTTAGCCACCTGGGCGGTGCTGCCGACCTCTGTGCCATCCATGCCGTCGAATAGACCCATCACCCCCTCCACCACTGCCACATCCGCCCCACCGAGAGCATAGAAAAAGGAGCGTCGGACTCCGCCCTCGCCCATCATAAAGGGGTCCAAATTGAAGGACGGCCGTCCACAGATAGCCGTATGATGGGAGGGGTCGATGAAGTCCGGGCCAACCTTGAAGGGCTGAACCACCAGACCGCGAGCACGCAGGGCGGCCATCAGACCGAGCGTGATGGTGGTCTTGCCTACGCCGCTATGGGTACCAGCGATAAGCACCGCTGGTATCGATCCATTCCTCTTAGACGAGCTTTCAGCTGATACCTCCAATGATCCTCCCATGGATCCGTCCGACCGCTTCTCCGAGATTGAAGGGAGCATGAAACCCTCTTCTCCGGCAAGGATATTAATACGCCGGCCGATCCCTTCTGCATGCTGGTTGGGGTAATCAAGAGAGGAAAATACGGCGAACGTCTAATAGAGACCATAAAGGACCATACGGACTTCCAGGTGGTGTCAGTTGAGGTCCCAGAGATCCTGCCAGGATTCATCGAGGACCCGGAGGAGTTCGTCCATGATCTGAATTTCGATCCGCAGATATTCAAGGCGGACCTGCTAATTCTCTATACTTTTCATCCGGACCTCACTCCGGAGATCGTCCGTCTGGCAGGAAAAGAAGGGGTCAAGGCGGTCATCATTCCTGGAGGAATAGGCCGGGCTGGCTCCATCAATGAGCTGGAGAGGATCGCTGAGGAGTATGACATCTACATCGAAGTCGACGAGATCTGCTGCACCCTGGAGGAGTGCGGAGTCCCGGTGATCGACCAGTTCGCGAGGAAGCTGGGAAAGCCGGAGCTGGAGGTGGAGACTAAGGACGGCAAGATCAGCCGGGTGCGTGTTTTGCGGGGCTCTCCCTGCGGAGCGACATGGCATGCCGCATCCGGCATCGTGGGAAGGACGGTATCTGAGGCCCCTTCCTTCACCGGCCTGTTCTGCCAGCAGTATCCCTGTCGCGCAGTAAGGGGAGGTCCAGGAGGGATCCACACCTCCGGAGACCTGCATAAGGATGCCATGGAGAGGGCTTTGGGTCAGGTAACCAACCTGGTGCTTCCCGAGCAGTCCAGGCCCATTAAGATCGAGCCAGGAAAGAAAGGCAAGAAGACGTAAGGGTAAAAGAAGATGGGTGAGAATCAGATGATCACAAGCTCCCGGGTGACGGAAGCCACCATTCGCGCTCTATACCGGGCGGAGACCTCTCTACCTCCCTGGGTTCTGGATAAAATTAAAGTGGGTCTGGAAAAGGAGACCAATCCCCTGGCCCGCTCTCAATTGCAGTTCATGCTGGACAATGTGAGCCTGGCCGGCTCGAGAGGCCTGCCCATCTGCCAGGATACCGGCATTGCCATATTTCATGTGCAGGCCGGCCGAGACCTTATTTTAGATTTCAACCTCCAGGAGGCCATAGCTCAGGGAGTGAGGATAGCAACAACCAAGATCCCTCTCCGTCCCAATGCCGTCGATCCCATGAGCCGAGAGAACAGCAGGGACAATACCGGTCCTGGAATACCTGATATTATCCTGGACCGGATCGAGGGCCAAAGCCTGAGGATCACCGCTTTCCCCAAGGGAGCAGGATCGGAGAACATGAGCCTCGTCATGATGCTCAATCCGGCAGACGATCCAATTGAGTTCATCATCGACGCTGTCCGGGAAAGGGCGGCCAATGCCTGTCCACCTCTCTTCCTGGGAATAGGGATGGGCGGCAGCTTCGACCTCGCCGCCCGGCTGGCCAAGCGCGCCCTTCTCAACATGCACTGCCTCCAGCAATCTGCCCCCCAATTCACTCGGAAATCACCTCAGGAATTCTCCCAGGAATCCTCCCCTCAGGGAGACTGCTCCATCTCCCTTTCCCTCTCCGCGGAAGAGATGAAAATGCAGAGGCTTGAAGAGAACCTCATGGATAGGCTCAACGATCTGGGAATCGGCCCTATGGGCCTGGGCGGGGACACCACCGTCCTCGGCCTGAGAATCGAGAAGGCTCTCTGCCATACTGCATCATTACCCGTGGCCATAAACTTCCAGTGCTGGGCAAATCGAAGCGCAACTGAGGTGCTACTATGACCGAATTTTACCTCCAGACTCCTCTTAGCCAGGAGGACGTGAAAAAGCTCAAGGCAGGGGATATCGTATTTCTGAGCGGTAGGGTGTTTACTGCCCGCGATAAGGCCCATGCCCTCATCCGCCGCCAGGGTAGTCCGGTATCTTTAGAGGGAGCGGCTCTCTATCACTGCGGTCCCATCATTCAGCGGGACTCGGTTGTCTCCGCCGGTCCCACCACCAGCGGCAGAATGGCACGCTATACCGATGAGATTCTGGCTTTGGGAGTGAGGGCCATCATCGGCAAGGGAGGCCTCCCTGGCGAGCCGTTCCTGAACAGAGCGGTCTATCTGGCCTATCCTGGGGGCTGTGGAGCAGCGGCTGCATCACAACTCCGGATTCGAGGAGTACATTTCCAGGAGCTGGGGATGGCGGAATCGATCTGGGAGCTCGAGGCGGAGAATCTTGGTCCGATGGTAGTGGCGGTGGACTCGCATGGCAGGGATCTATACAAGGATGTGAGACTGTCGGCGAAAGCTGCAAGAGAGGCTGCAAGAGAGATTTGACAATAGCAAAGGCTTTGGAGGAGACGAGGTATCTGGTGGACCGGAACTACCCCAAGGAGTCGGCAGTCAGGTTCGTTTCCAATCACCATCGACTGGCGGATGGAGAGAGGTTCATCCTGATGAGGGTGGTGGTGAGATGTGATGTTGCCGGAGGGAGAAGGTCCAAGGTGGTGAGGCTGGAGGATCTGAGAGATCAGGCCGTCTTCATTGATGGCTACAATGTCCTTATCACCACCGAGAGCGTCCTTGGTGGTTATCCCGTCTATTCATGCGATGACGGCTTCCTGCGAGACAGCAGAGGGATCTTCAGAAGTTATAGGGTCTCCTCCCTCACCCTTCATGCCCTCAATTGGATTCTCGACCTTCTGGCTTCGGTTGTTCCTGCTCGGACAGAGGTGCTCTTCGACCAGCAGATGAGCCGCAGTGGAGAGCTTGCGGAGATGGTTAGAGAGAAAATGGCAGAAAGGAACCTCTGGGGCACGGCCAGAACTGCCAGGGATGTCGATCGCCTTTTAAAGGTCGCGAAAGGTATCGTCCTGACCAGCGACGGCAATGTGATAGATAGCGCGGATCAGGTCATGGATCTTCCACTGGAGATTGCAATTAGATCAGGTATAAAGCCGCTCGTTCTCTGATATTTGCCTGACATCCATTATCGATGCCATCCTGGATATCAGTGTTCTCAGCTCAATCCCGCTTCTTCCCCTCTCTCGATCTTGCCTTAATTCTTATCGCCGATTGTCTATATCACACCACCCTGGCCAATCGTCATCTTTTTATGCTACATTTGATTAATATACTATTGGGGTTTCAAAAGCTTTCAAAGTTATGGTGAGTGGCAATGAGAATGATCGTATTAGCTTTAGTGGCGCTGGCATTACTGCTCATGGGCGGAGGGGCTTTGGCATCTCATCCCATGTTCTTTCCCCTGAGCGAGCATACCATAGCCAAGGATGTTACCGATAGCGGCATGCCGCTTTACAGGACGACCACATTTACCACTGATGACGAGCAGGCTGTCTCCTGGTTGTTGATCTGGCGCGACTCCAAGTCGCATACTGTGGAATGGAGATGGTACTGGCCCGAGGGCAGGACCTATGCCCGCTCGTTCAGCACCATTCCGCCCATCGATGGATTCACTGGAATGTGGGCGGCACCTGTCTGGAGCTGCCTGAAGATCAAGGGAACTGATGTCGCTTATCTTCCAGGAAACTGGAGGGTGGATGTGATAGTGGACTACAGGAAGGTCCTCACTCAGTATTTCACCATCAACACTCCTTACGCCTGCTGAGCCTTATCCTTTGAGAATGAAAAAGGCCGGCAAACTGGAGGGCTAGCTTTGCTCTTAACTTTTCATTCTTTTCAGTCCCTGAGGAACAACCGAAGAGGCAATAGAAGTCCAATGATCGGGTCGGTCCGCGGGAGCCGCCTGCAGGAAGATAGCAAATGGCTTTATTTTCAATTTTGTGCTTGCAGCAAGCCAGTGGAAGACCATATAAATCCCGGACGCTTAGAGGAGGGCGGTGGCATAAAAGATGAATCTGGAATTCGGTGGCAAGACCAGAGAGCCTGATATTCGCAGGCTCTTTGACATGAAGGACGTCATTTTCGATCAGGACTGGTTGGCGGGGGCAGAGAACTTTGAGCTGTACTACATGTTTCGCGACCTCTTCCTCAGCCGGGCGGACGAGGATAAGCTCCGAGATCAGAACCTGAGATATGATATAACCATTATCCCGCCGGGGATGATGGGCAAAGAATACATCAAGACTGCCGGCCACTACCACCCCCTGGCGCCGGGGTCTCTTGTCACCTACCCAGAGCTATATGAGGTGCTGGAGGGCGAGGCGCTCTATCTCCTGCAGAACGAGGATCTGTCCGATGTGGTGGCCATAAACGCGGTTGCTGGGGATAAGGTCCTGGTTCCACCAAATTACGGTCATATCACCATTAATCGATCCAATAAGACCCTCAAGATGGCCAACTTCGTGGCCAGGGACTTCTCATCCCTCTATGGTCCCATAAAGGAGAAGTCCGGCGGTGCATACTTTTTCACAAAAGATGGCTGGATCAAGAACCCGCGTTGCCCAGAATCGGCCGAGCTGAGGCGGGCGGATGCGCCTGGCGGCCGGACCCTTTCCCGGTTGGGGCTGGCCAAGGGCAAGGAGATGTATCCTCTGCTCAAAGAGCATGGTCGGCTGGATTACCTCACCAGACCCGGAGATCATCTAGACCTCTTTTCAGGGGTAATCTGAATGGGCGGCTTTCGAATAAGATCTTGAGGGAAATTCGAATAAAATGATAAATCAAGGATTATCAAGCTTCAGAGCATATATCGAGCTTCTCCGCCCGCCGCTAGCGCCAATGGACATCGCCATGCCTGCCGCTTCAGCCCTGCTGGCAGTCTATGCAGTGGAAGGGACTCTCCCCCCACTGATTCCTTTTGTCATAGCGGTGCTCGGAGCCTACTGCGCCATAACCAGCTCTTATGTCTATAACGACTGCTGCGATATCGACGTGGATAAGATCGGCATGCCCTCCCGACCGCTGCCTTCGGCAATGCTCAGCAAGAGGCAGGCCCAATCATGGTCGATATTTCTCTTTCTCATCGCCCTGTCTGCTGCTCTCTACCTGAACCCGGAGAGCTTTGTCGCCCTGGTCGCCGCCACCCTCCTGGCCAGCATCTACTCCGCCTGGGCTAAGAGGAATACCCCCTTCTCCTGGATATTCGTGGGCTTATCCTATGGATTGGTGCCCTTCGGCGTCTGGCTGGCCATGGAGCCGGCGGGGATTCTCAAGGCCGGAGCGGGAATCCATTCCGCTTCTCTGATCCTGGCAGCGATGATCTGCATTACCGATTGGGGATTCACCAACTGCGATGCCTCTCGTGATGTGGAGGGCGACAGAAAGGAAGGAATTCCCACCACTCCCGCCACCTTCGGCATTCCTGTCACGGCAAAGCTGGTTGCCCTCTTCTGGATGGTGGGGATCATTCTATCCATTGCCCTGGGATTGGTCTCCGGACTGGGATGGATTTATCTGGTGGCAGCTATTATATCAGGTGGCTGGCTGCTGTGGCAGAACCGGGATTTCGTGCGCCATCCAACGGCAAAAAGAGGGGAAGAGTTCTTCTATCAGTCTGCCAACTACCGCGCCTGGTTATTTGCAGCATTGATCATCGATGTGCTATTCAGAGCGACCCTTCTCCAGGACTTGCCCCAGGTAGGCTGGCTGTGAAGATGAAAAGCAAAATGACGGCTATTCATTTCCCGGTCGCTTTAGATTGAGGCAATCTATTTCCTCAGCAAAAGCTAAATAACCTGGCCGTGACTACTGGGATCGATGTTCTCCGCCCGGGATGAGTACAATCTCATCAATAAAGAGCTTGCCGCACTGGTGAGGGACCTGCCCGATTCCCCTCTGGGGGAGATACTGAGCTATGTGCTCTCTACGCCGGGAAAGAGGGTTCGGCCTCTCATCCTGATTATATCCGCCGAGGCTTTTGGTACCCCTCCTGCTCAGTCCATTAATGCTGCTTTAGCCATTGAGCTGGTTCATGCCGCATCCCTGGTGCATGACGATATTTTGGATCAAGGCATAGAGAGGAGGGGCTCGCCCAGCTCTCTGGAGCGCTTCGGCCTGGAGGGCTCGCTTCTGGCAGGAGACTGGCTCATCTCCCGGTCGATAGACCTGATATCTGGCTACAGCCAGGCGGTCATCCAGGCGTTCTCCCGCGCCTGCATGGATATGTCGGAAGGAGAACTGCTAGACCTCTCCTGCGCGGGTTCGCCTGATGAGTATTATCAGTGCATCTCTAAGAAGACCGCTTCCCTCTTCGCCGCTTCGGCCAAGATCGGGGGGCTGATCGGCGGGGCTGGAAGAGAGGATGTGGCCAGGCTGGAGAGCTATGGGCTGCACCTGGGTTTAGGCTATCAGGTCCTCGACGACCTGGAGGAGTATCTGGGCCTGGACCAGGGGAAGTCTTCCCAGAAGACCTCGGTCACCCTTCCCAGGATCTATGCCAACTCTCTTGCTGCTTATTCTGACACTGATTCTGATGCCGAGACTGTAGTGCAGATGTGCATTGAGGTCACCGATGATCACTGCAACCAGGCCAAATATGCCCTTGAAAGCCTGGAGGCAGACCAAAAGATCAAACTCCTACTTCTGGAGATAGTGGACGAGATGACCTGCCGGGGACTGCAAAGATGCAGATCGCAAAAAAGCCTCTGCTGAAGATCGAGGCCTCAGCGGATAGTGAGGGAATCAGGCTTTCCGCCCGCGGCCCGGCCGCTGTGCTGGCCAGGCCCATAATCGAGCAGATCAACAAGGTCTTTTCCACCGAGAAGCCCATCAGCTCCGGCCCGGATAAATTCATCTTCTCCACCTGGATTCCTCCTGCACCGAGTGTTGCCTTCGACCGGATGCTCAACGCTCAGGTGGGGGCATTGATCCACCGCCCGGTGCCCGACCAGTTCTCCATAGGGATCATCAAGGCCTGTCCCAATGACTGCCTGCACTGCTCTGCCCCCTCCCGCCAGGGGGAGATACTCTCAAGCGATGTGATAAAGGGGGCGATCTCCCAGGCCCTGGACATGGGCTCGTATCTGGTCACCTTCGACGGTGGCGAGCCCATGCTCAGACGGGATCTGCCCGACCTTGTCTCTTCCGTCGACCAGCGGGCGGTGGCCACCAGCTTTACCAGCGGCTACCATCTGACCGCAGAGCTAGCGAAGCAATTAAAAGAGGCGGGGCTCTATGCGGTGCGAATTAGCATCGACAGCCCCATCGAGGAGGAACACGACCGCTTCCGGGGCCGAAAAGGCGCTTTCCAGGATGCGCTCTCCGGGGTCAGGAATGCCCTGGCTGAGGGCCTTTTAGTGGACCTGTTCATGGTCACCTCACCGCACAATATCGACCACCTGGAGGAGGCGTTCAGCCTAGCAGCGGAGCTGGGGGTGCACGAGCTCTCCCTCTATGAGATCGTGGCCGTGGGCCGCTGGGCAACCCATGAGGATGAGGTGTTAACGGCTGAAGATGTGGCCCGGCTGGAGAGGTTCCACAAGGAGAAGAACAGAGTGGATGGCCCGCGGGTCTCCGCTCTGCCGTATCTATTGAGCCCGGAGATGTTCGGCTGCTTTGCCGGGAGAAGATGGATTCATGTGGACAGCGACGGAGTGGCCCTGCCCTGCGCCTATATGCCACTTGGCTTTGGGAACATCAAGGAGAAGAGCCTGGAGGAGATCTGGAGGGAGATGACCCGCTATCCCTGGTTCAAGGGGAGGTGCTCCTGCCAGATGAGGGATCCCGGATTCCGGGAGGCGCATAAGGGGATACTGGGGAAGTAGTTGAAGAATCGGATTGATGTCCACCAAGACCATAACCATAACCGAAGAGGCCTATGAGCGCCTGAAAAGCCGGAAGGGCAAAAACCAGAGCTTCTCAGAGGTCATCGTCCAGAACCTCCCGGCAAAGCGGAAGCTGTCGCAGATATTAGACGAGATCGGCAGGGACGATGCCCTGGCGGATCGAGCTGAAATAGCATCGGAAGAGACGCGCCATTCCCGTATGAGGGACACCTCTGATGCTGGTGCTTGGCGACACCACCCCGATCGATGCCCTGCGCAGCAATCGTGCCGCCCTCAGGAAGATCGCCGAGATTGAGGCGTCGGAGGAGATGGCATGCACCACAGAGGTTAAGTTCTGGAGCGGTTCAAGTCGCAATGGTCAGGCTTCACCACCAAGGCACGAAGGCACAAAGACGAGGAAGAAATAGTATCTCCAGGTTTACACACAGAAAGCAGCGAAGAACCAAGATTAGACTGCCAGTCACTCCGCCAGTTGCTGGCGCATACGCTCCGCGTCGGGACTCTCGATCTGCTCGCAGATGGCAAGCACCTCTTTCGCCAGCTTCAGATACCGCAATCATAGATCCTGAACTCAAGATGCAACGATCATTTTCTTTGCCCTTGCTGGTCAGAAGGTCCTAGGCGAAAGAGTGGATCCTCTGGCGCTTCTTTGGGATATATGTGGGATTTTTTTTCCGAGCATTTCTCATTCTTGTCCCGTGAGGTACAGGCACCCAGATCCGTCATCCCCTCAGCCTTCCCAATAGCTCGCAGGCCTTGCACCTCTCCCCCACACAGGGCTCGCCGCACTCCCCACACTCTGCCAGCTCCATCTGCGCCCAGCCCTCTTTGCAGAGGTCCTCGATCCTCTCAAATCCCTGCAATGTCCTCTGCCGGGTTCCAGGAAAGAGGCTCTCCATCCGATTCATCATATCCCGCACGTCCGCTCTTAAAGATAGCTGGGCATAAGGGCACTCCCTGGATTCGAAATAGACCCCATTGACCATGGCATAAAGGGCGATCTCCTTCTCCGGAATGTCTCGCAGGGGCTTGATCCTGGGCACCAGTCCCGGCTGCTCCCGCCGGGGGCGAAATCGCATCAGCCGCTCCATATCCCCCTTCAGATAGTTCATCATCACAGACTGGGCCTCATCATCCTGGTTATGGCCGGTGGCCAGCTTGGAGGCGCCAAGCCTTTTAGCGGCGCAGTTCAATGCATTCTTGCGAAAGACCCCGCAGTAGGTGCAGGGCGCAACCCTCTTTCCCACCACCATCTCATCCAGATCATAGCCGTACTCCTCCCGGAAGGAGACGATCATCTGCTCGACTTTCAGCTGGCGGGCGATCCTCTCTGCGGCCAGAATGGTATCATCCCGATAGCCGGCGATGCCCTCATCCACTGTCACCGCCACCAGTTCCACATCCCTCCCGGCAAAAGCCCTGGCCAGGGCAAAGAGGAGGGCAGTGCTGTCCTTCCCCCCGCTCACCGCCACTGCAATCCGCTCCCCCTTCTCGATCATCCCGTTCACAACGATTGTCTTTGCCATTCGCTCCTCAAAATCCTGGACGAAATGATCCTGGCACAGTTGCCGGCCCAGGTAACGCTGGGAGACGATCGCCCTTTCTCGGCACAGGGAGCAGAGCATACCCTCCTCAGTCAAGCTTGAACCTCTCAGCATTGGCGTAAACGGTCAGCCTCTTGCCCCGCAGAAAACCGACTATGCCAAGGCCCGTCCTCTGGGCAATGGATATGGCTAGACTCGTCGTCGCCCCCCGGGAGACCACAGCCGGTATGCCGGCCACTGAGCACTTCAGTGCCATGTCCGAGGAGACCCGGCCGGTGCAGGCGGCGAAGGTTCGGCCAAGGTCGAATCCCTCTTCTCGGAGGATCTGGCTCCCTATGGCCTTGTCCAGGGCATTGTGCCTGCCGATATCCTCGATGATCGATACCGGTCCGAATTGATCGAACAGGCCTACGGAGTGCACCCCGCCGGTAGCGATATGTGTCTGGGAGAGGGAAATGGCCTTCATCGCCTCCTGAGCTTGCTCCACTCTAACCGTCAGATCGGATATTATCCGGGGGAGCTTTGACTCATCCAGAAAGGAGGCGATACCGCCGCAGCCGCTCACAATGGGCCTCCTTGGGACCATCGCCCGGACGGGATCGGAGACGATAGCACGGGCCACATCCCCCTCCACCTCTATAGATTCGATCTCCTGGATCGAGGAGATGATCCTCTCGGAATAAAGGTGCCCGGCCACGAACTCCCTTTTCAGCTGGGGGCTGATCATGGCGGTGACAAAATGTCGGCCATTGATGAAAATAGATAGGGGGACCTCCTCTACCACCGGGCAGGTGGCCTTGCAGACCTCCTCTCCGTCCACCCTCAAGCACTCAAAGTCCTTTATCATCTTCCTCCAGCTTCTTTGGCTCCTCTGGATCTCCAGTCCCTAGGCCATCCGGGCGATCTGCTCCAGGCTCATAAGGAGCTTCTCAATCTCCTCTTCTGTATTGTACAGATATAGTGATGCCCGAGCGGTGCCGTGCTTCAGGCCCAGATGCTTCATCAGGGGGATGCAACAGTGATGGCCGGAGCGGATGCAGATATTCGAGACCTGGTCAAGCATCAGGGCGATCTCATGAGGCAAAAGGCCCTCTATCCCAAAGGAGACCACTCCTCCCCGCGCCTCCGGGCTGCGTGGCCCCGGTCCGTAGACCTGCAGGCCTTTTATGTCCTCCAGCCCTTCCAAGAGCATTCTGGTCAGCCTCATCTCATGCTCATGAATCCTATCGATCCCTATCCGGGCCAGATAGTCCACCGCAACACCAAGGCCAATACCGGCGGAAATGTCTGGCGTTCCTGCCTCATAGCCCTCGTAGCCCTTCTTGATGGTGAATTTGTCATCAAGGACATCCTCCACCATCCCTCCTCCCACCAGCAGGGGCTCCAGCTTAATTCCGTCCGGTTTCTTTCTTGAATCCTGGTTCTTGCTGGAAGGGCTGCTTATTCTCTGCCCCTTCGCCATCCTCTGCTCTTTGGTCACTCTTTGCCCTCCGTCCCTCTCGTCCTTCTTCAGTCCTCTGATCCAGAGCACCCCCGAACCCGTGGGGGCGAGCATCTTGTGGCCGGAAAAGCAGAGAAAATCACAATCAAGATCCTTGACATCCACTGCCATATGGGGCAAGGACTGGGCGGCATCCAGCAGGAAGAGGGCTCCTTGCTCCCGACAGATCCGGCCGACCTCTCTTGCCGGCTGAATGTTGCCAAGGGCATTGGATAGGTGGCTCATGGCGACAAGCCTGGTATTCTTGTTTATCGCCTTCTCCAAGTCGGCAAGATCGATCCTCCCCTCTCTGTCCGGGGCTATGACCTCCAGATCGATCCCCATCCTCTTCAGCCTCATCCAGGGCAGGAGATTGGAGTGGTGCTCAAGCAATGTGGTGACTATCCGGTCTCCCTTCTTCCAGTCCAGGCCGCGGGCAACCATATTGATCGACTCGGTTGCATTCCTGGTGAAGACGGCAGTTCCATCCTCACCCCTCACAAAGGCCGCCACCTTGCGATGAGCATCTCTGTACCTCTGGTCGGCGATCTGGGCCTGGCGGTAGATCCCTCGGCCCACATTGGCCCGGTAGCTTCGGTAGTAGCCCAAGACCGCTTCTAAGACCGGCTCCGGGGTGAGGCTGGTGGCGGCGTTATCCAGATAGATGAGATCTTTGAGAATGGGAAAATCAGACCTAATCTCATCAAGGTTCAAAATATTCACAACACCTCGTTTAGGCTACCGCTTCTGTAGCCCTCCAAATCCAGGCTCACATATTCAAAGCCGATGCTCTTCAACCTCTTGACGATCTCCTCGCGCTGGATTAGTGCTTTTTCCAGCTCTTGCTCCTCCAGCTCGATTCGCGCTGTCCTTCCTTGCATCCTCACCCGCAGCTGTCCAAACCCCAGGCTCTTCAAGTACTCTTCACCTTCCTCCACCATTCGCAATCCTTCCCTGGTGATCCTATCATAATAGGGAATGCGCGAGGCCAGACAGGCGGAAGAGGGCCTGTTCCACACCGGCAGTTCCAGATCCCAAGCCAGGGAGCGGATATCCTTTTTTGTGATTTTCGAATCGACAAATGGATGCCAGATCCCTTCCTCGCTGCAGGCGGCAATGCCTGGCCTGTAGTCGTCAAGGTCGTCGGCATTCACCCCATCAGCGATGCAAGCAATGTCCTCTTCAAGTGCCACCCTCTTGAGAATCTTAATCGATTTTTTTTTGCAGATATAACAGCGGTTGGCTGGATTTTGAGAAAAAGACTGGTCATCGAGAATGGAGAACTTCTCCACCCTCAGATTTAAACCGAGAGATTCTGCCAGGGCAACTGCTTCCTCCAGTTCTCTTCTGGGATAGGTCTCGCTGTCCAGAATTACAGCCACCGCCCCCTCGCCCAGAACATCATGGGCCACCCTTGCCAGGAGGCTGCTGTCCACTCCACCAGAGTAAGAGATGAGAAGCCTTCCTTTATCCCGAATCCTATCTTTGAGATCGCTAAGTATGTCGTCCAGGCTCATTTATTGATTCCTGAAAAGAGGACAATTCTCATTTGCCTTTGCATTTGGTGGAGATGCAGGCGTTCTCATCCTCTTGAAGCAAGCGGCAGACTCCACAAATTCTTTCCACCAGGTCATCTACTCCTCCCTCGATAAGATCTTCTGCCAGCCTTCCTATCGCCTCCCTGATATCCTCTCTGAACTCAATATTGTAGCCTCTCTTTTTGGAGATATACTGGGACACCGCAGGTGGAGTGATTCCCAGCATTTTGGATACATCCTTTTGGGATGCACCTCTCTTAATCAGCTCCTCGGCGATAGCTGCCCTGATGCTGGGGAGTACATCCCAGACGATCTCCTCACATGGCGACTTCATCTATCATGAACCCCAATCGATGTTATTTCATCCATCATACAAGACATCCATCAGTCTTATACCGATATAAATGTTATAGGAGTCCTGGAAAGAAGAGCATTCAGCTTTTTAATATCGATGCGATTCCAGCTGATCAGCCCAGCCCAAAGATTATCAGCCTGGAGGAATAGAATAGGTGACGCGGAGGTCTTTCATGCATCATACTCATATGATAATCGACGGGGAACAGCTCCCTCTTTCTCTAGATAAGGTGGAAACGATCTATAATCCGGCAAACCAGGAGCCTATGGCCCTGGTCTCCGTTGGCACTCGCCAGGATGCGCAAATGGCCCTAAAGGCAGCCGAAAAGGCATTTCCTATCTGGTCAGGGACCTCCAGTGAGAGAAGGGCAGAGCTATTGCATTCTGCCGCAGATCTGGTGCGAGAGAGGGCGGAGTTCATTGCCCGTCTGCTCACCCAGGAGCAGGGAAAGCCTCTGAAAAACTCTCGGGCGGAGGTACTGTCCTCTGCTGATATCCTGGACTATTATGCAGAGGAGGGGAGGAGGAACATCGGGGAATGGCTGGCCACATCCCGAGGGAGGAGCATTGTGGTCCGCCAGCCTGTGGGCGTCGCCGCCCTTATCACCCCTTGGAACTACCCAGTGGACCTCCTCTCCTGGAAGGTGGGGCCGTGTCTGGCAGCGGGCTGCACATTTGTAGCCAAACCGCCCAGCCGTGCTCCCGTCGCTGCCACGGAATTCATAAGGGCAATCTTGGACGCCGGGCTTCCTGCTGGCGTGATCAATGTGGTCCATGGCTCGGGCGGAGAGGTAGGGGCAGAGCTGGTGGAAAACCCCATCTCCAGAAAGATCGCCTTCACCGGCCAGACCGAGACCGGGCGATGGATAATGGCCCAGGCTTCCAATCAGATCAAGCGTGTCTCCCTGGAGCTGGGAGGGCACGCGCCCTTCATCGTCTGTGCGGATACCGATATCGAAAAAGCGGCTGCCGCCTGCGCTCAGAGGGCTTTTTCCAATATGGGGCAGATCTGCATCAGCGTCAACCGGATCTATGTGGCAGAGGAGGTGGCAGAGGAATTCACCGAGAGGCTTGTCTGGCAGGCGGAAAGGCTGCGGATAGGCAACGGCCTGGAGGAGAATGTTGATTTGGGACCGATGTTCAGCCATGAGCAGAGAGCCAAGACCAAAGAGCACTTGGCCGATGCCCTGAACAAGGGAGCTGCGCTCCTCTATGGCGGTCGGGAGCCGGAGGGTGAAGCATTTGATAAGGGCTATTTTTTCCTGCCCACCGTCCTGGACAGAGCGAACCACAGCATGAGGATCATGAGAGAGGAGACCTTCGGCCCGGTGGCACCCATCATGAGCTTCAAGACAATTGATGAGGCCATAAGTCTGGCAAACGACACGAATTACGGCCTGGCTGCTTATATTTACACCAGCGATATCGCCACCGGCATTCAGGCGGCGGAGAGGCTGGAGGCGGGTGGAGTGGGGGTCAACATCAACAATGTGATGGACTATCAGATGCCTTTTGGAGGCTGGAAGGAAAGCGGCATCGGCCGGGAACTGGGGCACTATGGCCTGGAGTCATTCCTGGAGATAAAACACATCCGCCTGGGGATTTGAAAGCCAATTTGCCTCTCGGGAGCTCTTCGCTCTTTCCTGTGGGCCGCCTCCACAGACCGACCCGATCATTGGCTTTCTGTTGCCTCTTTTGTTGTTTTTGGCGATAGCACAAAAAACGAACCACAAAGACACAAAGGCACTAATATATCCTTTCATATCGCTGATTAATCATCATATCAAGATAGAATCCTTTGTGGCTTTGTGCCTTTGTGGTTTTGATTTTGAGTCACAAAGCCCACATAAAACAGCGAGGATACCAATTTAGCTAAGAGCCTTTTCATCCATCAGCCCCATCCTCTCTTATCATCGATCGCCTGTATCAGCCCAGCCACCTGATCCGGGGTCAGCTCCTCGGGCCGCATATTGATCAGTGTCTGGTCAAGCTGAGATATGGTCATCTCATCCACCCCATAGGCTGCCAGACCTTTCTTCACTTTTTTGCGCCTGTTTCTGAAGAGTATATCCGCCATCCTCATAAAGGCCCTGGGCTCCACCTGAGGCCTCTCCGTTCGCGGACGGAGCCTCACTATCGCCGAGTCCACATCGGGAACAGGACGGAAGGCCTTTCTGGAGACGCTCTCTAAAATCTCGATATGACAGAAGAAGCCTGCCACCATCCCCAGACGGCCATAGTTCTTGCTGGCGGGCTGGGCCTTCAACCTCAGGGCGAACTCCTTCTGGAACATCAGTACCGCCAGGTCGAACGGCCGGGCGAGCAGTCGATAGGTGATTTTGCTGGAGATATCATAGGGAAGGTTGGAGACGATCTTATTGTACTGGGGCAATCGAACAGTCAGGGCATCGGCATGTATCACCTGCACATTTGCTGCCACATTGCATAAACCAGCTGCCAGATCAGGATCGATCTCCACTGCATAGACCCGGCCAGCATGGGCGGCCAGCTCTCTGGTCAGAATGCCCTCCCCCGGCCCAATCTCCAGCACCCAATCCTGTGGCCCAAGCTCGGCATGGCTTACAATAGTATCCACAATCGAGCGATCGATCAAAAAATGCTGGCCCAATCTCATCTTGTGCGAGGCATTGTTGTAAATACCCGGTACTTGATCCGGTCGTCCATCAGCTCGTCCTCGATGCGTTTGGCTATGAGCTTCTCCGGGTTGTGCAGCCCTTTCACCCTCTCCACCAGGTCAGAAAAGCTCTTGAAAGGCCCCTTCTTGCGCTCGTTGAGAATCGACCACATCAGCTTCTTTCCTATGCCTGGGAGGAGCTCCAGGGCGTGCATGCGAGTGGTGATGGGGCCGGCGTCATTGAAATAGCGAATGAACCTGGCCTCATCCTCCAGCACTATGGTCTGGATGATAAAAGGCAGCTCCAGCTTGGCACTATTGGATAGCTCAGAGTATTCGATCCTGCGGTTGACATGATCGATTACGTCTCGGCTGCCGCTACCGATATAAACGCGGGCCCCTGCCACCGGAACCACTCCTTCTTTGGGAGTCATCTCCATGAGAACGAAGTTGGTCTCGCCCACCGCCTGAACCAAAGGCTGCTTCTGATAGGTCCTGCTGTCTGGCGTGCGGCCATAGGGGAGGTAATCGAGAACCCTAGCTACCTCTTCTCTCTTTGGCGGTCTCCCCTCAGGCATATGCCTTACCCCCTGGATGCGATATCTAAAATATTGCTGAGCTCTTCCTCGCTGAGATTGAACCTCTCTTTTGCATAGATCGCTCGCAGCTCATCCTTGGTGACCGGCCTGATATCAGCGATCTTAACCGCTATAATCGGGGTCATCTTCTCCATCTTCATCAGCTCAGCTACCATTGCTTTATTCTCTTCTGCGCTGCCCTTGGAAAAGAGTTCAGCATGCCTTATCGCCCGGCGAAGCTCATACCCCAATTCCTCTTCATCGGCCCGCTTCTCCCGGATCTGGTCGAGGATCTCCTTGACCTCCGCCAGGGTCAGGAATTCCTCTTCTAAGACGCTCTTGACAATCATCTTATTTCTGTGCCTTAAGATGTTCAGGCAATGTGATCAAGGTCTTGATGGCGTCGCCATCATTGACCTTCAGGACGAACGCTCTGCCCCTCTTTCCCACGACCTCGGCCGTCTTTCCATGGAACCTGGGGTGAGGCATTCCCTTATGTATGCTGGGATCGATGAGCACGTGAACCTTCGACCCCGTATCGAACTCCTGAATAGCCCTCACTACGGGAGATATTCCACTGCTCCTGACAGTCTTGCTCAGCTTGTCTCTAGACTTCTTCCGCATTCCGTGATGATGTGCCATCTGATTCTCCACCTACATCTATTACATCTAGCTCTTCGACTATCGCATCCACTCTGAGGATCTCCGCGAGGTTCGGCTGGGTTCTGCCTCCATCACCGGAGATCAGCTCCTTGATGTAAAGGCCACTTTCGCCTTTTACATTAATGCGAGCCAGATTGCCCTTAACCTCAATTAGATCAGTGCTATAAACCTTCCTCAACCTGAGCTTATCTGCCCTTCGGTGAGACACCCGAGTTGGCGTACGCTGATCGACCTGTCCAACTAATCTCCTCAGGCCTGATTTAAGCTTTTCTTCTGCCACATCTGCCCCCAGCCTGATCAGAGCGGAGTAGGTCTTGATAAAGGCGGCCTCTTTGAGCCGTTCCACCATCGATGAATCCGCCAGGGCGAGATCAATCACCTCTACCTTGCCCTCTGCCTGACGGTTGATCTCCTCTTGCAACTTCAACAGGTCGATGGTCCTTTTCCGCGGCCGGACCGCTTCCACAATGAACGGCCTGCCTTTGCCCAGCATGCGAGCATCGATGTCCTCGCGGCCGGCTCCATGAAATACGGTATCCTCAGCCTCTGCCGCCTGGATCACCGCTGGCCGGATGATCTCATCTACCGACTCCTGGTACATGCGGCCCGTGTAGTTGCAGCGCGGACAGCCCCGACCCCGGCACTCGCGACAGGGCCAGCGGGTCTGGGGAATGCCCCTGACTAGCTTTCTGTAGCGGCCTCGAATGAACAGAGATGCCACCTGCAGTTCAGCTTCACCATTTTCCAGGTTCAGGTGGACCACCATATCCGGATTTCTCAGATCGAACTCCTTTCCTGTGAGTTGGGTAAGACGTTTTCCCACCTCCCGGTTCAACTCGGACTTGAAGGGCTCGGCGTGACGAGAGCCGCCGTCCGCGAGGAGGAGCTCCTCGTTCTCGGCCAGAAGGCCGGACATCTTGGTTCCCACCAGGAGGGTGGAATACTCCCAGCCAGCAAGGGCAGCGGCTGATTTCTCCGCCCATTTATCCAGCACTTCAATAGACATCTCTCCCAAGCAGACGGTGCAGCGAGCGTCTGGCTCATCCCTGCGGCCCAATTTGAGCCGGGCAGATCGGAAAGAAGGGGCCAGATCCTCCAGCGTTGAGCTGTCACCATCCGCTGAGGCCTGCATGGCCAGGACGGTCTTCAATGATCGGCCCCGCTCGGCATTGGTAAGGCCTGTGGCCAGCATGGCGAACTGCCTTCCCAGACAGCTGTCGCAGATGGGGCCCAGTCGGATGATCCTCTTGGCCGTCTCCAGGATATCGTCTCTTGGGTTCTCCAGGATCTCTTCACTCATAACTTCACTCATAATGACTCTTCTATGATTATTCGGTGCTGGCTTTCATTCGCCAATATATGCTCCCAGGAAGTCGAAGGGAGCGGGTCTGTTCTTGGCCACTGCTATCCGCAATCCGACATAAAGGCATTGGTATCCAGCAGCCAGTTAGTGACCACAATGCAGTGATCGGCATGCAGGCTGGCGGGCCCGAGGGCAACCACCTCCGCCCCGGCGGAATCGAGGATCAACTCCTCCTCCTCAGTCATCCCGGTGTGATCTCCCAGGACGAATGCCATCTCCCTATCCAGGGGCTCATCTTTCAGGCAACGATAATCCTTTCCATCCTCTTTCAGATATATCAGCCGGACGGATCTCTGTTTCAGGTCCTCCAATACTCCCCCAAGGTCCCCGGTGCGGACGAATATGCCAGAGGTGGACATGGACCATTCCGCTGATGCCTGCACCGCCAGGGCCTTTTTAAGGAGTGCGGCGGTGGTCCTCTCATCGGGATTGAGGTGGCGTAGGGTCTCGCCCACCAGCCGAATGATCTTAGGAGGTTCTCCGCCCAGCAGCACCAGGTACACCAGCACATCTTTTCTGATGCCATGGGATAGGACAAAGGCAGCGGTGACGGAACGGCAGAGGATGTCCAGGCGGCCGGAGGTGCCCGGGATATCCTCCAAAGAGAAGTTGGGCTGAGTGGTGGCCTTGTGGCCTACGACGACGAATATGCGCATTTATCTACCTCGCCATTGATGGATGGCAAGAAACATGAATCATGCCACTTTGGCCATCTTGTCTCCTGCCATTACTACCGCATTGAACGCCGAGTCAGCCACCTCAACCAGAATGATGTAATCGCCACTGACTGCAGCAGCCTCCTTCAGGCGCAGTCCATAGCCATTCTGCGCCGAGCCGCCAAGGAGCATGGGGCCGATGATCTCCGAACTCTCTTCCTCTTCACTTGCCGGCAGTCTCATCTTCAAAAAGCCAATCCTGCTCTCACCGGAAACCAGGCTGATATTCTCCCTGATGAACTGAGAATAATTGCTCCCTGGCCTCATCTTTTTCACCAGATCGCTAGACAGGTAGTAGACTCCTCCATAGGGGTTGATCAGGGCATTGAAGCTGCCGTCCTGGCCGAAGTAGGCCTGAGCTAGGAAGGTCATGTTCTCCTCTTCCTCCAGGATCGCAGGCACAGAGAAGGCGAGAATGCTGCTTAAGTTCTCGGATATTCCCAGGTCATTGACGGCATACACCGGTCCGTAATATGAGCCATCGAGGGAGATCTGGCGCATGGCTCCCGGCCAGGAGAACTCAAAATCGGCGCTGCCGCCTTCCAGGGCCTTCATCTCCGACCAGACGATCTCATGGCTCTGGTTGTTAACGATATTCAAAGTGGCCCTCTGGAGGTTATCATCCTCGTCCAAAGCCATAACCCGGATCTTTGCCGGAATGGCCTGGCTTGCAATATCCTTTTTGATCTCCAGGCTGACCCTGGGGGCGGGGGAGTGGCCCAGGGCCCGGATCATCCAGCTGGTCTGATTGTAAGAGCGATTCAGAAGATCCCAGGGAAGGATGCGATTGGGATTGCGCGCGGCCAGAGCTGACCTTGGAAATAGGGAGCTGTTATCAACCCCTACATACACTCCGGCGAACTCATAGACAGATATCAAAAAGCTGCCGGAGACGACGGCATCAGGGATATCCACCACCGACCAGGTAAAGTTCTCGGAAAAGTAGGACCGGGCCCTGTCCGTCGACCGGGAGAGCAGGGATAGATTGCGATCCCAGACCTCAACTATCAGCATATCCGACTTCGGCTCGGGGGCCAGTTTTCCCAATATCTCCACCCCAGAGAGGGTCCAGTTGTCGCATGGTGCCTCAAATATCACTGCATGTCCCCGCAGATCGTCCATCCAGACAGCATCCTCGGCGCTGCCATCATCGTAGCCCAGCCTGACCAGGTCGGCGCTCGCAATTCCTGTAGCCAGCAGCATCCCAATCAGAATAAACAATAAAAATCTAGCCATCAGACCATCCCTGAACTCTTTTCATCTTTCAGTTATTCTCGGACATGGCAATTGATAGCACGTCACCTTATACCTTTCGACCTATCCAAAAGTATAATAAACCCATAAAGCGACTGAACTATCTTCAACAGGAGTTCAAGATGATTCGCATCATATCCCTGGACATGGATGGTACCCTGGTTAATTCGAGGTTCGTGGACAAGGTCTGGATGGAGGGCGTGCCCCGGCTTTATGCCGAGAAGACGGGGATGGACTTTCCCTCGGCCAGAGAATACGTCATTTCTGAGTACATGAAGATCGGCAGCGATCACCTGGAATGGTATGACCTTAAGTTCTGGATAGATAAGTTCGGCCTCTCGGTGGAGAAAGAGCACCTCTTAGGGCTCTACGAGGACGAGATCGAGGTCTATCCCGAGGTTGAGGAGGTCCTGGAGCTTCTCTCCCGTAATTATGAGCTGGTGGTGACCTCCAATGCCGCCCGCGACTTCATCGAGATCGAGCTGGACGGCCTGAAAGGCTACTTCCGGGAGGTCTTCTCTGCTACCAGCGACTTCCGGGAGGTCAAGAAATCGCCTCTCCTCTATGGAGCCATCTGCGCTCATATGGATGCCAGGCCATTTGAGGTGCTGCACATCGGCGACCATTACCGATATGACTATGAGTCCGCATTGGATGCGGGCCTGGATGCCCTCTTCCTAGACCGCAAGGGCGAGCGCCAGGGCCCGGAGGTCATAGGCGACCTCAGAGAAGCAATGGAGCTGATCGGCGGGTGCATGTGAGAACCTAGGTTCTGCTGCAGGCCGTCATACCTTTTTAAAAAAGATTTATCTCTGTTCAGCAGATTCCATTCAGTAGGTTATATCCTCCACCTTGCTCCCCTTTGGCAGTATGGAATGATCGGGATTGCCGGAGGGATTCATCTCATTGCGCTTGCCCAGCGCCTTGAACTTCGCCATATGCTGCTTGGCAATGTCGACCTTATCATCATGGACGGTATGGACAACATATGCATCTTTCCCCTTATCGTCGTAGTATAGCTCGTGGCCTGCCCAACCGTTACTCTTCCTGACCGCCATTCTCTCATCGAACTTCCGCTTCCAATCGCCGAAATTCTCTACCTTGTGTTTGACCACTCCAATCCTTACCATATGCAACACCGCGAAAATATCTCAGATACATTTCTTCCCGCTGGGCAGCATTCTGCCGCCAGCATTGACTTTCTATGGGAGAGTTTTGCCTCCCGCCCAGAGTCATTGGATTCCAATAACTGTAATCTAGAAGGTCTGTTGGCTTATTTAAGACTGATTATTAGATAATAATCCCATAGTTAAAACTCCCTGGGGCATGACTTCAATTATCGATATCTTCAGGCGAAAGAGCGCTCAAGGTGGCTGGGATGAGGGCCATTGCTTCCAGCATTTTGGACATTCGTTATGTCCATATGCGAACCGTGGGCAATTAAGCACTCTGAATGATGGGATGATCTCTTGTGCCATGGGGAGAGGGATCAGGGAGATCTCAGGAGTTAATATAAAATTTTTAACAGTATTCCCTCTTGGCCTTTCTATTTTTTTGCCTGCATTCTTGGCTCTTTGCCCGGTCATTGACCCATGATGGGAAAATATAAGACGGTTGAGATGCCATATTATACAATATTCATACTAAAGCGTCTCGCAGGACAAAGACCTATTATCAAAATAAAGGTTTGAAGGTTTGCAGTCTCAGAGTGGAAACGACGATACAGCATCAAGATACAGCATCAAGGATCAAGAAGGGATGAGATTTCAATGCAAAGGCGCTCTATTGCAGTCGTATTTTTCATTATGATGGGCATATTCCAGGCAGAAGCAGATATGGATGGGCAATTATCCGATAATTCAATGACTTGCTTGTCATTATCCGGGAATTCGATCCATGAGTGCTATTGCTCAAGCAGCCAGCCCGAAGCACCTTATGATAGAGCAATTGGGCGGTTGCGCGATGAGAGTCTAAAGCCAGTTGGACTGAGCCGATCCGTCACTAGGGGAGAAGTCTCATCATTGCCGGGCAATACATCCAATGTCGTCATCTCTGAGCCAGCGAATTGCAACAGGGGCAGGGATCCATTGGGCATATGCGCATTTCACTCCCAGGGCTTCTTCGGAAATAACATTTCCGTGGCTATCATCGACTATGAGTATTATATGAACAGGCTCTCACTCAGGGAGCTGCCCGCGAAGAGAATCGAGTTGTTCAATGGCACCTATTCAGAATACCACTGTCATGGCACAGCCTGCGCTGAGGTCATAGGCGATCTGGCTCCCAATGTCACCCTGTATATGGTGGGAATAGAAGAAAGCAGCCGGAAGGGATTCATAGATGCAGTGGAGAAGCTCAACCGCCTGGGTGAGCGGATCGATATCATTAGCTCCTCCATTGACTTCTCCTTCGGCCTTTTTGATGAGGGGGATGAGATCTGCAGAGCAGTCAGCAACTTCACCAGAAATGGGACCATCTGGATCAACGCTGCGGGAGACTCTGCCCGAAAGCACTGGCTCGGACCTTTCCGGGATAGAAATGAGAATGGATTCAATGAATTTGGCCCTGGGGCCGAATCCCTGAACTTGACTGCAAAGAGAAGAGAACTGATAGCGGTATATCTGAGCTGGAATGAGAGCTGGAGCCAGGCTGATCAGGACTACGATCTCTATCTTTACTCTCCTGATGGCAGCTATGCCATATCCAATATTCCTCAGGAGGGATATGAGGGTCAGGATCCTGCGGAATTGGTAACGATGATAGCTCCCGTCAGCGGAGAGTACAGCATACAGATAAGGCGGTACAGCGCAACAGATGAAAATATCACATTTCAGCTGTTCAGCAGCCATAACCTCTCAAATTATAATGTCTCAGCCTCAAGCATAGGCGCCCTTGCCAGCTGTCCTGAGGTCATCACCGTGGGTGCAGTTGATGCTCAAACCCTCCAGCTGGAAGACTACAGCTCAATGGGCCCAACCCTTGACGGGAGGATGAAGCCCGAGCTGGTAGCACCGGATAATATCACAGTCTCATCCTATATGCCGGAGATGTTCAAGGGGAGCTCAGCCTCTGCGCCTTTCGCAGCCGGAATCTTCGCCCTGGCCCTGGAAAAAGGCAGGAAAATCGGCATGAAAGATGAAGATGTAGTGGCCCTTCTTTTCGATAGCGCTATCGATCTCGGTCCAGAAGGTCCGGAAAATGGTTATGGATACGGTCTTGTCAACCTTAAACGGTTTGCAGAACTGTAAATGATGTTTTATCAGGAGGATGGCAATATGATTAAATGCAATATGAATAATTGCGATTCGAAAAATCGCCGTATAATCAAATGGATGTGCTCGATTCTGGTGCTCCCGATTATTCTGCTCTTGCCCTGCCAGGCAGCAGATGAGACATTCAGGAGCCTGGAATATGGATTTGCCTTAGATTACCCAAAAGAGGCAATAGTCGATATCAATGCCGGAACGATTATTGGGATAGAGGAGCCGATTGTCGATATCGCGATTAGTGGATTAATGGATGTAATCATTGGCGTCTCTGAGAACAATCGAAGATCAGTTGAGGACCTCGCTTTGCTAGCACAATCCCGATATGAGGATGATTATAACTTTACATTGCTGGATAGCGGCGAGATCGAGTTGAATGGATCAAGGGCATCATTTATGGAATCACTTCTGGATTTAGAGGATGAAGGGGCAATCAAGATAAGAGACATTTTCTTGCTCAGCGGAGACAAAGCCTATCAAATCTCCTGCCGGGCGGTTGATAGCAGATATAAGCAGGCCAATCAGACCTATTTTAACAGAATAGTCTCCTCTTTTAAGACTTTTCCCATCGATGAAGATATAGAATCGAACCTTCCTGGCTTCCCGGTGATCGTGGGAGATGCTATCTGGTCATCACCGGCACTGGCTGACCTGAACGGGGACGGCAGCAAAGAGGTAATCTTTGGGACGAACAAAGGAAACCTTCATGCCATAGGGATCGATGGTGAGGATATAGCCGGTTTTCCCCTGGTGTTAAGGGACGTCATCAGATCCTCCCCTGCGGTTGGCGACCTCGATGGAGATGGATCTGAAGATATCGTCGTGGGCTGTGATGACGGCATGCTCTATGCCTTCAGAAAAGACGGCAGTATGCTCCCTGGATTCCCAGCCGAGACTGCCGATTCCATAACCTCGTCACCAACCATCGGGGATATCGATGGAGATGAGATGGCGGAGGTCGTGGTGGGATCAAAAGACGGAGGCATATATGCCTGGAACCATAACGGCTCAAACGTCTGCGGCTTTCCGCTGATCACCGGTGGACAGGTCTGGTCCTCTCCTGCACTGGGCGATATAGATGGAGATGGCCACCTGGATGTCGTCGTCGGATCGCTCTATATCTGCAAGGGATTAGAGCAGTGTATGCTGGAATATATTCTTGGCGGCTACAATGGAGCCATCTTTGCCCTGGATTCCCGGGGAGAGTCCCTCGTCGGATTTCCCAAGTATCTATCCCAATCGGATAATATTGGATATTCGTCTCCCGTGCTCTGTGACATCAACAAAGACGGAAAGCTGGAGATTGTGATTGCAGGATCATATAACCTCTATGCGAAAACCTCTGAAGAAAAGAGGGACGATTATCTGGGATTTCCAAGAAAGGTTGCCGGCAGCATTCAGGACAGCCATATAGCTGTGGGAGATCTGGACGGTGACGACATGCCAGAGATAGTGGCTGGAGCAATGGACGGCAGACTGTACGTCTGGCGATCCGATGGCCGGTACCTGAAGGGTTTCCCCATCCAGACCGGCGGCTATGTCGAGCTGGTCACAATCGGTGACATCGATGGAGATGGATTGCAGGAGATCCTGGGTGGGTCGAGCGACAACAGAGTTCATGCCTGGCGGCTGAATGGAACGGAGGTGGAGGGCTTCCCCAAGGTGACCATGGATAACATAGAGACCGCCCCCACCCTGGGCGATCTGGAAGGGGATGGATCTCTTGAGCTGGTGGTAGGATCAAATGACGGTCAGCTTTACGCTTGGCGGATCTCGGATAAATATGGAGAGCTCGCCTGGCCAATGATAAGACAGAATCTGGAGCACACAGGCATGGCTGCAATCTGATCGAGGAAAAAGAAATCATCCTGGGGCATCAAGTGGCGATGCCCTTCTTATTTTTGATAAATGTCCAATTCACCTTTGCATAGGTTTAAGTGAATTAAGATGATCATACTTCCTGAAGTCCATGCCCATTGGTGTTTATGTATGTCACTGCGGCCTGAATATCGCCGGCGTCTTGGATGTAGAGGAATTGAAAAGCTTCGCCGAGAAGCTGCCCGATGTGGCCGTGGCCAGAGAATTGCAGTTCTCCTGCTCTGATATTGGGCAGGAGCAGATTCAGAAGGATATCGCTGAGCTTAATCTAGATAGGATCGTGGTGGCCGCCTGCTCGCCCCGCCTGCATGAGCCCACATTTCGCCGTGCCATTGCCAAGGCCGGGCTGAACCCCTATATGCTGGAGATGGCCAACATCCGGGAGCACTGCTCCTGGGTGCACATGGACCAGCCTGCCATGGCCACAGAGAAGGCCAAGGACCTGATAGCAATGGCAGTGGCCAAGGCCGCCCTCCTGCAGCCCCTGGAGCAGGAGCAGATTCCGGTCAACAAGGATGTGCTGGTGGTGGGCGGAGGGGTAGCCGGGATTGCTGCCGCCCTGGACCTGGCTGATGCGGGCTTTCATGTCTTTCTGGTGGAACGCCGGCCGACCATCGGCGGGTACATGGCTCTGCTGACAGACGTCTTTCCCACCAACGACTGCTCCATATGCGTTCTGGGCCCCAAGATGTCCGAGGTCTTCAACCATCCCAATATCACCCTATACACCTATTCCGAAGTGTTGGGGGTGGAGGGAAGCGTGGGCAACTTCACTGTATCTGGCGTTCACCGAGCGCGCTATGTGGATCCGGTTCTCTGCAAGGGCTGCATAAACGAGTGTGCAGATGTCTGTCCGGTGGAAGTGCCTAATGAGTTCGATTTCGGCATCGGCAAGAGGAAGGCCATCTATTTACCATATCCCCAGGCCGTTCCCCTCTCGGCATGTGTAGACCCAAAGGCCTGCATCGGCTGTGGCCGGTGTGTCGAGTCCTGTCCCACTCAGGCGGTCAAGCTGGATCAGGTGGCAGAGCACTTCAAGATCAATGTAGGGGCGATAATCGTGGCCACCGGGTGGCAGCCCTTTGATGCCACCAGGAAGGAGGAGTACGGATTTGGCAGGTTCAGGGATGTCGTCACCACTCTGCAGATAGAGAGGATGCTAAATGCCTCCGGGCCGACCAAGGGCGATATCGTCAGGCCGAGCACGGGAGAAGTGGCCCAATCCATAGCCTTCTTGCAGTGCGTAGGCTCAAGAGACGCTACCATTGGCAACATCTATTGCTCTCGAATCTGCTGCATGGCCTCACTGAAAAATGCTCAGCTGATCGCTGAAAAATATCCTGGCTCGGATATCACCATCTACTATATCGATATCAGGGCAGGTGGAGAAGGATATGAGGAGTTTTATATGCGGGCCCAGATGCTGGGGATAAACTTCGTTCGCGCTCGCGTATCCCGCATCGAGGAGGTAGATGGCGATATATATCTCATATTCGAGGATACCCAGACGGGAGAGATAAAAAGGGTCAGGCACGATATCGCTGTCCTCTCCGTGGGCCTGGAGCCGGATGAGAATGCGGACGTTCTGGGCAACCTCCTCGGCCTATCCCGCCGGCCGGACAGGTTTTTTGAGATCGCCCATCCCAAGATGAGGCCGGTGGAGGCTCATATCGATGGGGTGTTCATCGCTGGATGCGCTTCCGGGCCAAAAGAGATCCCCATATCCATCGCTCAGGGCAGCGCTGCCGCAGCCAAGGCCATCAGGCTACTGCAGAAGGGATTTTTGAATCTGGAGCCCACATCTGCTTATGTGGACCCCGATCTATGCATCAGATGCAAGCTGTGCGTCGATGTCTGTCCTCAGAGGGCTATAGCAGTGAAGAGCCCCGCTTATGTGGACGAGGCCGCCTGCAAGGGCTGCGGGTCATGTGCTGCCGCCTGTCCGGTGGATGCCATCAAGATGCGTCTCTTCTCAGATGAGCAGATACTGGCCCAGATCAGAGCGGCGAC
>JGI12104J13512_1000725_pt1 | contig 28235 bp, 27 predicted proteins | sample TerdegcTABiofilm_FD_13512 | JGI IMG/M metagenome (IMG submission 13512)
TACTTTTATCTTCACCAACATTGTTGGTTCAGCATAGGTGTGGGGCCAAGCCCCCACACCCCACCACCGACTACGTCGGTGGTTTTGACCTTGAATAAAAATAATGGATAAAACATATTTTGTAAAGGGATTATTTCACTGCCCTGTTCTCTCTTTTTTAGACCTGTTTAGGGTCATCATATAGTCTTTTGCCTATCCATTATGCTTTACTCAACACCCTTAAAAATGTTAAATATCTTCCCATGGGTTTTGTTGGTGCTATATGAATATACCCCATATCCTTGAAAAAAATAACGCTGGTGGAAGAGACTCGGATATTACGATAAGGGAGATGACAAAACAGGACATAGGCGAGATACTTGAGATCGAGAGGCAATCCTTTATAACACCCTGGACAGCCCCCATGTTTTTAGCATCCATCTTATCCCCTATATACAAAAATTTTGTAATGGAAAAAGATGATAAGATTATAGGGTATATTATGCTCTATTCTGTTCTCGACGAGGCGCATGTAACCAACCTTGCCATAAGACCGGATTATAGAAAAAAAGGCTGTGGCTCCAGGCTGCTATCGTATAGTATAAATTACTACAAAAAAACAGGCGTAACAGATTATTTTCTTGAGGTGAGGGAAAAAAATCTTGACGCCATTAATCTTTACAGGAGGTATGACTTTAAGGTTGTGGGAAGGAGAAAAAGATATTATTCTGATACAAATGAAGATGCCCTGATAATGCATCTTTCACAAAAATCTCTATAAAAATAATATCCTGTGATTTAGCAAAAGGCGGTAGGGACAGTGGATGACATAGAGGCAAGGGTATTAACAAATGAACATATCATAAAGGATTACTTTCTTCTGAGGCTTAGGCTCTCTATTCCTATGGGCAGGATAATGCCAGGACAGTTTGTAATGCTCAAGATACCTGGAGGCAGTGTATTCCTGAGAAGACCCTTTAGCGTCTGGGATTATAAAAGAGGCATCATCTCTATTATGTATAAGGTGAAGGGTAGGGGAACCCAGGATTTAACGAGGGCAACAGGGGGTGATAGAACATATGTCCTTGGGCCATTAGGCAGGGGCTTTAGTATAAAGGAAAATGGGGAACATGTTGTAGTTGCAGGGGGTATAGGTATTGCCGGGGTCCGCATGCTTTTAGAAAAACTGCGTAGCAATGTCTGCCTATTCTATGGTTGTACAGATGAAAAAGAGGCACTCCTCACAGAGGGCTTAAGCATAAGCGACATCTCCATATCCACCATAGACGGATCTTTGGGTTTTAAGGGCAATGTAACAGATATGCTGAGAGATTACATGAAAAAACAAAAAAAACAGGATATACAGGTGTATGCCTGCGGTCCCGAGGGTATGATAAAGAGTCTCAGGGATGTTCTGGAAAGATTTAGGACCCCCTGCCAGGTCCTCCTTGAGGAGAGGATGGCATGTGGTTTGGGACTGTGCTTTGGCTGTGTAAAAAAGACACTGGATCAAAAAGAACCATATAAAAGGGTATGTAAGGAGGGGCCTGTATTCAATATATGGCAGATATGTCTGTAGGGCTGTTAGGCAAGACGCTTAAAAACCCTGTTATGAATGCATCAGGGACACTCGGCTATGGCGTTGAGATAGAACCCCTCTGGGGGGTGGAGGCCATGGGCGCCTATGTTACAAAGGGTCTCTCCCTTAAGCCACATCATGGAAACCCTACACCCAGGGTCTGGGAGGTAAGCGGTGGCATGATAAACAGCATAGGGCTTCAGAATATAGGCATAGAGGCATTCTTCAGGGAATATATGCCTTTTTTTGAAAAGAAAAACCTGCCTGTAATTATTAACTTCTTCGGGTTTACAGGGGATGAATATATCGAATGCGCAAGGAACATCATGCCGCATGAGCTCATAGCTGGGCTTGAGATAAACCTCTCCTGCCCTAACATCAAGGCAGGGGGTATTGGCTTTGGAAAGGAGCCGGAGGATGTTCGAAAACTCGTGGATAGCATTAAGACCGTAACAAACATACCTGTTATTGCAAAGCTCACCCCTGAGGTCAAAAGTATCTCTGATGTTGCTATGGCTGCATACGAGGGTGGGGCAGATGGCCTGACCCTTATAAACACACTCCCAGGGGCATATGTGGATATAAATAGTAAAAGTTTTGCAATAAAAGGGGGGCTTTCTGGGCCATCTATAAGGCCTGTGGCACTGAAGGCAATCTATGAATGCAGAAAAAGGGTACCCATACCTATTATAGGGGCAGGGGGTATTATGGATTATGAGGATTGTATTGCCTTTCTCATGGCAGGGGCAACTGCTGTCCAGGTAGGGACCGCAACATTTGTAGACCCCTTTGCCATACCGAAGATAATAAAGGGCTGTGAAATATTCCTCGACAGGAACAACTACAATGCTGTAAAAAATATTGTAGGCATGGCAGATACCTTATAAAAGGAATACAAGCTATGGTATATGGAAACAACAGTGGAAAGAGATGATGGCAATCATGACTCTCTTATAAGGTCCATGGAGCAAGGGCTTGGTATCCCCAATATCATAGCCCGTATCCTTACCTCGCGGGGCATTAAAACACCGGAAGAGGCAGAAACATTTCTTTTTCCTAAACTAAATGACCTCTCTGACCCTTTTCTTCTTCCAGATGTGGAAAGGGGTATCCATGTTCTCCTGGAGACCATAAAAAACCAGGGGGGGATCTGTCTGTATGGTGATTATGACTCAGATGGCATAACATCCTGTGCCCTTATGTTTAATTTTCTCAGACATATCAATCAATCACCCTCTGTCTATATCCCGGATAGAAGGGAGGGCTACGGACTGAATATAGAGGCAGTGAAAAGATTAAAGGCAGAAAATACCAAGCTGATTATATGTCTTGATTGTGGCTCTTCAAATGTGGAGGAGATAAGGCTTGCCAGGGAGATGGGTATAGAGGTTATTGTTATAGATCATCATGAGGTACCCCATGTTATACCCCCTGCCCAGGCTGTCATCAACCCAAAGAGACAGGATTCGCTATTCAGAACAAGGGAGCTTGCTGCCTGTGGCGTTACATTCTTTTTTCTATGGGCACTACGGAGGATTATCCATGACAGGGGCATGATGAAGGAGCATATAAACCTTAAAAAAGAGCTTGACCTTGTTACACTGGGGACAATAGGGGATATGGTACCCCTTGTAAATGATAACAGGATATTAACGAAAATAGGCATTGAGACCATGAGGAAGAGACCACGACAATGGCTTAAGGCATTCTACCGGGAAAACATGATCCCAAGGTCAGAATTGAATGAATTTGCCCTTAATTTCATTATCATACCGAGGATCAATGCAGCAGGCAGGGTCTCTGAACCTAAGGAGGCATTCGATTTCCTTATCTCTGAAAAGGAGTCAGAATCAATAAGGCTTTTAAATGCCCTCCATAATGCCAATACCCTAAGACAGCAGATAGGCGACAGGATTCTAAGGGAGTGTAAGAATGAGATTGAACAGAAAAGGCTTTACAACAAAAATTCCATAGTCCTGTTCAGAAAAGATTGGCATATAGGTGTAATAGGCATAGTTGCCCAGAGGCTGGTGGAGCTTTATGAAAAACCATCCCTTGTCATGACCGAGGTAAACGGGATATACAAGGGTTCCGGAAGAGGCACAGAAAACATACATCTCTATAATACACTTGCCACCCTCTCTGAGATGCTCATTAGATTCGGTGGTCATAGATTCGCCTGTGGCTTTTCTATTGAGAAGGATAAACTCAAAACCTTCAGGGATGCCTTTGAGGATTTAATCGACGGCAGGGCAGCCTCAAGGTTAAGAGAAAATCCCTTCGATACAAAGGCAGATTTTGAAGAGCTGACACCGGATTTTGTCAGTCTGTTAGAGGTAATGTCGCCTTTTGGCATTGGCAACTCAAGACCTGCTATTATGTTGGAGCCTCGAGACATAGCCCTGTTGAATAAAGGCCGTATAAGGATCACAGATAGAAATATGAGATCCTGGTATGGATATATCCAGAACAGCGTTAGATTCCCTGAAGATAGGGGTGAAGGCCTGAAGATAATAGCAGACCCTGTGATAAAAGAAGAAATGGGTGGCAAATTTTTAAATCTGAATATAAGGGCAATAATTCAATAAACCCACCTTCTTTGCTCTTTTATCTTAAATAAAAATAAGGGATTATCTTAAGACCTCTAAAAAGGCCTCTAATTTTCAAAAAGGACCTCTCAGACCCCTACGCCCAGCATACCATTAGAGACATAGCTCGCCTCTGTCATGGTGATAGACTGGTCATCTATCTCACTCTCGATACTGGCAGCCAATGTCCTTAGCTGCGATGCCATCCTTAAACCTATTGAAAATGGATCCTTGGCTGACTGGAGCCTCTCCTTTGCTATCTTTTCCACACTTGCTAATGCATCTTTGAATTGTTTTTCGCTTTTGTCCCTTATCCTTTGTTCTGGTGATTTTACGCCAGACCTGGCAGTTTTTGTTACCATAAAAACACCCCCTTTTTTTATTTAAAATCCTCCTCTTCTATTAAGCCCTGTAAAAGTCTGATCCAGAAACAGCAAATATATTGTCTAATTTTATTATAGCCCTCAAGTCATGTTAGTCAAGTAAATATTTGTTGTTTATATGGCTATTGTTTACACATTATCTGGGCTATAGCCTATTCATGCTATCTACCGCCGCCTCTTTTCATAAAACCCTTTTTTACGTAACCCCTCCATGGCATCGGATATATCCCCTTGAGATTCTCTATCCCCTTTACGGATGACAAAAGACCCCTGCCCAATATCCATCTCATTGAGTTCGATGGATATACCATGCCCCCTGAATCTCTCTATATTGGCTCGTCTGTGGCCTATTACATGGGGGATATCCCTTTTATTGATGCCTATCTCTATATTGCCTTTGATGCCCTTACCTTCTGCCTGTGTCAATATGGCAAGAAAGAACCCCTCAGACTTGACAATGCTGCCAAAGGCAGGATGATAAAACCCCCCTACAATCTTTTCCCTTATGATTTCATTATCAGTAAGCCCCATCTTTACTGTCCTGATATTATGGATATAGGCATTCAGATAGATGTATAGGGATCTCAGAACAGCGTCCTCGAAAGATATGGGGACAAACCTACCGTTTTCATAATCCCTCCAGAGGGGCGTCCCCTTTATTATGGCAAGGGGATATATCCTTATGTAATCAGGGTGGAGGGCGACTATATTCTCCACGGTATGAACTATATCCCCTGTGGTCTCGTCAGGGAGTCCTACCATAACCTGAAGGGCAACCCTAAACCCCTCTGCCTTAAGCCTATTGTATGCCCTTAATATGTCATCTGCTGTATGGTCTCTATTTATCTTTTCCAGGATTTTGTTATTAAATGTGGGGATACCAAGCTCAATAACCGTTACATTGTTCTGCCTTAGTATGGATATAATCTCATCATTTAGGGGCACAGGTTTTGTGGAGACCCTGAAGTTCAGGATCCTGTCCCTGTAATCATCAAAACATGCAAATATCTTTTTTAATAATTCGGGCTCTATCCCGAATATATTCCCCCCATAAAGCCCAACCTCATAGCTGGCCATATTATGTCGGGGCATCCCCTGTAATATCCCTTCAAGGTCAACCCTGTCTATCTCTGTAATATAAGTCTGATCACAGTATGTACACCTTTTTGTGCAACCCAGATGGGTCAAAAATACAGGACATAACATAATAAAACCTCATCCTTAGTCTATACTGGCCAGGCATGAATTTCAAACAAATTGAGGGATCAACGCCTGGCTTTACTTTAGTTGTCGCCTCTGTTACAATACCCCAAAATAGAGATGACCTTTAAGAGATATATTTTTTTAATACCCCTCATGCTTTTGTGCCTATCCTGCACAAAGACAAAAGACCCCGCCTTCTATGATGAAAAAGGCACACCTGCCTATGGTGATACAATGATTACAGCATCCATAGGAGAACCCTCCAACCTTATACCCATCCTTGCCACAGATAGCCCATCCCATGAGGTGGCATCATTTATATATAATGGGCTTGTAAAGTATGATAAAAATCTCCATATAGTGGGTAACCTTGCAGAATCATGGGATATCTCAAAGGATAACCTCTCCATCATATTTCACCTTAGAAAAGATGTTAAATGGCATGATGGCATGCCCTTTACTGCCCATGATGTCATGTTTACATATAAACTCATAACGGACCCAAAGACACCTACTGCCTATGCAGGCGATTTTCTTCTTGTAAAAGAGGCAAGGGTAATAGATGATTACACGTTTATGGTGAAATACAGTAAGCCCTTTGCCCCAGGGCTTATAAGCTGGTCAACAGCTATAATGCCCAGACATCTTCTGGAGGGTAAGGATATCGCTACCTCCTCCCTTTCTCGAAAACCAATAGGCACAGGGCCGTATAGATTTCAGGAATGGATCCCAGGGGAGAGGATCATCCTTATTGCCAATAAAGATTATTTTGAGGGTAGACCTTACATAGACCGCTACATAATGAGAATCATACCGGACAGCGCAACCATGTTTCTGGAGCTAAAAAGATATGGGATAGATATGATGGGGCTTACACCCCTTCAGGCAGTAAGACAGACAGATTATCCTGCCTTTAAAAGAGAATTCAATAAATTCAAATACCTATCCTTTGGATATGTATATCTTGGATATAACCTTAAACACCGATTCTTTAAGGACAAAAGGGTAAGACAGGCGATAAGCTATGGTATCAATAAAAAAGAGATTATAGACGGGATCTTGCTTGGTCAAGGGGTTGAGGCAGATGGCCCTTATAAGCCTGATATGTGGGCATATAATGGAGACGTGAAAAAATATCCCTATGATAAGGAAAAGGCAAAGGACCTTTTAAAAGAGGCTGGATTTCAATTAGGACAGAATAATATCCTGTATAAAGATGGAACCCCCTTTGAGTTTACAATACTCGTAAATCAGGGCAATGATGTGAGGATAAAGTGTGCAGAGCTTATCCAGAAGAGGCTATCTGAGATAGGGATAGGGGTCAAGATAAGGGTTATAGAATGGGCAAGTTTTATAAATGAATTTATAGACAAGCGTAACTTTGAGGCAGTCATACTCGGCTGGAGTATCCCCCATGACCCTGATATATTCGATATCTGGCATTCATCCAAACAGGGCAAAAAGGAACTCAATTTTATATCCTTTGAGGATAAAGAGGTGGATGAATTGCTTGTTAAGGCAAGGCATACATTGAACATAGGGAAAAGAAAGAGATATTATTACAGAATCCAGGAGATCCTTGCCGAGGAACAGCCCTATACATTCTTGTTTGTGCCCTATGCCAATGTGGCAATACACAAACGCTTTAAAGGCATAGAGCCAGCCCCTGCTGGCATTATGTATGATTTTATAAAATGGTATGTCCCGGAAAGGCAGATGAGGTATAAACAATAATGTTACGTTATCTTGTAAAAAGATTCTTTTTGATGATACCCATGCTCCTGGGGATTACCATCATATCCTTTACTGTAATCCATCTTACCCCTGGTGAACCCGGTATTATTGAGGCAGAGATGAACCCCAAGGTCACAAAGGAGGTGAGGGAGAGGATAAGGGCATACTATGGTCTTGATAAACCGCTTCATGTGCAGTATTACATGTGGCTAAAAAGGATAGCAAGGCTTGACTTCGGGATATCCTTTGCCTCTGACAGAAGGCCTGTCATAGACAAGATAATGGAAAGGATACCTGTAACAATATCCATAAACCTCATATCCATGGTGCTCATCTTTATTATAGGTGTCCCCATTGGCATCTACTGTGCAAAACATAAGGATACAGCCATAGACAAGACACTCACTGCCTTTGTCTTTGCAGGCTATGCAGCCCCGACGTTCTGGCTTGCCCTTCTCCTTATGATGTTTTTTGGGGTTTATCTGGAGATCCTCCCTATATCTGGATTAAAGTCCTTTAATTTTAATGAATTATCATTCTTTGAAAAGATACTTGATATTATAGGGCACCTTATCCTGCCTGTAGGTATATCTGCCTTTGGAGGCCTTGCAGGCATATCAAGATACATGAAGAGTAGCCTCCTTGAGGTATTAAGGCAGGAATATATAACCACAGCCTATGCAAAGGGGCTGCCTGAGGATGTGGTTCTAAAGAAACACGCCTTAAGAAATGCCCTTCTGCCTGTAATCACCATAATCGGGCTTTCAGTGCCTGGGCTCATTGGCGGTAGTGTTATCTTTGAGAGTATCTTTTCCATCCCCGGGATGGGGCAACTCTTTTATATGAGTGTCATGGCAAGGGACTATCCCACGATTATGGGTATCCTTGTCATAGGGGCATTTCTCACACTTCTTGGCAATCTCCTCTCGGATATCCTGTATGCTGTTGCAGACCCAAGAATCAGGATAGGGTAAGGTAGATAGACCTGATGCACTTTATTGATGTCCATATCCACGGTTTCAGTGGCATAGACACAAAAGATGCAACACCCCAAGAGATTCTCACAATAGCCCGCCTGCTGGCAGGACAGGGTATCAGAGGTTTTGTGCCCACAGTATATCCCCGCCATATAGATAAGATGCGTATGGATATGGAGAATATAACAAAGGCAATAGCCATACAGAAATCAGGGGGGAGGGGAAACGAGGCTGAGATACTGGGGATTCACCTCGAGGGTCCCTTTCTTAATCCATTGAGATCTGGCGCCCTTGATGCAAACGCATTCCTTGCCCCAACAGAAGACAACCTTAAAATGCTCATTGATGGATTTGAGGATATAATAAAAATTATCGTTATTGCACCTGAGATCGATGGTGCCCTGCATCTTATAAAAAAGATTGCCAATATAGGTATAATAGTAAGCATGGGACACTCTGAGGCGGATTATGCTGAGGCAGAGGCAGGTTTTAATGCAGGCGCGAAGGGTATAACCCATATATTTAATGCCATGAGGGGATTTCATCATAGAGAACCAGGTCTGGTAGGCTTTGGTATTATAAACCCCCATGTCTACATAGAACTAATAACCGACCCATACCATCTCCACATAAAAACAATAGAGATGGTATTCAGGATAAAAAATCCCGACCGCATAATCATTGTATCGGATTCGGTAAAGAATACAGGTATCATGTCCCCTGTAGCCGATAATGGGGACACGCTCCTTGGGGGCTCTATGTCAATAAATCAATCTGCTAAAAGGCTAATAGGCAGAGGGTTTAACAGGGATAAGGTCTTAAGATGCATAGTAGAAAATCCGGCAGGATATCTTACTTAAAGGTAGCTTGGATAATGAGGTCTCGAAATAGTAGAGATAGTCCTATTCTTAATAATAGGTATAGCCTCAGGTTTGAGCCCGGGGATAATATTTTTTGACATCATGGATAGGTATGATATTATAAAATAATGCTAACGGTAATGCTTATTTTATCAGGTTGAGATAGATTGATGCCTTTCTTTCACGCCTATTGTGGGAATAATTCTATCCCTACCGACAGGAATTAGGTTATCAAGATTATGGCTGTGAAGGCTGGGCCAATCTTACCCTACCGGGATTCTATTTTTTTAAATGGAGGGTATGAATATGGAACTTTTAAAGGTAATAAAGGAGAGAAAAAGTATAAGGGCCTTTAAACCGGATAAAATCCCAAGGGAGACAGTAGAGGAGATACTAACTATTGCCATAAATGCACCATCTGCCATAAACCTTCAGCCCTGGGAATTCTATGTTGTCATGGGCGAGGAAAAGGCAAGGTTAAGCAGGAGGCTTTTAAGGTCTTACAGGGAGAAGCAGATATCCTGTAGCCCTGGCAATGTAAAACCCCTTGCCGAGAAGTTCAGTAAGAGAGGAATAGCATCCTTTGAGCTCATGAGCCCTTACCTTGAAAAGATGAATCAGGATTTCAATGCGTTTATTAATGAAGGGAGCTGCAATTTCTATGGCGCACCTGTGGCAATAATCCTCTGTCTTGACAATGCCTTCTCAAAGGCACGCCTTGTGGATATAGGTATAGTCCTTGGATACATCACCCTGATAGCATGTGACATGGGGCTTGGGACATGTCCTATAGGCCTTATCACCGCCTATGAGGAGGACATAAAAGAACTCCTCAATATCCCTGAAGGCAAGGATGTTGTAATAGGCATAGCCCTGGGTAAACCTGACTGGACAAGCCCCGTGAATGAATTTAAGACACCCAGAGACAGCATTGAGGGTTTTGTTAAGTGGATTGATTAGACTGCTCTACCTGGTAGGGCATAATATATAAATATCCTCTTGCAAGATAGGCAGAAAAGGCATATGTCTTAGCCTGGCCAAGAAATAATAGAAAATTGAAAAGAAGATTTTGTTTTCATGGACTTAAAACGCATGGGCTCTAAAAAATATTTTTTTGTTATCTATATCTTTGAATTGACAAGGAAAAGATAAAAATGTTAAAAGTATCAACTGATTCATAAATAAGGCGAGGTCAGCTGTGGAAAAGAATGAAGCAAACCAACATGTTGATAATAAAGAATATATTGATATATTGAGACACAGCACATCCCATCTAATGGCACATGCGGTAAAGGAGCTTTACCCAGAGGCAAAGGTCGCCATAGGCCCATCCATAGAGAGTGGATTTTATTATGACTTTGACTATGACCCTGGTTTTACAGATGAAGACATTGTAAAGATTGAAGAAAAGATGAGAGAACTTGCAAAACAGGATATCCCCATAGAGAGAAGGGTTATCAAGAAGGCAGATGCCCTCAAGATGTTTAAGGATGCCGGGGAGATATACAAGATAGAATTGCTGGAAAACATCAACGATGATGAGGTAAGCATCTATACACAGGGAGGTTTTACTGACCTGTGCAGGGGCCCCCATCTTTCATCCACAGGAAAGATTAAGGCATTCAAGCTTTTAAATATCGCCGGGGCATACTGGAGGGGTGATGAGAAAAACAGGATGCTCACACGTATCTATGGCACTGCCTTTCCAGATAAGGCCTCCCTTGATAACTATCTAAATTTTCTTGAGGAGGTAAAAAAGAGAGACCACAGAAGGCTTGGCAGGGAGCTTGACCTGTTCAGTATCTCTGATGAGGTAGGCGCGGGACTTGTGATCTACCACCCAAATGGCGCACTTCTGAGGTATCTCCTTGAGGATTTTGAACGAAAAGAGCATCTAAAGAGGGGATATAAGTTTGTCACGGGTCCCCACATACTGAAACTTGATCTATGGAAAAAATCAGGCCACTACGATAATTACCGTGAGAATATGTATTTTACAAAGGTAGATGATGTGGATTACGGCATAAAACCCATGAACTGTCTGGCCCACATAATGGTCTATAGATCATCTATTAGAAGCTACAGGGATCTCCCATTGAGATATTTCGAGCTTGGGACTGTGTTAAGACATGAAAAATCTGGGGTTCTCCATGGGCTCCTTAGAGTGAGGGAGTTTACCCAGGACGATGCCCATATCTTCTGCATGCCCGAGCAGCTTCATGAGGAGATAACTAGGATTATTGAGTTTGTTCATGATGCTATGGAGATCTTTAGATTCGAATATGAGATGGAGATAAGCACAAGACCTGAAAAATCCATAGGCAGCGATGAAGACTGGGATAGGGCGGAGAGGATATTAAAAGAGGTCCTTGATGCCAAAGGCATCCCTTATGATATAAACGAGGGCGATGGTGCATTCTACGGACCAAAGATAGATGTAAAGCTCAAGGATGCAATAGGGAGAAAATGGCAGTGTGCCACCATCCAGTGTGATTTTGCATTGCCTGAAAGATTTGACCTCCACTATGTAGACAAAGACGGCAGGAGAAAGAGACCTGTTATGTTACACAGGGTAATCCTCGGTGCAATAGAGAGATTTATTGGCGTCCTGATAGAGCACTATGGTGGCCGTTTTCCTGTCTGGCTATCGCCTACCCAGGCAGTTATCATGAATATAACCGATGATCAGGCAGAATATTGCCAGGGGATATACAGGGATATGACAGATGGGGGCATCAGGGCAGAGATTGACACAAGGAATGAAAAACTGAACCTTAAGATAAGAGAGGCTATAATGAAGAAGATACCTTATATGGTTATAGCCGGCAAGAAGGAGATGGAATCCCAAAAAATAACAGTCCGATTAAGGGATGGTGGCGAGTTAAAAGATATTGCCCCCGTAGAGCTTATTAAAAGGATTAAGGATGATAATAATTTCAGGAGGTGAGTTTTATAGGAAAGGATATTAAAGACATCAATATCAACGAAAGGATAAGGACAAGGGAGGTCAGGCTGATAGATGAAAATGGAAAACAGCTTGGTATTGTTTCTACTATGGATGCCATAAGGATGGCGAGAGAACGGGACCTTGACCTTGTGGAGGTTTCACCAAAGACAGTCCCTCCGGTCTGCAAGATTATGGATTATGGTAAATACAAATATCAGCTTGCAAAAAAGGCGCAGGAGGCAAAAAAGAAACAGACGGTAATACAGATCAAAGAGATAAAGCTGGGGTTGAAGATAGAATCCCATGACCTGGCATTCAAGATAAAACACATAAAGGATTTTCTCAGTGAAGGTAACAAGGTAAAGGTCATTATCATGTTTAGGGGCAGGGAGATTCTGCATGTGGATATGGGAGAAAAACTTGCACAGAGGATAATAGATTCTATTAAAGACGTAGGTAATCTGGAACAAAGACAAAAGTTTGATGGCAGAAATATAGTGATGGTCTTTGCTCCGCTATAACAGGAGGTAGCATCATGCCAAAACAGAAGACGCATAGAGGTTTAGCAAAGAGGGTAAAGGTTACTGCAACTGGAAAGATAAAAAGAGCAAAGGCATATCATAGCCATCTGCTTTCATCGAAGACACCAAAGATGAAAAGAAGACTTTCCAGGTCTGATACTGTGCATCCAGCGGATGCAAAGAGGATAAAGAAACTTATCCCTTACTTATAAAAAAATGTAAAGCAAAGAAATGAGAGGTGTATAGACATGCCAAGGGCAAAAAGAGGTGTTAAGGCAAGAAGAAGGAGAAAGAAGATACTCAAGCTTGCAAGGGGTATGTATGCAAGCAGGAGGGCCACATACAGTGTGGCAAAGAGGGCTGTTTTCAAGGCATTGAAGTATGCCTATATACACAGACGCACAAAAAAGAGGGAGTTTAGGGCGCTCTGGATCACAAGGATCAATGCTGCATGCAGGGCATATGGCATATCATATAGCAGGTTTATTAATGGCTTAAGGCTTGCAAATGTAGCCTTAGACAGAAAGTCTCTTGCAGAGATGGCTGTTAATGACCCTTCTGGTTTTGAGGCAGTCATCGCAAGGGCGAAATCTGCAATACAGGAAAAGCCCAAAACCTATAATGCCTGATAATACAATACTAAGGGCATACAATAAAATATAATAGCATGGAAGGATTAGAAGAACTCAAGACAATAATAGACGACAGGCTTGCCTCTATTCATAACATGGAGGACCTAAATAATGTCAGGACATATATCCTGGGAAGAAAGGGTCTATTCTCTGAGTATATTGAGAAGATTAAGGAGCTGGATAAAGATGAAAAGAAGCTGTATGGTCAAAGGCTAAACAGCCTGAAGGAGCAAACGGAAAACAAGATTAAGGAGCTAAAGGCAAACCTTGAGGAAGGGGAGAGGCAGGCCGCTGAAAGGTCGTCATGGATTGACATAACTCTTCCTGGTAAAATACCTATAGTAGGTAATAGGCATCCTATAACAAAAATATTTTCAGAGATTATAGAGATATTTGCATCTCTTGGTTTTTCTGTAGCAGAGGGCCCTGACATAGAGCTTGATTATTATAACTTCGAGGCACTAAATATACCACCCCATCACCCTGCCAGGGATATGCAGGACACATTCTATATAAAGGATGGTGTTGTCTTACGGACACATACATCGCCTGTCCAGGTGAGGGTGATGGAATCACAGTTGCCACCAGTGAGAATAATCTCTCCAGGCGCTGTATACAGATGCGATAATGATATATCCCACACCCCCATGTTCCATCAGGTAGAGGGTCTTATGGTGGACAAAGGCATAAGATTTTCAGACCTCAAGGGTATACTCACCATATTTATCCATGAGATATTTGGAGACGATACATCGCTGAGGTTCAGGCCAAGCTATTTTCCCTTTACAGAACCCTCTGCAGAGGTTGATATACGGTGTGTCATATGCAAAGGGAGCGGGTGCAGGGTATGTAAGGAAACAGGATGGCTTGAAATACTTGGTTCAGGCATGGTCCATCCCCAGGTATTCAGGAATGTTGGCTATGACCCTGAGGAGATAACAGGCTTTGCCTTCGGGATGGGCGTGGAGCGTATAGCCATGCTTAAATATGGCATAGATGATATAAGGCAGTTTTATTATAATGATTTGAGGTTTTTATCCCAATTTTGAGGCAGAGTAGGTGAGAGTTCCCTTTGAATGGCTAAAAGAATTTATTGTTATAGACATATCACCCCATGAGCTTGCGAACAGCCTAACCATGAGAGGGTTCGAGGTAGAGTCCATTGATAGCCGAGAGTCCTGCTTCAGTGGCGTTGCCGTGGGTTGTATAAAAGAGATAACAAAACACCCGGATGCAGATAATCTCTCTGTATGTGTGGTGGACACAGGCAGAGAGGATATAACTGTGCTATGTGGTGCAGGGAATATCTCTATAGGGGATAAGGTTCCCATAGCCCCTATAGGTGCATGCCTTGCTGATGGAACAAAGATTGTGGAAAGGACCATAAAAGGTATAAGCTCCTTTGGTATGCTCTGTTCAGAGAGGGAACTCGGTATATCAGACGATCATAGCGGTATATTTATACTTCCAGAGAATGCAATTATAGGGGGTAGGGTTGAGGATATCCCTGGTATAAGGGATTATATACTGGATATAAATGTCCCTCCCAATAGAGGCGATTGTCTCTCCATCTATGGCATCGCCAGGGAGTTAGCAAGCATCCTGAGCCAAAAGGCAAAGATGCCCATATTAAGGTTAAAGGTAGACACCAAAGAGAAGATAGATGATGCCATATCACTTCAGGTATATGATACAGAGGCATGCCCGAGATATGTGCTGAGGATGATAAAGGATTCATCAATAGTCAAGTCTCCTTTCTGGATGAGGGATAGGATACAGAAGTGCGGCATGAGGCCCATCAACTCCATAGTTGATGTGACTAACTATGTGATGCTTGAACTTGGTCAACCCCTCCATGCCTTTGATTATGAGAGATTAAATGGTAGAAGGATTGAGGTCAGGGTGGCAGAAAACCCTGTTCTTTTCCGAACCCTTGACGGAGAAGACCGACACCTTGAGAAAGGTGATATACTCATCTGTGACGCCAGGGGCCCTGTGGCTCTGGCAGGGATTATGGGGGGGGAGAACTCGGAGATAACAGATAAAACAAGGATTATAGCCCTTGAAAGCGCATATTTTAACCCTGTGTTCATAAGAAGGACCTCAAGAAGACTTGGTATAAAATCCGAGGCATCTTTGAGATTTGAAAAGGGTATTGACCTTGAGAATGTGGATTTTGCAGCGCAGAGGGCGATAGATCTGATGCAGAGGATAGCAGGCGGGAGGGTACCAAAAGGTAACCTTGAGGTGAATGAGGCGAAAAAAAGGGAGGGGATCTTCATTGATTTCGGTAAGATAAATGAGGTTCTCGGCACCACCATCGAGCATAGGGATGCCCTAAATGCCTTAAGGTCCATAGACCTGCACATCCTCAAGGAAGAGGAGGATGGTTTTATTGTGTCTATACCCTGGTTTAGACATGATATAGACGAACAGATGGATGTGGTGGAGGAGGTGGCAAGGATATACGGCTATGACAACATACCTGTCACGACACCTACATCTGCTATGGTCCAGCCCAAAAGAGGCAGAAAGGGCAAGATAATAAATATAGCCAAGGATTTTCTTGTATCTTCAGGCTTTTTTGAGGTTATAAATTTTACCTTCCTTGCTAAAAAGGATATAGAAAGTTTTTCCATACCCATAGGGGATCCAAGGTCATCGCCTGTGGAGATCATGAATCCAATCTCAAAAGACTATGGAATGATGAGAACCTTTATCGCCCCTAATGTCCTGAAAAACATTGCCTATAACATAAACAGGGGCATGAAGAATATCAGGGTATTTGAGCTGGGTAAGGTATTCTTTTCCAATGATAGCGGCCTTCCAGTAGAACATCCCCATCTTTTTTTGGCAATGACTGGGAGGGAGAGGGAATATTTCTGGAGGGAACAATACAGGGATTTTGACTTTTTTGATATAAAGGGGGTCATAGAGGGAATGGCAGGGCGTTTTGGGCTGACATTTAATTTCAGACCAGGAAGCGAGCCTTTTTTGGATAATAGAAGGTCTGCGGATATATACATTGATGATGTGAAGATAGGCTGGGTGGGTGAGACAAAAGAGGATGTATTAAGGTTATATGAGATTGAACAAAAAACCCTTTGTGCAGAGTTAGGTTTTGATATATTCCTAGAGAGGGGTGAATTAGACCACCACTATAAGACAATATCAAGGTATCCCCAGGTAATAAGGGATTTTTCGTTCTTTGTTGACGAATCTATCCCTGTGGGTACATTAATAGACAAAATCAAAGCCCTATCACCCCTTATAATCTCAGTAGGGGTATTTGATATGTTCAGAAAGGATAAAAGAAGCGTGTCCTTCAGGGTTGTATTTCAGTCCTTTGAAGAGACGCTCAGGGATGAGACGGTGAATGCTATACAGGGAAAAATAATAGAGGAACTTACAAAGATAGATGGTATAACACTGAGGGTTTAAGGAGGGCAAGATGACAAAGATAGAGATAGTAGCAAATCTGTATGAAAAACTTGGATTCTCAAAAAGGGAGTGCGCAAATATAGTAGATGCCTTTTTTCAGACGATAAAAGAAACGCTTGCAAGGGATGAGAATGTAAAATTGTCTGGTTTCGGCAATTTTATTGTAAAGACAAAAAGGGCAAGGAGGGGCAGAAACCCCCAGACCGGTGAAGAGATAAAGATTGCAGAGCGCAAGGTACTGAATTTCAGGCTTAGCCAGGTGTTCAAAGAGGAAATAAACAGTAAATAATAAAAATGGTTCAGGAAGTCCCTGACAGGGTATATTATAGGATTAAAGAGGTATGCAGCCTAACCGGGCTAAAACCCCATGTTCTGAGATACTGGGAACAAGAATTTAAAGACATCAGGCCCATTAAAAGCCCAAGGGGACAGAGGCTCTATAAACGTAAAGACCTTGATACCATACTAGCAATCAAAAAACTCCTCTATGAAAAAAAATATACCATAGATGGGGCAAAAAAATTTTTAAATAATAAAAAACATATCATGGATGAAATTAAAGAAGGCCTTATGGAGATTATCGCGCTCCTTCAAAAAAAGTAGCCCCTCATTCTATATCTTTGCAACCTGGGTTCCCGACGTTATGAAACGATGCAACGTTTCGTCATTAACAATCATCGTAACAATATAGCCTATTTGTAACGATGACAAAATCATGTTGTCTTTTTGCTATCAGCGGCTTACATTAATTCTTGTTATAGCTTTTCGGGGGCTCAGATTGTAATGTATTGTAAGGGTCTTATATTGCGCAAATAGACCCTCGTTTAGGCAAGAAAAAAGGCCTTTGCTGAATTGCAAAGACCTTTAAAAAATTTAATTTTTACTAACCTCGTCTAGTACATGTGCAAGATCGATCCCTCCCCAGAGCTTACGGCCCTTTACGAAGGTCATGCCAGGCGCAAGCCTTATCATCTCGCCAGCGTCAGTAAATACATCCGAATTCTTAACAACAACCCAGGAGCCATCAGGCTTTTTTTCAAAATCATTAACTACTACTTTACTAACATTTCTCATAATGCCTCACCTCCAAAATTCTGGCGTTATAGTGTCAAATCGATATTAGATTTTTTTAAATTTTATATCCTAATTCATAATCATTTTTTATTTGAAAGTCAAGAGGAATATACAGTTCGAAAAATAGATGTGGACCCTCATATCTGTCTTGCCTTTTTTTTACTTTTTACACTACTTTATCCCTTCATCTTCATAAGGCATGCTTTCCCACCCACCTTCTTGAAAAAAAATATGATATAAGGACGATTCAAGAACCCTTGGGTAACCGCAATCCCCAAACAACTGTGGACTATACCCATGTGGCGAAGAGGAAGGTATGTTGCTGGATTAAAATTTTATAGTCAAACCTCCTATAAATGCATGGTCTGCCTCATATCTATTGAGCCCCATCTTTACACCACTATCTACTGTTGTGTATTTTCCGATTTTATAGTGTGCACCGAAAAGAAAAAAGGCAGGTGCGGTTTTTATTCTTGGGTCATTATTACTTGTTAAACCTATATCTCCTCCTATGGTAAGGTCCTTTATTGTCTCAACTGTTATGGCAAAGGACGCTGAAAGGAGGTCCTTTCTTTCATCTGTTCTGTTCTCGTTTCTTGTATAACCTGCATTTAAATGTAATCCAACAGGCGCAACCTCCTTTGAGATAATGACCATTGCACCATAGGTTGTCCTCCCTGTGCCAAAGCCCTGTCTGTAATCTCCTGAGGGGATGCCTACCCCTGGCTTTATGGCAATACCAAGACCATCCTTTTCGTAGAATCTCCATTTAGCCTCAAGGGTCATATCAGATAGTCTATCTTTATTAAAGACTGTCTGCCCACCTTCTTTTCTCTTCTTCCATGTGTATGGAAGCCCTGCCATGATGTCAAGGCTATCGGTGATACCGTAAGTTAATACGGTTGATAACTCGGTTTCAGTTTCTCTTACTGCTACACCTTCTTCATGGTTCTTAGTGGAAGATGATTCAATGCCTGCCTCTATTTGAAATCCAGCCCTTCCCGTGGTTCCTGCATCATCGGTGACAAAGGGACGGGCAGCATGGGTAACTGAGGGAAATATCATAGTAGATATAATAAGTAACACCAGCCAGATCTTGAAAAAAACCGTTTTCCTTCTTTCTGCGAGCCTCATTATAACCTCCTTGCTTTGATTTTTTTGTTTATTGTGTTGGAATACCTGAGATGGTCCACTATAAATGCTGCCCGTGCCATATATCCTGAATCTTCAAGAATAGCTATACTAAAGAAAAGAAATAGTATATTGGGAAGAAAGACAAGGACACTGCCAACACCATTTATTATTCCATCTACCAGAACCGACCTGATCATGCCCTCCCCATGCCAAATGCCTTTGATAAAATCCCCAAGCCATTTAATAAAGCCCTCTATTAGGTTCATTGGAATCTCTCCCAATATAAAGACAAGAGAAAAAACAAGATACATCAGTCCAAGAAATATGGGTATACCAAAAATACGGTTTGTAACAACCATATCTATTCTGTCTGAGGTTGTATGACGGGCTTCAATTGTTGAACGGACTGCCTTCTTGCATATACCAGATATAAGGTCATATCTTTTTTCTGCGATGAGTGTTTCAGGTGGCTCTCCAGTGAGTCTTTCAATGCTGGAGACACTTTTCTCAACCTGTTTATTGATTTCATCGGAATTGACTTTACTTATTGCATCTCTGTCATTTTCGAGTAGCTTTATAGCAAGCCAGCGGGGGTTATATATACCTGATAGCGGAACATGCTCATTGAGCATCGACCTTATTCTGGCAATTTCTCTCTCAAGCTCTTCACCATAATTAACAGAATTGTTACTGCTAAAAGGGAAATTGCCTGACTCTGCTACAGCTATGATCTTCTCCACAAGCTCATCTATTCCTTCGCCTCTATGTCCTATTGTCTCCGCTACAGGGGCATTGAAAAAATGTGAAAATTTTTCAATATCATATTTATATCCCCGCGCCCTTACCTCATCGCTCATATTAAAGACAAGAATCAGGGGAACACCCATTTCCATGAGTTGCACAGTAAGGTAGAGATTTCTTTCAAGGTTAGATGAGTCAATTATATCTACAACCAAATTAGGTTTTTCATCTATAATAAAATTCCTTGCCACAAGCTCATCGGGGGAATAGGCTGTCAGACTATATGTCCCTGGCAGATCCACTACATTTATCTCATGTTCCCTATACCTTAATAATCCATCTTTCATCTCAACAGTTACACCAGGATAGTTACCCACATGCTGTCGTGCCCCCGTGAGCCTGTTGAAGATGGTTGTCTTTCCTGAATTGGGGTTGCCCGCAAGGGCTACTGTAATAGATTTCATAAAGTCATCCTCCAGATGTTGATTAATTAGGTATATTAAATATAGTTAGGCATACCTAACAAATATAGTAAAAAAATTTACGCTACCATTATCTTCTAGGCAATTCCATGTCCAAGGATTATACGGCTGCCTTTCAAAGAAATAACAAGCGGCCCTTTTGATGAGTTCATGAGCGCATCTATCACTGTTTCGGGGATAAGCCCCATGGCAGTCAGTCTTGCCCTTAATCCCTGACCTGCATCCACCCTGACTATCTGGACACGGTTGCCCTTTCTAACAAAGGCAAGGGGCATATTATACACCTCCCATCTCGTCCCTACCTAATCTCAATCTCTATCATTTCGGATTCTTCCTTCCTTAAAGAAAGATGATAACCCCTTACTTTTATATCTATTGGATCACCAAGAGGGGCGATGCGCTCTAATTCTATGACCGATCCAGGTGTAATCCCCATATCAAGGATGCGCTTTTTTGTTTCACCCTTACCGTCTATTTTTAACACCTTGCATTTATTACCAGGCTTTAAATCCTTTAATCTTAATGAGGCATTGGCATTTATATCCTCTTGTTTTGAATTTTCCTTTAAGGCATCAAGGCATGTTAAGATACATTCCCTGCAATTTTCCCTAGAGCCTTCATTATCGCAATGATAGGCAAAACCTTTTATCCATTTACCTCCTCCCCTCGGGCAGGTCTGGACAAACTCGATGAAATTTACAAAACGTTCCACAAGTTCTCTGGGTATCGAATGCTCCATCTGACAGGCAGCGACATCTGCCTCTTCATAGGGCACTGCAAGAACCTCTGTAAAAAAATCTCTCAGGATTTCATGCCTTCTCGCCACATCCTTAGCGGCAGCCTCCCCAGCATCTGTCAGGGTTATGAGGTCGTAGGGTGTATAATGTATAAGCCTCTTCTCTGTCAGTAATTTCAATGCCCCTGTTACAGAAGGATAGCTTATGTTGAGCCGTCTTGCTATGTCCCTGGGTCTTACGGCGTGCTTTTCGGCAATAATCTGATAGATCGTCTCCAGATAATCCTCCAGGCTTGCTGAAAGGGTTTCTGTTACCGTCATACCTCACCTCTATTTTTTATAATTAGGCATACCTAAGTAATTACATTAAACCTAAATATTTGTCAATAAATTTTTGCTAGATTTTTAAATTGCCCTATCCACGGGATCTATTTTTCTAATGAGTTTATATCTTTTATTTTCTTGTAATCTTTATCTTTCCCAGTAGTATTATAAACCTTCTCAAGAGATCTTCATCGAAGCAGTTTCTCATCCCATTATCCCTTTGATTCTTAACCCCCTGGGGGCTTACCATAATCTTTACAACCTCTTTTGGAGAAAGCGCCTTTTTATAGGGTCTATTGGATGTCATGGCATCAAAAACATCTATTATACGCATCAGTCGGGCTAAGGGGCTTATATTATCCTTTTCAAGGTTAAAGGGGTAGCCAGTGCCATCGTAATTTTCGTGATGATGCAATACTGCCTTTTTTACAAAGGTCGGTATTCTTGAATCTATAAGCATGGCAACACCATTTAGGGGATGCACCCTTATCCTTTCCCATTCAAGGTCATCCAGTGCACCTTTTTTATTCAGTATCTCTTTTGGAATGTATGCCTTTCCAATGTCATGGAGAATAGCAGCTGTGCCACATTGCTGTATTAGATTTTCATGCATCTCATCATCTGCCTCTTTTTTTATCACCTCCATCACATCAGGATTTTTACACAAAAAGGCAATGGTAAGCCAGAATACCTTTGTGGCATGCTCATAGGTCTGATAGTCATGTCCTAGTAACTTAGATAAAGGCTGTAATGAGTTATACTGGTCTATGTATATCAGGGCATTATTTACAAGATTATGAATCCTTTTAATGAGATTTGCGTCTATAAAACCAGTGTCTACCGTAGTCTCAAAAGAGTTCTTCACTATGTTTGTAGATACCCTGCTGATGATGTTAACCTTATGGTCATTGGTGATTGCCTTGTTGTTCACAATCTCTGTGAGATGATTTTCAAGGTATTCCTCATATTGGACCTCTTCTTTAAGCTCTATGAAAACCTCCTCTTGCCCATTCTCTGCAAGCTTGTTAAGCTGTGCCTCTGTGACCACGTTTCCCTCTAATGCCCATAAGATATATCTACCACCAGAGGATTTAATATATATTTTAAATTTGGGTAGACTTCCAGGGATTATTGCCCCGGGAGGTATGGATAGGTATCTTTTGATTTCATCAGATGCCATATATGTTAAGGCAATTTATAAGGTTATTTTTTGTGACATTGTAAACTTTTTTAACATATAACATGAAATTATTATGCAAGTCGATAATAATGATTGCTTTTATTAGAGTTTTTAAAAAAATCTCCATTTGCATGCCTTTCTTTCAAGAAAGTCTGTGAAAAAATAAAATCCAAAGCCAGGGATATCCATAGCAAATATAATATACCTGCATACATAGCATGGTAATCAAAAGGGTGCTTCCTGTGAGATATTTTGTAGGTGAATGACCTACATTAATTTCATCCTTATACCGATACCCTACCCCTATCCTGTTCTGATATAAAAATTACCAGAAATGATGGAGATGGCAACTAAATTATCATGGCTGACAGAAATTAGCTATCTAAAAAACAATTAAACGAGGAGGGTACAATGGCAAACGAAAGTGATTTTTATGACAAGGTATTCCCAGTTCCTGATCGGGTAAGGGAAAAATCCTACATTAAAAGTAGGGCTGAGTACGAAAGGCTTTATAGGGAATCTGTCGAAAACCCTGAGATCTTTTGGACAAAAGAGGCAGAGAAAAGACTGACATGGTTTAAGCCCTTTGATAAAAACAGGGTTTCAGACTGGTCATTTGGCGATGACCTTCATGTAAAATGGTTTGAAGGTGGAAAGTTGAATGTCTCTTATAACTGTCTTGACAGGCACCTTGAGAACAAAAAAAATAAGGCAGCCATCATATTTGAAGGTAATGACCCCAATGACTGGCGGATCTATACTTATTTTGATCTGTATCGCGAGGTAAATAAGTTTGCAAATGTCCTAAAAAAATTGGGTATAAAGAAAGGGGACAGGGTCTCTATCTATCTACCCATGATCCCTGAGCTCGCCATCACTATGCTGGCATGTGCAAGGATAGGTGCAATCCACTCTATAGTGTTTGGGGGTTTTTCATCAGAGGCATTAAGGGACAGGATTAATGACTGCAAGGCAAGACTCCTTATTACATGCGATGGGAGCTACAGGGGTGCCAAGGCAATCCCTCAAAAGGAGAGTGCCGACAAGGCACTTGAGATGTGCCCATCTATCGAAAAGCAGATAATCATCAAACGAACAGGGACGCAGGTGCCTATGGTTGAAGGCAGGGATATCTGGTATGAGGAATTAATGGCAAAGGCAGAACCATATTGCAAGCCAGAGGAGATGGATGCAGAGGACCCATTATTTATCCTCTATACATCTGGCTCAACAGGTAAGCCAAAAGGCGCTGTGCACACACAGGCAGGTTATCTCCTTTTTGCCTCCATGACCCACCAGCTGGCATTTGATGTGCGTGATGAGGATAACTATTGGTGTACTGCTGATATTGGCTGGGTGACAGGTCACAGCTATGTAGTATATGGACCATTATGCAATGGTGCAACAAGCATCCTTTTTGAGGGTGTCCCCACCTATCCTGGTCCTGATAGATTCTGGGCTGTTATTGAAAAGTATAATGTCAACAATTTCTATACCGCCCCAACGGTTATACGCTCAGTGGCCAAGGAGGGGGACGAGCATGTAAAGATGCATGACCTTTCATCCCTTCGTGTGCTTGGGTCTGTTGGGGAACCACTCAACCCTGAGGCTTGGTGGTGGTTTTATAATAAGGTCGGTGGTAGCCGCTGCACAATCGTTGACACATGGTGGCAGACAGAGACAGGCGGTCATATGATTCTCCCATTGCCAGGTGCGATAGACATAAAACCTGCCAAGGCAATGGTTCCATTCTTTGGCGTGGTGCCAGCAATCGTCGATGTGGATACAGGCAAAGAGATAGTAGGCCCTGGAAGTGGGGCGCTTTGTATCAAAAATGCCTGGCCAGGCATGTTCAGGGGGATATGGAATGACCCGAACCTTTTTAAAGAGAATTATTTTGCCCCATATCCTGGATACTATTTTAGTGGTGATGGTGCAGAGCGAGACGCAGATGGTGACTACAAGATTACAGGCAGGATAGATGACGTAATCAATGTATCTGGTCACAGAATAGGCACGGCAGAGGTAGAAAGCGCCCTTACACACCATCCAGCAGTAGCAGAGGCGGCAGTTGTAGGCTTTCCTCATGATATCAAGGGACAGGGCATCTTTGCATATGTGACGCTAAAAAAGGATGTCCAAAAGAGCGAGCAGCTAAAAAAAGACCTGATAGCCACTGTTAGAAAAGAGATTGGACCTATAGCCACACCTGATCAGATTCTGTGGGCCGATGGATTACCAAAGACAAGATCAGGTAAGATCATGCGTCGTATCCTAAGGCAGATTGCTGCAGGTAAATTTACTGATCTTGGTGACATTTCAACGCTTGCTGAGCCAGGTGTTGTTAATGAGCTAACGGAAGAAAGGAAAAAACTAAGCTAAACATGAATAGATAAGGCCCTCTTCTTCATGAAGAGCAGTATCAAAAGCATGTTTTTTTCTTTACAGGAAGGGGCTGGATGCATCTTCAGCCCTTTCTCTTATGCATCTTTTAATTATTTAAGGTAATATGGTAATATCTTTAAAAAAAGGTTATTGAATCATGGATGACCAAAAAGCCCTGAAGATTAAAAAAAACACCATAGACAGAGATTCACACACCATTGAACCTTCAGAAGAGGCACTTTACACTGCCCTGATAGATGGTCTGCAGATAGGCGTTTACATTCTACAAAATAGAGGATTTGAACTTGTAAATAGACGGATGCTGGAATATACAGGGTATACAGAGGAGGAGATACGCACGATTGACCCACTAAAAATAGTTCATCCAGATGATAGGGCCATTGTAAAAAGGAATATCACACAGGTATCAAAAGGACAGACCATATCACCATATGAATATCGTTTGATAACAAAGACAGGCCAGACCAGATGGATTATGGAGACCGCCACGCTAATAAACTTTAAGACAAAAAAGGCAATCCTCGGTAACTCCATGGATATAACCGAACAGAAGGAGGTAAAAGAGACACTCCAGGAATTAGATTCCCTTAAGGCATCTATCCTTGACGCAGCCCCCCAGGCTATTGTAGGTCTACATAACCGTATTATCAAGTTTGCAAACGCAGCTGTAGAGGATGTATTTGGATGGAGACCTGACGAACTGATTGGAAGGAGCGTGACCCTGTTTTATAGGAACGAAAGGGAGGCTGAAGAGATAGGTCGTTACTTCTATGCTACCCTTACAAGTCAGCGGACCTTTGTATCAGAATTCTACTGTCGTCACAAAAACGGGGATGACCTCTTATGTAAAATGAGGGCATCCAGGATTGGAGACATATTGACGGGAGACCGAAGGATAGTGATTACCTACGAAGACGTAACAGAACAGAGGAAGGCAGAAAGAGAGCTGGCAAACTCACAGGAACAGCTTCGTAACCTCTCCATGCACCTCCAGTCCGTCAGAGAGAAAGAGAGCACCCGAATTGCCATGAAGATCCATGATGAACTCGGTCAATCCCTTACTGCCCTACAGTTAGACCTCGCATGGTTGGGTAGTCGTTTGCCACCCGGGGATTTAACCCTAACCTCAAAAATCCAGCATATGAGGGAGCTCATAGATACGACCGTAGAGAGTATGCACCGTATCTCAACAGAGCTACGGCCCACCCTGCTCGATGACCTAGGTCTTACAGCAGCTATGGAATGGCAATTACAGGAATTTCGGGAGAGGACAGGGATACATTATAAAGCCAGGCTTAACCTCAAGGAGGGCTTTATAGAGAGAGAGCTCGCTACAGCCCTCTTTAGAATCTTTCAGGAGGTCTTAACTAACATAGCACGTCATGCAGAGGCAACATCTATCAGGGTTAATCTTACAAAGAAGGGTGATGGGCTTTACCTTGATGTCTCAGATAATGGAAAGGGGATTACCAAGGAGCAGATAGATAACCCAAAATCATTCGGTATTATAGGCATCCGTGAACGGGTTAACTTCTGGGGTGGCGCAATCTCTATAACAGGTAAACCAGGGAAAGGGACTGACATCAAGGTCAGGATACCACTTACAGGAAAAAGGAAGGGATGATAAAGATCTTAATAGCCGATGACCATGCTGTAGTCAGGGCGGGGATTAAACAGATATTGACTGGTCAGGAGGATATAGTTGTAGAGGATGAGGCTGGAAGCGGTCAGGAGGTAATCAATTACCTCACAAAAAGGCACTATGACCTAATCCTTCTTGATATCTCCATGCCTGGCAGATCAGGATTAGAGATTCTCGAAGACATCAAATCCTTACAACCAAGGCTGCCTGTGCTTATCCTTAGCATGCACCCAGAAGAACAATACGCAGTCAGAACGTTGCGTGCAGGGGCAGCAGGTTATCTTACAAAGGCAAGTGCACCCCAGGAATTGATAACAGCAATCAGAAAGGTCTCACAGGGGGGGAAATATGTAACCTCTTCCCTTGCAGAAAAACTCGCCTTTGAATTGGATGCAAATTCCGAGAAACCTATACACGAAACATTGTCCAATCGGGAGTATCAGGTTATGTTGATGCTTGCCTCGGGTAAGACCGTAACAGATATCGCAAAGGAGCTCTGTTTGAGCCCAAAAACCATAAGCACCTACCGTATGCGCATCCTGGAAAAGATGAATATGAAGAAGAACGCAGAACTGACCTTATATGCTGTAAGAAATAGCCTAATCTCATAATATCTCCCAATAGTTACCTATTATCAGCATTTTTCCATGTTTTTTGTCTCTCTTGCCGTTATTTACGTATCAATACATTTCAAAATATCTCACAGGTAAGCGCTAAGCGCTACCAATGTCATCCTAACACCTTGCCTTTATAGGTCATATACCTGCAGATGGGCACATCTTTTACTGGCAAAAAAAATGGATTCCCGCTGATTTCATCCTTTATCCACCCATGATTAAATAATATTCAGAAATCGCCCCTGAAAAACATAAAGGTAAAGACATAGGGCGAAATGAAACAAAAAGTGGTGAAAAAGGATGGATAATACAAATACCGTCATAGAGTTAAGAGAATCCTTCAAGGGTAATGATTATCAAGAACCTCTTTCCATTATAAAGGGCCATCAAGACCAGATAGATATAAAGGATATCCTGCTTAAGGCAGACATAGAACAGCGGTCTTATCTCATGGAACATGAAAGCAAGGAGATATTAGAGGGCTTTGGCATCCAGACCTCTGGTGGTATGATAGCCAAAGATGAAAGGGATGCGGTTGAAATAGCCAGGTATCTCGGTTATCCCGTTGTATTAAAGATCGCCTCACCTGATGTGGTCCATAAGTCAGATTTAGGTGGTGTCAAGCTTGACCTACGAAATGATTTTGATGTCAAAAAGGCATACAACGAGATTGTCTCGCAATTCAAAGGAAGGGATATCACAGGTGTCTCTGTACAAAAGATGGTGAGCCCTGGGATAGATGCCATCATAGGGGTTACCCATGATGAAACATTTGGGCCCGTAATCATGTTTGGCCTTGGTGGCGTCTTTGTGGAGGTCCTAAAAGATGTAAGCTTCAGGGTCCTGCCTATAACAGAGGAGATGGCAGATGAGATGATTAAAGAGATAAGGGGCTATCCATTGCTTAAGGGATACAGGGGTAGGTCTGCAGATATTCAATCTCTAAGAGAATTATTGCTCAAGGTTTCAAACCTGATAACAATGTATCCTCAAATCAGGGAGCTTGATATGAACCCTGTGGTTCTTTATCCCTCTGGCTATATGGTAATAGATGC
>JGI12104J13512_1000726_pt1 | contig 28206 bp, 29 predicted proteins | sample TerdegcTABiofilm_FD_13512 | JGI IMG/M metagenome (IMG submission 13512)
ACCNTTTTTTCTTTGTATTGTTTGAACCGCAATAAGGACAGTTTTTTTACCCATTTCTCAGCCTCTTGAATTTTTAATAGCGTAAACCCTTGACAGTATAGCATTGAGAGGCTGTTTTAGACCCTGAAAAAACGCATTAAGCCTCAATATAAGAGGGCGGGTTTTCCCCCGCCCTCTTTTTTACTTGAAAGAAGCCCGTTAGGTTTGCTATAAAGGACAGCTGATAGCTCCAGAGGGTCAGCTATTTTTCAGAAAGAATCTGATATCCTTGAAGATACCTTCTTTGATCGTCACCCCGATCTTTGCCATGATGTCGAGTTTCATGTATCGCACCTGGGAAAGCCATATGGGGTCATCCACTTCTACGTAGAGAACCTTGTTATCGATCCTCACGGGCCTTGCATGGTTGGCGAGTCCTTCTCCGGCAATGTCTTCCCAACGATGGAATACCTTGTATGCATCGATGTTCTGGGCCGGTAGGTTACAGTCCTTGAGAACCTTCTTTAAAACACGTTGGAGCGAGTAGAACGCCATCCTACCCTTCTATTCTTGGAAAAATTGGTTTGATTTTGTCGATGGTTCCGAGGTCGTCCATGAAGTAAAAAACCTTCTCATTGTCAAAGAGAACTTTCTCAATGGGTTTGCCAATACCGAGGGCATTCCATATGGCCTCAGATTTTACGGGCATATAGGGGTAAAGTAGCATTGCTACGATTCTCAAGCTATTCCAGATGTTGTACAAGACTGTTTTAATGCGGACATCCCCCTCTTTTGCCAGCTTCCAGGGCGCCTCAGAATCGATATATTTGTTAAGTATGGATATTATTTCGAAAACATTCTGTAATGCCTTGTGGTATGCAAATATCTCCATCTCTTTCTGATAGTCTTCGACAAGGCGCCTAACATTTTCTTCAACATATTCATCCATGCCACCCTTTTTCTCGGGTCTCTCGATTTTTCCCTTGAGGAATTTCCCGATCATCGTCACGCTTCGACTTGCGAGATTGCCGAAATCGTTTGCAAGGTCGCCATTAATACGGTTCACCAACGCATGCTTTGAGAAGTCACCGTCGAGCCCGAAGGGCACCTCCCTGAAAAGAAAGAACCTGAACTCATCAACGCCATATGTCCTCACAACCTCGTTGGGATCAATGACATTACCGAGTGATTTTGACATCTTGTGCCCCTCGATGGTCCACCATCCGTGGGCAAATACATGTTTTGGCGGTTCGAGGTCGAGCGACATGAGAAAGCTTGGCCAGTATACCGTATGAAATCGAAGAATATCCTTTCCCACAAGGTGGGCATCGCATGGCCAGAACTCCTTGAACTGATCCACATCGTCGAGAAACCCTATGCCGGTTATATAGTTGGCCAGCGCATCAAACCAGACATAAACAATATGGTCTTTGTTCATGGGGACAGGTATTCCCCAGTGAAAACTTGTCCTACTTACGCTTAAGTCCTTTAAGCCACCCCTTAGAAAGCTCATAACCTCGTTATAGCGAACATCTGGCAAAATGAAATCCTTATGCTTTTCAAGGTATTTGAGAAGCCTCTCCTCATACTTGGACAGCTTGAAGAAGTAACTTTCCTCTTTGAGTTTTTCCGTGGGTCTCAGACAATCAGGACAGACTCCATCCTTGAGTTGTGTTTCGGTAAAATATGTCTCACAAGGAACGCAGTACCAGTCTTCATAGTGGCCAAGATAAATGTCCCCGTTCTCAAATACCTTTTGGAAGATATACTGGACAACCTTTCTGTGTCTTTCCTCGGTGGTTCTGATAAAACCGGTATTGGATATATTGAGGGTCTTCCACAAATCGGAAAACCTGTGAACCGTCCTGTCAGCAAGTTCTTTTGGAGAAATACCCTGTTGCTCTGCTGCTTTTTCTACTTTCTGACCATGCTCATCGGTACCTGTGAGAAAAAAAACGTCATAGCCGCATATACGTTTATAGCGCGCCATGATGTCCGCAGCGATTGTTGTGTATGCGTGCCCGATATGAGGAACATCATTGATATAGTAGATTGGAGTTGTTATATAATAGTGTTTATTCATCCGTTACTTCTGCCTCCGATCATTTTACCTTTTACCCTCAGCCTTTAATCTCCTGTATTCTTTAAAGCCTGAAGTTCGTTTGCTGTTACGGTAATTTCCTTTCCATCCTCTATTTCTACGGTGATCGATGAGTTGAGCGTATTGTGTTTGACCACCTTACCCTCGCCCTGAGGGAGTTTTATCCGTTTACCAAGTTTTGGAAAACCTTTTTTGTACTCCATGTACATGTCGTACTCATAGGAAAGACAACACATCAACCTTCCGCAAATACCTGATATTTTAGATGGATTTAATGCAAGACTTTGTTCTTTAACCATTTTAATGGATACAATGGAAAAGTTGTTCAGGAATTTTTTGCAGCAACAGATATTGCCGCAGTTTCCAAGACCACCGACAATCTTCACCTCATCCCTTACGCCAACTTGTCGGAGTTCTATCCTGATCTTAAATTCTTTCGCAAGTTCTTTTACAAGCTCTCTAAAGTCAACCCTGCTTTCAGAGACAAAATAGAAAAGAAGCTTCATTCCACCAAAAAGATATTCGGCAAAAAGAAGTTTCATAGGGAGCCCCATCTCCTTAACCTTCTGACGGCAGAAGTCAAGGGCATGTTTCTCATTCTCTTTCAAGGAAAAATATTGGTCAACCTCATCCTCTGTCGCTTTGCGTGCTATCTTTTTGAGCCCCTCCTTTTGAGCGTCAATCGGGGTTGTCATGACAACTCCAAGGCATGGTCCTTTCTCCAGTTCAACAACGACATGATCACCTAGAAGGATATCATCAGGTGCTTCCATCTCTGCAACACCTGCAACCCTGTCGATTCTCACATTACAGCTTTTCATACATTACCTCATGATTTGAATCAGCAAATTTTCAAATAACAGCCAACGGTTTACATTATACCGCATTATGGCCATGGTTTCCTGTACCTTTTTCATGGCATCTTCCACCCATCTTGTGTCAATCTTTTCCCAATCCAACAGCTCTCGGACATCCCTGTTGACAACCATTATGGTATCTTTTTGTTCTCGGGCTACATACATATCCCTCAGTAGGGAGAGCAGGAAGGAAAGATACATGGAAAGATCGGAGGAAGTCTTCGTAACCTGTTCAGAAAGAGTTGTGGCATTGAGGAAGCTTCTGCTTTTCCCTGTCGCCAGTTCTGCAATTTTACGTCTAAGGTTTAGATTGCTTTCCTTCATCCAGAACTGACCGTTTCCAATGCTCCCGTATGAAATCTGTGAGAGGAGGCGCGCTCTTTTTTCATCAACATTGAGTACCTCCAGAAAAAACTTCTCTATGTACTTTCGCTGGAGAGGGCTGAAGGAGACCCTTACGCAGCGTGAACGAATGGTAAGGGGAATCTCTCGCTCTGAGGATGTTATCAGGAAAAAGATATTAAATGGCGGTGGTTCCTCAAGGGTTTTCAGGAGCGCATCGGAAGCATCTTTCCTCATCCTGTCAGCATCATCAATAAGAATCGCCCGTTTTGCTCCCTCATACGGGTATGCAAGGACTTCCTGATTGATGCCTCTGATCTTTCCATCTCTGTCGCCAGCAATTAGCGAACGTGGTATGTAGCTTCTTGCGGTTAAGGAAGATTTCTCTTCATTCTCTAAGGATTCAGCCTCATCATAAGCTTTTTTCTCTTGCGGTCCTATCAGGAGAAGATCTGGGTGAGTCTGTCGTTCGATCTTAATGCAAGCACGACAGGTACCACAACCATTACCGTTAACGCAAAGAATATGTTTTATGAATTCAAGGGCGACCTTCTTTTTGCCAATCCCGTTCTGGCCAGCGAACAGGAAAGCATGGGGTAGCCTTTCTGTCTGAAGAAATGAGAGGAGCAGGTTTTTCTGCTTTTCGTGTCCAAAGACGTTATTCAATCCCATAATTGATGAGAAGTGATTCAACCTTCTCCTTAACGATTCTATGTAATTCGTCTACCCTTGCTTTTCCATCTACAACAAAGAACCGTCTTTTGTCTTCATCAGCTAACTTGAGGTAGGCGTTTCGTATCTTCCGGTGAAATGAGAGATTTTCTTTCTCGAACCTGTCTAGGGACCGATCATTTTTTGCTTTTCTCTTCAAGCCTAGTCCTGCAGCGCAGTCAATGAGAACAGTGAGGTTGGGGCGGATGCCTTTTGTCACAAGTCGGTTAAGAGTTTCAATAATTCCAAGGTCGATGCCCCTGCCATATCCCTGGTATGCGTAGGAGGCATCGACGAACCTGTCACAAAGGACTATCGCGCGATCTTGCAGCGCTGGCATGATAATTTCTTCCACATGTTGTGCCCTGATTGCCATAATTGTAAGGAGTTCTGAAAGTGGAGAAACCTCAAAATTTTTTCGAAGAGCAACATCTCTGAGCGCCTCGCCATATATCGTACCCCCTGGTTCACGAGTCTTGATGACTTTGTAACCTTTGCCGGCCAGATAGTCAAAGAGAAGGTCGACCTGGGTCGATTTACCACATCCTTCTATACCTTCAAAAGTAATCAACATGGAAGGCCCTACTTTGAAACCCGTTCAATATACTGTCCTGTTCGTGTATCAATCTTAACAACCTCCCCTTCTTCAACGAAGAGAGGGACTTGTATCGTATATCCTGATTCGAGGAGAGCAGGTTTTGTAACGTTTGTCGCTGTGTCTCCTCGGATACCAGGCTCCGTTTTAACAATCTTTAAATCAACAAAGTTCTGAATCTCTACACCGATTGGGTTTCCCTTGTAGAATAGCACCTCTATTGTAAGACCTTCTTTAATATAGTTTTTTGCATCGCCAAGACTCTTTTCGTTGATGAAAATCTGATCATAGGTGTTGGTGTCCATAAAATAGAACTTGTCCTCTTCCTTATACAAAAACTGCATCTGACTCTCTTCGAGCTCAGGGAGATCGACCTTATCGCCTGACCTAAACGTCCTATCCAATACGTTTCCTGTTACAAGACTCTTAATCCGTGTCCTTACAAAAGCACCGCCTTTTCCAGGTTTGACATGTTGGAAATCAACAATTACAAAGGGTTCATCCTCTAAGAGAATCCTCAAGCCTTTTCGAAACTCTGATGTGGAAGCCATCATAATAACACCTCCAAGTAATAGTAGCGCCACGCTTTTAAAGAATGGCACAGAGCAAAGCGAATAAAATTTCCTTAGGCAAACAACAGCTATCTCAACCTATGCTTTTATGTGAAGCTCATCTTTGCGAATGCGTGTGAGCACCTGAGGGGCGTTTGCAGTAATAAGCACCATATCTTCTAAACGAATGCCTCCTAAATTAGGGATATAGATTCCCGGCTCAATGGTGATGACCATTCCTTCTTCAAGGAGACCATCGCCGGTGCTGTTGATTGCTGGAGCCTCATGGACTGCAATTCCAACGCCATGACCTGTACCATGCCGAAAAAATTCTCCATACCCAGTTTCATTAATGTAGCCCCTTACAATCATGTCTACTTCTTTGATAGACATGCCAACCCTTACCATGTCGAGGGCAAGCTGTTTGGCTCTGTGCACGATAGCATACATATCGTGCATTTTACCATTTACTTCCCCGATTGAAATCGTGCATGTTTCATCACTGCAATACCCATCTACGCGAGCGCCGAAGTCAATGATAACCATCTCACCATCACGAATCTTTCTCTCTGTTGGTTCAGCATGGGGAAGAGCCGCCCTTGGTCCAGAGGCAACAATTGTAGGGAAAGAAGGGCCTTCTGCTCCGTGACGCCTCATAGCGTAGTCCAGGTTATTCGCAATTTCTTTTTCTGTTTGACCGGGACGAATCGTATTAAAAACATCAGTAAATGCGTTCGTTGCTATATCTATGGCCCTGACAATACGGTCAATCTCCTCTGGTTCTTTGTTTTTTCTTATTTCTTCAATTACGCTGTCAAGAGGAATAAACTCAGTATTTTTAAGATCCTCCGACCATTTCTTGAACACAAAAAAAGTTGTGTGAAAACTATCAAAGCCTATCTTTGTGATGCCATACTGGCTGCACAATTCCCCGAGAATATTTCTCTTTTCGCGAATTTCAACGATTTTTATGTCCTCGGTAACCTCTTGTGCGTATGTTATATACCGGAAATCTGTTAACAGATAAACATCGCCGTGTGTAACGAGAAGGGTTCCTTCGCTGCCACGGAAACCAGTAAGATAGAATATGTTGTCCATTCCTTTGAGAAGACATGCATCGATTTTCATAGTGTTCAGGAGTGAGAGTACTTTTTCAATCCTGTTTTCTCTCATCGCTCATCACCGGTTTTTATTTCGAAGAACCCTTTTGAACAGTGAGGATCTGTTCTTCTCTTTATATGCTTTTTTGAGCGTAGTAAGCTTAGCTTTGTACGTCTCATTGTCCGGCTCCTTTACTAAGAGCTGGTCATAGATAGCTATAGCTTTTTCCAGGTAGCCTTGTTCCAGATATATTTCTGCTAACGTTGCAGAAACAATTTCGTTCTTTTCCATAATTGGATAGTTAAAGAAATCTCCCTGTAAAAATCAAGTCAAAATTGTCACAATAAAAGATCAATCAATAATCTTTACAGAGAACTACGATGCTATCTCAAGAAGGTTGATTTCGAATGCTAAATCTTTGCCTGCAAGAGGATGGTTGGCATCTAATGTGACTATTTCGTCAGTCAATGCTTTAACGACGACCAACATAGTTCCACCATCAGGTGTCTGCATTTGTAATATAGCTCCTACGTGCAGATCAATATTTGCAGGTATCTGAGTTCTTCGAATAGAACCAACAAGGTCTTCCAGGTAGGGTCCATAGGCATCCTTACATGCTATCCTGACTTCCCTTGTTTCTCCGACAGTCATTCCAATAACCCCTTCCTCAAAGCCAGGGATCACCATCTTCTGTCCAATGGTAAACTCCAGTGGTTCTCTGCTCAGGGATGAATCGAACACCGTGCCATCACTTAAACGACCGGTATAATGAACCTTTACAGCATCATTGGCTTTTGCCTTTACCATACTTTCCTCTTAATATAATGAAATTGGAGGCTTTTGGATGTTTCTAATCATAAAGGCTTTTTCGCCTCTGAGCCTTCATTCTTCTCTTCTGCGCCTCTCTTCTTTTCCGTCGGTCCTTAACAGAGGGTTTCTCATAGAAGCTCCTCTTTTTAATTTCTTTGAAGAGTCCTTCTTTTTGAAGTTGACGCTTCAGATCCTTAATGGCCTTTTCGATGTTGTCGTCATGTACTCGTATTTCCAATGTTCTCTTTCCCTTTCTCTCCCCTATGGTGATTTTTCAAAAAAGAAAAATCATTCTGAAAAGACTACCTAACTATGCCCACGATCTCATTGGATCGCAAACATTCGTTCGGTGTTAGCCTATAGAGGGGAATCTATCAATTATTCAAGTAATCTCGTGTTATCTTTGTAAACGTCCTCCAGGTGGATTATCCTTCTGTTAACGCCCTCCATTAACGCTAAAAACTCAGCCTTTGCACAGTGTGCCATTCAGCTTCTCAACTTTTCACGTAAAGTCGTTTCCTGTGGAGGGGTGAATGAAATTCGTTCCACTCCGAATGCCATCTAAGAGCACAGGAATAAAAATTCCATATGCCCTAACCGTGAAAGGCAAGAAATAGCAGACTGTATAATATAACAATTCATGAAGAATTGGAAGCTTTTTATTTTTTCACAGAAAATCGGGTTGTAGCCCGAAGGTAATATATGCTTTAAAATATACTGTTACTATGACGGAAATTCCTAAGGAGACGAGCTATGCAATATCAGGTTGGTAAAACGGGCAGGGTTATTGTTGCACGATTTGAGGATGGAGACGAAATCATTCAAGGCTTGACCGATATTGTGAAAAAGGAAAGCATTCGCGCTGCAGTATTTTACTTGGTCGGGGGAATTAAGGAGGGGAAGATCGTTGTGGGACCTGAAAATGATGTGCTCCCACCAACTCCGGTCTGGAAAATGGTAAACGAAAGCCATGAATCAGTGGGAGTGGGCACAATTTTTTGGGACGAGAAAGAACCACGGATTCATTTCCATGGAACATATGGGAAGCATGATATGGTGAAGACGGGTTGCTTACGGGAGATAGCAAAGACCTTCATCGTTATGGAGGCAGTCATAATTGAAATAACCGGTATCAATGCCGTGCGAGCTCGTGATCCTTTGTCGGAGATGGTGTTGTTGAAGATGGTCGACAGCTGATAGCCGAAAGTTCTAAGCTCATAGTAAAAATAATTCCTTACAGCTTACAGCTGAAAGCTATGAACTCATTTCCGCACCATTATGCGGGCATCCGCAATCACGCACCCATCCGCTGAGCACATGACAGGATTAAGATCTATAGACTCCATCGTTTCGCCGAAGTCCATAATAAACTCTGAGAATTTTATAACGAGCTCCTTGAGGGCCTCTCTGTTTATCTTTTCGGATCCCCGATAGCCCTCCAGGAGAGGGGCAGCCTTAAGACCTCGAATCATTTTTTCGACATCGGCCTCGCACAAAGGTGCCATCGCCAGACTAATATCACGGTAGATCTCAGCGGTAGTTCCGCCAAGACCCAGGAGAATAACAGGTCCAAACTGCTCATCGTGGGTAGAACCGATGATCATCTCAAGCCCTTTTACCATTTTTTCAACTATTACTCCTGAAAAGCCGCTAATCGTGCTCATACGATTAAACGTGTTTGTAAGTCTTGCATCATCATCAATTCCAACACTCACTCCACCGACATCAGTTTTATGAACTACCTGTGGCGACACGATTTTCATGACGACAGGATATCCATACGTTCGGGTAAATGAAATTGCCTCCTCGGGACTGTGGGCCCATACGAATTGGGGAACATTCATGCCTGCAAGGGCAAAAAGCCTTTTTGCAAAAGGCTCCATGACCCATCCATAGGTCTGCGCCGATTTGAGAAGATCCTCCATTTCTTTTGTCAGCATGGTTTATTTCTCCTCATTGCTTCTGCCATATGAACTGCGTCCTCTACGGAGTGGGCCACAGGGATGTTGTACAGATTAAAACCTTCCACGATGATTTTGTATTTCTCAACATGGGGTACGTATGCGATAATCGGTTTTTTTTCCTGCTGCTGTACCATGCCAAGCTTTGCACCAAGATCGACAGTGATTCCGGGAATATAGGGTAAGAGCAACAAGATGATGCAATCGATCTCTGGACTCTTGCTTAATACACGAGTGGCAGCCAGAAAGTCATCATCTGTTGAGCTGCCGGTAAGGTCAACAGGATTTGCGTACGAAGCAATATGTTTTAATGTCGGCGAAAGAACTTCTTTTACTCCTAACTGTGTTTCTTCATTGAGTGAAGGAACTTCGAGGCCATGGGCAATACATGCGTCGGTGCAAAGCGCCCCGTGTCCCCCACTGCCTGTTATAATTGCAATTTTTCCACTAATATTCATCGGGTAGCAGCTTAGAGATTCTGCAAACGCCATGAGTTCAAACTCGTCAGTTGCTTCAACAACTCCTTTTTGGGCCATAACCGCAGAAAAGACCTGATAATCACCTGCCATTGATGCGGTGTGACTGCTGACTGCCTTGTTGCCTGCACTTGTTTTCCCCGCTTTGAGAACGATGATTGGTTTTTTACATTCGGCTGCAGCGAGAGCGAATTCTCGGCCCTCGTGTTTTCCAAAACCTTCGATATAAAATGTTATTACATCTGTTCCGGGGTCGCCAGCAAAATACCGGAGCAAGTCCGATTCCTTGATCAGCGCTTTGTTTCCGATACTTACTGCCGTTGAGAGCCCAACGCCCTCTGCTGTGGCCTTTACCATCTGGTCAACGACTACACCCCCGCTCTGGCTTATCATGGTGACCCTCCCTTTTTCCGGTCTTACCATCCGTTCATTTGGAATGAAAAAGGTATCCATCCAAGGAGCTGCATATACACCAAGACAGTTTGGGCCAATAAACGGGAACTGTGCTTCTCTGGCACGTGATGTGAGACGATCCTGCAAATCACGAAGGCCGGTCTCTGCAAAACCACCGGACACGATGATGGCGCCCTTGACACCGGAATTGATACATTCCTCCACAACAGGTAATACGAGTTCAGCCTTAACAGCTATAACGGCAAGATCGATCTTCTCGGGAATCTCCTTGACGCTTCTATATAGTGTATCTGCTCTTATGTGACCTCCCCGAGGATTGACAGCAAACGTCTTTGCTTCGTATCGAAGACGGTTTTTGTTATAAATCACATTGGCAGGGTGGGCCTCATTGGTAAGCGATACCCCAATGACCGCGATCGTATCTGGTTTGAAAATCTTTTCAAGATCCATAATATGCCCCCTATAAAAGACCGTGGTCGGTAATCAGTAATCCGAAATCCGTAATCGGTGATCGGCAACAGGTCTGGGGATAGATCTTTTAGCAATACCCTGTGATCTCTCGCCTCTCACTTCTGGCCTCTTCTTTAATTATTCCTGTTTTTCTGTACCCTGGTAATGCGGCGTTTTACCTTGGCCCAGCTCTGGGTCGTCAGGAAGCTCTCCTCCATGTTATCAATCATTTTTTCAAACTTGTTCATGGGAATTGCGATCGTGAGCGTGTTGTCAGGGACACAAGGCCGCGCAGAGACATCAAACATACCAAGCACTGCCCTTGGATGTTTTGCTGATTTCTCAAGGTATGGATGGGTAACAATAGTTGAGCAACCAGCAGCAAACGGTACAAATACTCCGTTCGGTTCAACCTCATCAAAGCTTACAAGGGTGAAAACACCAGAAAGAACATCAGGAGGTTCAAAGAAGATAACTACATCAGGATTATCATTTTCATCAATCATATCCCATCTCTTAAACAGAATATAGTGTGCAGGGGCCTCTAAGTTTGGCATGTTTTTCATAACTTCCTTTACGATAGCCGGTGATTTTTTGTATCGCTCACCCTCCATCTCTCCTGGTACCCCGTAAGAAAGAAAATACTCGAAGTTTGGCCTGAAACCCTGGGTGAATCCAAGATACTTTTTGCCACCAAAGCAGCCAACGGCAGCACCATTCAAGGCAACAGAGACACCTTTCCTTGTACGTGCTATATCTGCAAGAACGCACCTGTGTTCTGCTTTTGGCGGTTTTAGTTTTATCGCATCAACTGGATTGTCAGTGTAAAAGAAAATGATCGGCAAATCTGCTTTGCCAAAATATTTTCTCCAAAGTTTTATGAATTTTTCCTTTTTTGTCATATCCATGACGTGACCTCCGTTATAGAAGCGTTAAGATCAAAATTCATGAGCTGATTTCTGCATAGTTTGTTCTGTGTAACAATGATATTCTAAGGTAAAAAGTAAGTTATTTCATTATTTTTGTTTCTACATCTGCATAAATCTTTCAAAGAATCATTTACTTTTATTTTTTTATGGTATGATTATTATAATACTAGATGTTCAGTGAACGCACAAAACCCTGAGGAGATCGAAAGGTGAAAAGAAAAAGGATGCATCTTTTATGGGTTATTATCTTGTTGATTGCTTTTGCCTCGTCTGCCGGGGCTCAGGATGCAAAAACACACTTTGAACAGGGCAATGCGTATTTTCGTTCGGGCAATTATCGTGAAGCCATACAGAGTTATGAAAAAGCTCTGGAAGTGGATCCTCGCGATAGCAGACTATACCTCGTTCGTGGCGTTGCCTATGCAGCGTTAGGAAAATTTGATGAGGCAATAAAAGATTACGATAAAGCAGCAGAGCTTAACCCAAAATATGCAGTCACGTATGGTAAACGAGGTGAGGCCTACGCAGCAATGGGCAAAAACACGGAGGCCATCAAGGATTTTGACAAGTCAATTGAATTAAATCAGAAAGATGCCTCAGTATATGTCAGGCGGGGCGCTGCATACGCTGCGTTAGGAAAATATGCAGAGGCAATCAAGAACTGTGATGATGCAATCACGCTGAATCCAGAATATTTTGAAGCATACATTAATCGCGGTATTGCGTATTACATGTCGGGCAATTACCCTGAGGCTATTAAAAACTATGACGCAGCCGCAAAGCTCAATCCAAGAGACAATACGGTCAATCTCCTCCGCGGAGCGCCATATGCAGCCCTTGGCAATTACACTGAGGCCATTAAGAGCTATGATAGGGCAATATCCCTGAATCCCGCATATGTTGAAGCATACTCAAATAGAGGTTTTGTGTATGCTATGTCAGGCAATTACTCTGAGGCAATTAGAAATTATAATAAAGCCATTGAACTTAACCCCAAAGACATACAAACATTTCGCCGCCGGGCAGATGCGCATGAGAAGCTGAACAATGACATTGATGCAATGAAAGACTATGATAAGCTTATCGGATTGGGCCTGAAAGACGCTTCCATGTATTTCAAGCGCGGAAGCTTGTTTGACAAGATCGGTAAATTTTCAGAAGCAATAAAGGATTTTGACGAAGCTATCACGCTGAAGCCAGATTATTTTGATGCATATTACAAGAAGGCACTGGCCTTGTATACTATGGCTCGATATCCTGAAGCAATCGCTGAATTTGACAAGGCGATACAGGTGAATCCTAATTTTGCCGCTGCCTACTACAATCGGGGCATTGCCTATGCCGTTTCAGGGAATCAGATGGAGGCCATCAGAAACTACGAAAAGGCAATCAGCCTCAACCCCAAGGATCCAGCCCTTTATATCAGACAGGGCGATGCATACACTGTTTTGAAGGATTATGCGAATGCAGCACAGAGCTATGAAAAAGCCGTTAATCTTGATCCCAATGGAGCGGCTATTCACTATAGCCTCGGTCTTGCTTTGTCCAAGTTGGCAAATCACACAGAAGCAATCAAGAGTTACAGCAAGGCCATTTCACTAAACCCAGCATTTGTCAATGCTTTGTATAACCGGGCAGTTTCTCTCAGGGAATTGGGGAGGGAGGCTGAGGCGCTCAATGACTACCGAGCTGCAGCCAGGCTCGGTGATCAGGGATCCCAGTATTATTTAAAATCAAAAGGTATACGGTGGTAACTGTGATGGAGAAACACTTGATGATCCATTTTGAAAAGATGTCTTTTCTTCCTATACCACCCTCTCTTTTCCGGTATATATTTTCATTTGAGCCTTCTCGAACACTCTAACTTCCATATCGGTATGCATCGTTGAGCCGGCATCGCGTACGAACCCAATAATGGTTAAACCATGCTTTTTCCCAATTTCCAGACCTTTATCAGTCACGGCAGTCTTCGTTGCAACGAGCGGGATACGGGCGCGGCAAATTTTCATGACCATCTCTGAAGCCATGCGGCCGGTGGATACAATAAAGGTTTTGGTACAATCGATATTGTTTAAAAGCGCGTAGCCGATGATTTTATCCAGTGTGTTATGTCTGCCGATGTCTTCCGCGATACACAACAGAGTCATATCTTCATCGAAAAGAGCGGCGGCATGCACGCCTTCTGTTTCAAGATACAGTGATGCGTTCTTAAAAAGAACATTCATTGTTCGAAAAATATCCTTTCTCGTGATCGTGAGATCAGAGCTTATATGGCAAAGGGTGGCAGAATGAAAATATGCTGTACGACCGCCTCCCGATACAATTCGGTAGCTTGTTTTTGTTTTCCGGCTCGATAGGAGGCTGCTGTCAGGCACGTGTATTATCGCGCCGTTATCTGTGATATCGATTGATTGTATCTCGGCTACTTTGTTGATAAATCCCTGCCCAAAAAGATATCCAACAACAAATTCTTTTTCCATTGAGGGTACAAGTGAGGCCGTGGCGAGATGTTCTCCGTTAACGTATATGGGCAGTTCTCTTTCAATTACCAGTCTCGATTCAGAGGATATGAATGTACCATGTATAAGTTTTTCAACCTTAAAAGTCTTGGCAGTTTCCATCTTTGTTTACCCGTTCATCCAACTGGACCGTATAAGAGAAGTTCAATAAATTTATCTTATCTAATTCTCTCGGGATGAGAATACACAACCATTGTATCACCTCGAACCAGACCTGCAACGGTTATTCCTATTTTTTCTGCAAGCTCGACCGCCATTGATGTAGGAACACCTTTGGTTGCAATAATGGGAATACCGGCGTTGCGACACTTTAAAATCATCTCGGCTGGCTGACGACCCGTAGAGGCAGCAAGGGTTTTCCGAAAATCGATATGTTTTAAAAGACAAGCGCCAATGACCTTGTCCAGCGCATTGTGGCGCCCCAGGTCTTCTGTGATGGAGATAGCTTCATTTCCATTCAGAAACAGTCCGGCAGAATGAACAGCCTCTGTTTCTGAGAAAACCGGTGACTTTAAAATAGCGCGCACACAATGAAAAACGTCCTCTTTTCTCACCATAAGGTCAGATTCGATATTTTCCGAAATCTTCCGTTGTATCCGATTATGTTTGAGCTTTATAAGAGCACTATTATTTTTTATTTCCATGGAGACAATATCTTCCATACTACTGATTATTCCTTGTATATAAAGATATCCAAGAACATATTCGTGCTCCATTGATGCTGTTATCATGGCCGTAGCCAGATGTTGGTCGTCAACTACTACCTTTAACGCCGTTTCTTTAATGATCCGTTCGCGTGTATTTAAAAAATCCCCATTCGCTTTCGTGTATTCTACGTTTTTTAAGATTTTGCTATTCATGCTACAACCAAGCGGAAACTTCTCGTTGAGATATATTAAAACTTGTTTAATCTATCAAGTTACAAAGCCCTTGTAAATAAAGAAAGTATGAGAAAGCACACCTTGGTCAAATTTCGCGTTTGTGTGGGAATTGGTTACGAGAAATACAAAAGAAAAGAGCTAATCATTTATATATAATCTCGTTAAATGATTAGCTCTCCTTCATATGTCGTGCAGTGTAAAAACAGCCTTTTATTGACCGTCAGGCAACTTCTTTTTCTTTGCCCTTTCTCACCACTGCCCTCTGGTCTTCTGGGAGGGGAGGCGGAACGGGTACTCCGACAAGCTTTGTCACAGCCCGGAATTTCGGAGGACAGACCTCGAAGCATGTCCCGCATTTTATACATTTGTCTTGATCAATGATGTGAATCTGGCCTTTGGCGCTTATAATTGCTTCAGCAGGGCATCTCCTGAAGCATGTTGTACATGCCTGACATTTTTCAGGATCAATCCAATAGGAAACAATGTCGCGAAATAGATTGTCTATCTCTTCCTTGGTAAAAACCTCTTCATATTTGTCATACTCTTCATGGCTTTCGAGCCGTGTTGCCAGTTTCTCCCGCATCGCGACTTTGAAATACGGAATGAGCTTTCCGACTTCCGCAAGCTTTGCATTAAGTGTTTCTCTGTCCAATCCTTCTGCTTTACCGAGAGGTCCCAACTTCTTGACTGTTTTTACGAAATCATTCGTAGACTCGGTGAAGACATTTGCCTCGGCGCCAGACATGAATCGAATCCGTAATCGCTCCGGATTTATTCCTATATGCTCAAGGATTCGTCGAAAGAAAAAGACCATGTTAAGCGCATGATAATTCCCGTTGGCGATATAATTGCACTCATTGAGATGACATGCACCAATAAATACGCCATCTATTCCTTTCTGAAAGGCTCTGAGCACAAAGCTCATGTCTACCCTTCCGGAACACATGACGCGGATTAATCTCATTTCTGTTGTATATTGCAGTCTGGAAACTCCAGCCAGGTCAGCAGCTCCGTATGCTCACCAATTGCATGCAAAACCAAGTACTTTTGGTTTAAATTTCTCTGCACTCATTCGTTTCCACCTCCTCCTTCAGTTTATTTTCCGGCGGCTGCATCAATTTGTTCAATGATATTCACATCGGGAACCATCGCGTCAATTTCGCTCAGGATCTCCTCATCGGTAAAGTGTTTCAGGGAAATTGCTCCTGTGGGACACTTTGAGTTGCACAGACCACATCCTTTACAGAGAACAGGATTGACCTCAACTTTTTTCCCCTGTTTTGTATCTTTGAGCGACAACGCAGCATAGGTGCAGGCGTCCACACATGCTCCACAGCCCATACATTTACTCTCTACCACTTGGCACACGGAGCCGGAGGCAACAACGATATCGTTTGATAAAAGGGTCAAAACCCGTCCTGCAGCTCCATAAGCCTGGCTGATCGTCTCCTGCATGAACTTTGGATAGTGCGCAAGTCCGCACAGATATACGCCATCTGCAGCAAACTCAACAGGACGCAGTTTGACGTGGGCCTCTTTGAAAAAGCCATCCGGGCTTAACGTTACCTTGAAAAGATTGGCAACTTCCTTCGTTGCTGCTGAAGGAACGACAGCAGCAGCTAAGGCTATAATATCTGCGTCTAATTCAAGCTTTTTATTCAGTATATAATCTGTTGCAGTAACCTTGAGGACGGCCCGGCCGTCTTCGGCTTTGCCAGGTTCGACGACAGGAGGATCTGTCGGCTCATAGCGAATAAAACGAACACCCTTGCTTGCAGCTTCCCGATAATAATCCTCTTTAAATCCATAGGTTCGTATATCACGGAACAAAACGTAAATGTCCATCTCCGGATTATGCTCTTTGAGCAACAGGGCATTTTTCACAGACTCACTGCAGCAGAGTCGACTACAATAATTTCTCTCTTCATTTCTGCACCCAACACACTGGATCATCACCATGCTTTGCACCCCAGTGACTGTCTCGTCTCCTGCGGCGATTTTCTCTTCCAGCTCAAGGTGGGTTAGAACGCGTTTGTCCTGTCCATAGAGGTATTCATTTGGCGTGTAAAGATCAGCGCCAATCGCAAGAATGGCGGCGCCATGTTTTATCTCTGTCGTTCCTGTCTCGGACTTCACTGTGGTCACAAAATTACCAATATAACCTGTTGCTTGGAGGATAGTCGCATCGTGGTATACCCGGATCAAGGGGTGCTTGTAAACCTTTCCGATAAGATCGCGCAAATATGCTTGGACATCAAGACCTTCCAGGGTAGTGTGAATCTTTCGTGCGACGCCTCCAAGTTCTTTTTCCTTCTCCACGAGATGAACTACATGACCCTGATTTGCGATAGAGAGGGCGCAGTTCATGCCGGCAATTCCCCCTCCAACGATGAGAGCCGCCTTATTCACATTCAGATCAAATTCCTGTAAAGGCTCCAGTTTGGCGGCACGCGCTACAGACATGCGGATGATATCCTTTGCCTTTTCGGTGGCTTCCTCTTTTTCCTTTTGGTGGACCCACGAGTTGTGTTCCCTGATATTTGCCATCTCGTAATAATATTGGTTAATGCCTGCTTCGCGAACTGTGTCGCGGAAAAGTGGTTCGAGGGTTCTTGGAGAACACGCGGCAACAACCACTCTATTGAGCCCTTTTTCTTTAATCATATCTGTTATTTCCTGGGCTGAATTCGTGGCGCACGAAAAGAGCTGTTCCTGGGCATATACTACATTCGGTAACGTTTTGCAGTATTCTACAGTTTCAGGGACATTGACGATTCTTCCGATATTGGCGCCGCAGTGACACACAAATACGCCAATTTTTGGTTCCTCTTGTGAGACATCCCGTTCTTCGGGGTACACCCGCTCCCTGGAAAGATTTCCCCGTCTGTAATCGAGGAGCTCACCAACCTGGGAACCAGCAGCGCTGGCACCAAACACTGATTCAGGAATATCGATGGGGCCCTGAAGGCCGCCGCTTACGAAAATCCCCGGTCTGGTTGTTTCCATGGGTTTGAACGGATCGAGCTTACAAAAATCGTGATGGTTGAGCTCTATACCAAATTTCTCCGCAAGATCTTTTACCGCAACCGGCGGGGTTAACCCAACGGATAGTACCACCATATCAAACTCTTCTTCCTTAACGCCCTCATCAGGTGTAGAATACCGGACAAAGACATTCTTGGTTACCGGATCCTCCCGTACTATTGAGGTGTAACTTCTGATGAACCGGACACCGGGAAGATTTTCTGTTCTCTGGTAATACCGCTCGAAATCCTTACCATACGAACGAACATCATTATGAAATATGGTACACTCTGCATTCGCGTCATGGTCTTTTGTTAAAATTGCCTGCTTCTGTGAGTACGTACAACACACCGCTGAGCAATAGCTCTTGCCGCCCTCGATAACCTGTCTGGAACCAACACACTGAATCCAGGCGAGTTTATGGGGATGCTTCTTGTCTGAGGCGCGTAATATCTCACCTGCATACGGGCCTGTCGAACCGAGAAGCCGCTCAAAATCCATGCTGGTTACCACGTTTGCGAATTCTCCATAACGATATTCTTCCCTGACCTTTGGGTCGAAGGGTTCAATACCTGGAGATAGAATAATGGCTCCCACATTTATTTCTACCTTTTCCGGCTCCTGTTTGAGATCTATGGCATTTTGTTTACACACAGCTTCACAAATACGGCACTTACCCTCTTTGAGATAGAGGCAGCTTTCATCAATATACGCAATCAAAGGAATTGCTTGAGGAAAGTAAATATGAACGGCTTTGTTGAGCGATATATCCTGATTATATTCATCAGGGTATTTCGCCGGACAATACTCGACACACGTGGTACACCCCGAACATTTGTCTTCCAGGATGTATCGTGGTTTTTTCGTTAAGGTAACATTAAAGTTTCCTGCTTGTCCTTCAACGCTCTTAATTTCGGTAAGGGTGAGGACCTCGATGTTGGGATGCCGGCCGACCTCGACCAGCTTAGGTGCAAGTATTCACATCGAACAGTCGTTGGTCGGGAATGTCTTATCGAGCTGGGCCATGTGACCTCCAATGCTCGGTGATTTCTCGACCAGGTATACCTTGAAGCCGGCTGTGGCAAGGTCAAGGGATGCCTGAATACCGCTGATCCCTCCGCCGACAACCATGACGTCTCCAAAGTTGTTGTCCCCAAGATTCTTCCGAAGTTGCTCAATATTTTCTCGTATCGATACTACCTTTTCCACTTAAATCACCTCATGTAAGGTTTCTTTGGTTCTCTAAATCAGTTCCTGTATAATCTCCGTGATGTCCTTAACCTCAATATCATCAGCATGGTTCATGACGAGCCTGCTATCCTCAAGGGCGGTGATGCAATAGGGGCAGGCGGTAATGAGTTCCTTGGCGCCACTGGCAATGGCCTGCTCTACCCGGATATTGGAGAACCGCTCGTGCTTCTCTGTTTCCGCCCATACCCTGCCTCCCCCCATACCGCAGCAGAGGCTGTCGACCTTGGCTTCCGGGAGTTCCGTGAATGCGAGGCCGGGGATCTTCTGCAAGATGGTACGCGGATCATCATAGATGCCGTTGTGACGGCCTAAGTAGCAGGGATCATGGTAGGTCACCTTCTGGGGGTGCTCACCGGTGATGGCAAGCCTGCCGGTGGTGACCAACTCGGAGAGGTACTGGGAGATGTGGATCACCTCAAAGGATACCTTGAACTCCGGGTATTCGTTTTTGAAGGTATGGTAGCAGTGGGGGGAAGAGACGAGGATCTTCTTTACCCCGTGGTCGATAAAGGTCTTGATGTTTTCCTTGGCCAGTTTCTTGAAGAGCTCCTCATTGCCGGTCTTGCGGATGGACTCGCCGCAGCAGTTCTCCTTCTCGCCCAAGATCCCGAAGTTGACCTTCGCTTTTGTAAGGATCTTGACCGTGGCCTGGGCGACCTTCTTGAGTCGGGGGTCATAGCTGCAGTAGCAGCAGGGGAAGTATAAGATATCCATCCCTTCCTTGAAGGGTTTGACATTGAGTCCTTCTGCCCAGGATGCCCGGGTCTTTCTGTCTTCATTGAAGGGGTTGCCCTGGGCGGAGAGGCCGGAAGCAACTGTCCGGTAGGACTTCACCGCTGCAGGGAAGACACCATATCCGGTGGCCATCCTGCGAAGCGCAACCATGTCATCGATCTGTTTCACATCCCGGGGGCATCGCTGGGGACACTTCCCGCAGGTGGTGCAGCGCCAGATCTCTTCTTTCTCAATCTCAGACAATCCGAAGGTGGCCTCACGGATCAGCTTGCGCATGCTGAACTTCCGTACGTTGTTCCACGGGCAGACTGTGTCGCACTTACCACACTGGTAGCAGTACTTGACCGCGTCTCCACCTTTCTCTTTTACCTCGTCGATTACCTCTTTGAAGGGGGCTAGGGTTTCCACGTTTAATCCTCATGTATTCATTCTTTCTGCAAATAACGCGTCACAGAATCCATTACAGCCTCCATTCCATATTTATCTACCATTGACCTCAAAGCAACCTCTGCCGCGTCTACCTCTAAATTATCTTCTACTTCCTCTTCTCTTTCTTCGTATGTCAGGACACTGTTCAGGCACACCTGGACACACATGGGTTTTTCAAGTGGCGGGTCACTCTCGCACATATCACACTTGAGGGGAAGACCGGAATCTGGTTCTTTGAACAAATCTCTCGATGGGCAGGAGGCCCTGCAGAAACCACACTCATCGTATTCCTTTCCGTCAATGATATACTTGTCTCGGCCCATGCACTCTGCAGGGGCGTACTCACCAGCGAACACAGGAAGCCATATATTTTTCAAACGGTGCGTAATCACCTGAATGCGGGACCTGGCAGGATTATTGCTGCTGTATTGCGGGTTCGCATGAAATGCAGAGCAAATTACTTCACACGCTCTGCAACCATTGCATTTATCGGCGTCAACCTTAATTGTTTTGATCTTCTTCTTAATTTTGGCCATGTTTCAATATCCCTCTCTTTTCTAAATCATCGGCTACATAACCCAAATCTAACTCCTCCAACTTCTCTCTCGTAGGAACGCCATCCATGTTCCATCCCTTGAATTTGTAATATGTGTCCAAAAGCTCTTTTTCGAGATCTGGAAATCTTCTTTTCCAGTGGTCTTCCGGCGGCTTTTCGTCTGCTCTCGTCATACCTCTTCTGTTGTTATATGCTCTATGCAGATTCCTATTCCTGTTGGCTACCTTCTTAAGACCCGTTTCATCGATATCCAAACCGGTCGCTGCCGAAATCAATTTTGGATAATTGTGAATATGATAGGGAGGTTTCAGGCAGAATGACGACATACCAGCGCACACGCAGCATGCATCATCAATGTTGTGGAGCATTTCCATCCAATCCACAATCTCGCTGCACATTTGAGGAGTGGGAAAATAAGGTATCGCATTATCTCCCCGCATTTCCCAGTCAAGTAGATATTGCTTAAAGTGCTCATCGGGAAGCTGAGGCCAATCCTTTACAAAGGCTTCTCTCTGCTCTTTCGTGGGAAAAGCTGACTGTGGCCATTGTCCTTCAATCTGCGTAATACTTATCTTCTCATTGGTGGAATACATCAGATAGTAAAGAGGATCGAGCGTCCCTAGCTTAAGGGGAAGCTGTTCGTGTCTTTTAATTGTATTATGGTCAAATGCCTCTGCGCCGTTACCAATTGCACGGGCAGCATACCATACGCCATCGGCCAAGATATCTCCTATACCCTCCCGCCTTACTACTCTGTCCAGGAGCCAAAAAAATCTCCCCTCTTTATCAGACGGACAAGCTTCATATGTAGATGTCCCGGCAAAGTCCTTATCGGTCAAAATGCCAGCTTCATACAGCTCAACGGCAAAAGCCAGAATCTGTGGGGTTGAGAACGAGTCTACACCATACTCTGTAGCGCGCTGAAGGATTTTAAAGTTAAAACCTAGGTCATCCACATAGGCTGCCATTGAATACGTAAGTTTGCCAAAGCATTTCATCATATAGTAGGGGCCACCCTGAAAGGAAACTAATCCCCCGCAATGCTGGGGACAGTTGAAACAACTAATTAACCGCTTAACTGTGGCAAGTTGGGTTTTTGTCCAGTTTGCTTCGTTTTCTTTGCTCCAGAATTCTCTTCTGCGAGTACGGGCATTCCCCCACATAAAGTTCTCTGTATGCCACTTCTCATCGGTATGAACCATCTCCTGCGGTGACCCAATCCCGGAAAGAATTGTCATTACATCGGGAATAGGGTTTGCATTTCGAAAGTTTATGTATTCTGTAACCCCCTTTAAATGTTCCATGAACTCTGCCCCCCGCGCAAGGTATACATCCTTTGTTCCGCGGACAGCAACGGCCTTTATCTTTTTATCTCCCATAATAGCGCCACCGCCAAGTCTGCTGCAACTTGACCTTGACTGTTCTATGGATGCCGTAAAACATCTGTTCTCGCCAGCAAGACCTATGGCTGCGACCTGAGCCCTCGGTTCACGTAACTCCTCTCGAATGAGGTCTTGCGTTTCTAGGGCACCCCTGCCCTTTAAGTGAGTGGCATCACGTATCTCCACCTTGTCATTGTGTATCCAAAGATAAACCCAATCATTAGATTTGTTCTTAATTATGATCTTATCGTAGCCGGCATACTTCAATTCCGCTGAGAAGAATCCTCCCATCATCGGATATGCCAACGTATGTGACTGGGGAGAAACGAAGGTTATCACCGTGCGATTAGCACTGAAAGCCGGAGTAGCGTTAAATAGTCCGGAACTGATAACGAGCATATTCTCGGGATCGAACGGTTTTACCTCAGGGGACACCCTATCCCAGTGCAACTTTATGCTCGTTCCAAGACCTCCTAGGTGAAGCTCCATCAATTTCGGATCAGTTTCAACTCGTTCAATATTACCTGTAGCTAAATCGACCTCTAAGTTGTAACCGGTTTCTGCGTATCTCATGTTCGACTCCTTCAGACCATAATTAAAGGCCCACTGTGTTCATCATTTGTGAATAATATCACAATACTTGTGAATTATACACAAAATGCAAGATATTTGTCAAGATTATAATTACTATTAATAACCAATTAATACCGTTTAAATACAATTATAACCTTTTTTTAATTGATGGATTGTTTGTCTTTGATAAACATATTCCTTCCAGATAACCTTTTCGATCCGTTCCTTCTGGGGATGATTTTGAAATTGCCTATGACAGGCCATACATCGATAACGCTTTCTCTTATTCTGGACGCCTTTCTGTTGGGTGTGTTTTGAACCGCAATAAGGACAATTTTTTTACCCGTTTCTCAGCCTCTTGAGTTTTTGATGATTTAGATCGTTGATAGTAGAGCTATTTTCGGCCCTGTTTTTTAGTATTAAGCCAAAAGCTCTTTTTCTATGAGAAATGTTACCCCTTTTTCTCTAAAAACCTCATCATTCTCTTTCTTTCTATCATAATGCCATTACGAGATTTGCACCCCTCCAACCCCCTTCAGTCATCAAGACTCTGATAGACTGAGACTCTTTCTTCCCTTTCAAAAACTGTTTAATTGCCTCCAATGCCTTTTCGCTCACTTCAAACATGTGTATCTCCTTGTCTCGAATCTACTTCGCCTTTTCCGGTCGACGAACCGTTTCACATCTAATCTCGCCAAGAGTCCAAAAAGATAATCTTCCTTTTTATTACGCCGTTCGTGGCCCAGCGCCCTTCCTGCGAGAAACATACAGTGGGTACATAGAGATACCCATTTGCAATGCTTCTACGTATTGCCTCAACGTCACTGAGCATTTGAAGAATGGCCTGAACCGTTGGGCCTTGACCCTCAGTCCGGTGAACATCGACATGGAGCCGGAACTTTCCATTCTTCTCTTTTGATACAGTCGCCCTATAGTCGAGTAGATGGGGTAGTTGGAATAGAGCCTCATCTATGTCGGAAAGAGTCAAGGTGCAGTTAGAACCCAGATACACAGCACCATTCCACCTGCCTTTGACATACTCCATCCGCCTGAGGACTGTGCCGCAAGGACAGTGACCGGGGATAATTCTGGAAATATCCCCGGTCCTGTACCGTATGAGTGGCATACCGCGTCTGGTAAGGGTGGTAAAAACTACCTCGCCTGCCACGCCGTCAGGACAAACTTCGCCTGTCTCAGGATTAACCACTTCAAAGTAAAGATCGGCCTCCCTCAGATGGTATCCATCGTGGGCCTGGCAGTCAACACCACCTCCGAGACCCATCTCTGTCATTCCATAGTGGTTGAACACCCGGCAGCCCCAGAACCTCTCCAGGGTTCGGATGATGGCCTGTGGGACGTAATCGGTGCTCAGTAGTACACTTTCTATCCTGTTTTTTCCTATTTCAATCCCTGTGCGAGAGCACACCACTCCAAGCACCTGTGTTGGAATACCAACAAGACAATGGGCACCGAAAGACGCAACAACTTCGGCAGCGCGATCGGGGTCCGTGACAGGGCCATAAATAAGAGTGTGAACATCCATTTTCCTAAGGCCCCGATCGAGGAGATCACCCACGCTATCCGGTGTATCACCGGGAAGAAGTATCGCTACTTTCTGCCCAGGTCGTACAAGGGTCGACATGCCGTGGTGGAAGAAGTCTATAGTCAACTCCAAGTCGTCTTTCGTGAAAAAAATTCTTTTCGCCTCCCCTGTGCTTCCCGAGGTGCGAAGGGTTACTATCCTGGCTATGTCGTCCTGACGGACCGCCAGGAAATGAAACGGGTCTTTTCCGATATCCGAAGGCAACGTAAAAGGAATTTTTGTTATGTCGGAAAGCGTTGATATGGGAGCTTCTTGGAGAGATGCCAGATGGCGTGCATAAAAAGGCGAGTTCCGGCGCGCATTGTCAATGGTCTCGTTCAGTCGGCGGATTTGGTAATCTTCGAGTGCTTTAGCAAATGATTTACCCGTAAGGCCCCAGGCAATTTGGGCTTTTTCTCTGATCCACATCTCCAGAGGGGTGATGCTGATCATCGCGAGTCCCCTCCGTTCTGCGGTCTGTAGAGAGTCTTTCCGTCTCGACTGGTAAGATTATACGCGCAAAACGGGACAAGTCTGCCGTTGTGAGCCAAGATTGATATGCAGCAGCCTCTAAGCCGCTCCAGGTCAATGTTCTCTGCATCCTGGAAGGCCATAGCCGATATAGTGAAACTCCGAGTAGTAACCTCCTGTAGAAATACATCTAGATCAAGAGGCTCTTCCTGGAGAGCTATACTTCGGCCTCTGGTATCGCAGCAGACAGTCTCCCCCATGAGTGGGAATGGGCCGTAAAATTTCTCTGGCTCAGGCAATGTCCATCGGCGCGATATGGTCTCTACGGTCTTCCTGACCCCTCCTCCGCTGAAGCTCGATGGACAGCAGCTATTTTCCACTCCTGCACCTAACAATCGCAACCCCCCTTGGACAGAACGCATATATGTGGCATGGAATGAGCAGTGGGCATGTTCGCAACCGGGAGGGGAAAAATCAGTCATCTTTATAAGCCCCTCTGTCTGCTTTTCGAGACATCTCATAAGTTCTGGAAGGGTAAAACGGCCATCGTCATCAAGCTGGTCCGGAAAGCGACCGAAATAGCTGATCGGCTGGAAATGGACGCCTCTTACCGTTGGCCCCATCTGCAGCGCTTGCTTAATGATGGCTCCTACAGAACCTGTGTTCACCCCTCTCACCAGAGTAGGGACAAGTACCACACCGAGACCTATCTCCCCGCAATTTCTTACTGCACTGAGCTTCTGATTCAGAAGCGCCCTTCCCCTGAGCGAGCAATAAATTTCGTCATCGATCCCATCAAATTGGAGAAAAACTGATGAAAGGCCTGCGGCCAAAAGTCGTTTCAAGTAGCCCTTATCCGAGGCAAGACGGAGACCGTTCGTGTTGATCTGAATGAAAGAATAGCCTATCTCTCGAGCAGCCCCAATGATATCCGGGAGATCGTCCCTCAGGGTCGGTTCACCCCCTGAAAGCTGGAGATTAGAAGGACCTACAGCAGTTATGGCCCTCCCTAGCAACCACCTGATTTTTTCTAAGGACAGATCCTCTTCCCTTCTATGCCCGGAATCGGCGAAACAGACTGCGCAATGGAGATTGCATCGGTTCGTTACTTCGAGTAAAACAGAACAGGGAAGCTGTTCGTGAACCTCGCAGAGGCCGCAGTCAAAGGGGCAACCCCTTTCAACGGTTCCATAGAATAAATAGGAACGGACGGGAGTCTTCGGTCTCCGCCATTTCTCCATAGACGGCTCTCCTCTCCAAATGATTGTCTTGAATGATCCGTGGTCCTCGCACTCCTTGGTCATAAAAACATCGTTATTTTGAGTTACACGCCTTGCTTTAACCCTCTTGAGACAAACAGGACATAGGCTTTCAGTCTCTTCGGTATATATCTTTTCCATAATTTCATCGACTCGTATTGATAGCACGATCGAACCCGTTTTTTACAAGGATATCCATGCACTTCTTGTAGGTGTCGGCCACAATAAGGCTACATATACTGCGATCGGGAAATTTTTCCAGGATTTCATGGCACCTTGTCCCACCATACTTTTCATCAGCTGCAATAATAAACCATTCGACGAACTCACCTATCATCACCAAATGCTGGTCATGAGGTATCTCCACGTCAGCTCCTTTTCCCGTATAAAGCGAAATCAGACAAGCACCCCCTGACAGGGCGCCGCACACTTCGCCACCCCAGTTGACGCCATAACAGAGGCCACCCATTGACCTCACCAAGTCGGCATTGGTCTTACCCTGGGCTTTAAGCGCGAGAATTAAGATGATCTGGGTACAGCAGTACCCCCTCGCTTTTAGTCTCACCATTTCCAAGACTATATCATCCACGATTGACTATCTCCTTTGTTTTCGACTAACGGAAATACATTCTCCGCTTTCCGGGCAACAAGCAGAAAGTAACTAATATTTTGCTGATCCGTTTTCTTGCTGTCCACCTCCAGTGTTCTTCTCCATTGACCCGGCAGGCTAAATCCTGCAAGGATCATGCGGGCAAGGAACTCCTTAAGAGCGTTTTGGTGTTCCTCCCAGAGAAAGGGCAAAAAACCAGCCTTCATTAAGAGCGTGAAAACCTCTCTCCTTTTCAGAATCTCCCGTGTACCGAGCCCCACCGATTTTAATCCCTGTTGTCCTTGTGACGTACCCGCTCGGTCAAAAACATCGCTTACCACCAAGAACCCATCCTCTTTCACAATCCTCGCACACTCTCTAAGTGCCGCCAACCTGCCACAGAGGATGGAAAGAACACACTCACAAAAAACGGCATCAAAGGAACCTTTTCTGAAGGGAAGAATTTCAGCTTGGCCATGAACCAGGTTTGGCGATGCAAGAAGAGACATGACCTCTCTGAGAAATACACCCGAGCAATCGAGTCCTACTATGCGGTAAATGCCAATCCCCTCCAGGTGCTGCAGGGTTCCTCCTGCACCGCAGCCTATATCTGCAATGATAGACCCTGGGCGCAGACGACAGAATTCCAGTGCCCTCTCGGTAAGATCCAATCCTCCCGGTCTCAGGCATGGCCCTAAAACCTTATAAATGTCCTGCCAATTGAAAGAACAATTCGTCATCATCAGAAACTTGCTAAGGAGGTTACTTATCTTCAAGAATCTGTTCTGCCTCTGCCATCTTCCCTATTGCCAGCTCTTCATCGATCAGTATCATGCCGCATTGTGGGCATGCAGGAAGATCAAGGGCGAAGATTGTCCTTAAATACTGGAGCCTAACCGTCTGAACTTCCAAAGAAACCCTGCAACGATTACAGATCCATCCACTGTTGCTACTGCAACTCCCCTTTTCCGTCATGGTTTCCCTTTTCTCTTCATCTCCATCCTATGAGAATAGACTCTATAAACTTCGTAGTCTTCACCGACCCGTTCATACTCAACCCAGTATGTAACTCTGTCCGGTCTCAAGAATGCGAGACACCGGCCGGTAACAGGATTGAAGAATTTTTCCCCGGCGGTCTCGCCATGATGTATTGTCTTTTGCACATCATCCCTCATGATTCGCCGATCATTCATGAGACGCTCGACTTCTTGCGAAATGCGCAAAATCATCTTTTCTTTTGTATCCATATATCCATATTCTCCACGAAAAAACTTTTTTCTTGTTTTCTATTGACAATCGTGATATATATTTATTACCATATATTAATAAATATAACAAATAAATAATTTTTATGACATTATGAATAAAGAAAGTAGCAAAAATTGATTTGCCCAATCTGAGAGGGGCAGTATTCGATATGCCGTCGAACTATTGTTCCTTCTTCTGCCCTTTCCCCCACTCTTTTCCGGGTGGGGGAATTCTATTTTTCCGGGGCTTGCGCCCATCTGCGCCAAGGCTCCAGTCCTTCATGTCAGTTCTACTGCGGAGGGGTGGATCGGAAGAGAGCCCCCCCCTCTTAAAGGAATTAATCTAGTTGACTAGTTGACTGATTTATTAAAGCATTTACTTCTAACTTCTCACTTTTCACTTCTTACTTCCCTTCCCGCCTTTCCCGCCC
>JGI12104J13512_1000731_pt1 | contig 28128 bp, 28 predicted proteins | sample TerdegcTABiofilm_FD_13512 | JGI IMG/M metagenome (IMG submission 13512)
CCTAAACCAATTTTTCTATTTAATTTTGTCATCTCTTCAATCTTTTGAACTGGATATTTATTTACATCAATAACATTATCAAGAAAATGAACGCCTGTTTGCACTACTTTTCCTAACCTATCATAATCAATTTTTCCATCTTTTACAAATTTCGAAACATCAATAGAGCCAAGATTACATGATTCATAAGGTAAAAGAGGTTGTTCGCCACATTGATGAACTACAATACCATTAGCAATCATAGAGTGAGTGGAAGGTTCTATTAAATCATAAACCTCCTCTTCCTTAATATACTCAACATTTTTAATCTCGTCAATAAAATCTTCTTCAAAATAATTTGGGTGGTGTATATTTTCAAGTTTTTTTTGCTTTCTTTCATTTATGAAACCTATTAAATTTTTAAATTTCTCTCTATTTTCTCCAAAAATACAAAGTTCATACAAAATTCCATCTGTTTTATAGTTTTTTATAAAGCCTTCTTTAGTAATATAAGGAAATGTATTTTCTCTTGGTTTTCTACTTCTATTCAATATACTGGATTTTATACCTAAATTTATTAATAATATCTGAACCTGTTTTAATAATTTTATACTTTTAGAGGATAAAGCTATCCAAGAACTATCACTATGAGGATGATCTCTTACAGTGCCATCTGCACTAAAAATTCCTCTTAAAAATCCAACAACTGCTTCTTTTGGTGCTTTAAATATTGTTTCTGGTACTTCCTTATCTTCAGCTTTTTTTGATTTTACACCTAGAGATTTGAAAAATTCAATAAAATACTTACTATGATAAGAAAGATGATAAACTTTGTTTTTTCTTAAAACTTCTTTTATATTTTTTCCATAATAAGAATTTAGTATATTCTTAAAATAATCTAAAATATCTTTATCATCCAAACCAAATGTCCATCCTACTCTTGGATTTTTATTAGCATCTCTTAACCATCCATCGCCAATTAACCAACCTAAAACCTCTCCGAGTTCTTTTGTCCAAATATTTGGTAAATTGAGTTTATAGGTGTTTCCGTTTTTCCCTTTGTAAATATTTTGTACATTTATAGTATAGTCTTTGCCAAATCTTCCTTCCTTCGATAGTAAATATACCAAGTGCTTTCCTGGTTTAATATCTTTTAGTTCAATCCATCCTTCATTCGTAAATATTTTATGATCACCTGTTCCCATTATTTCATAGCCTGATTTCGTTTCTAGTTTGTAAACTGGCTTAATGCCAGTTTTAAAGGCTTTTATTATTTTATAAAATTTAACATCTCTTTTTGTCTTTAACATTAAATTACTATCAAAGTTATTGTTTTGATTAAGTACAATTTCGTCAGTTAAAATACTCAATCCGCCATCTGGATATTCATTTGCAATATCTTTTATTTTTAAAAGACCTTTTTCTGTGGCAATTAATGTATCCCCTACAACACATGGATTTGTTGCTTCTATCTCTCCAATATGAGGTGTTGGATTAGCTTTATTGATATTATCAATAAAAATAACACCTGGATCTCCACTCTTCCATGCATGTTCAACAATCATATCAAAAACTTCTCTTGCTCTGAGTTTTTTTACAACTCTTCCATCTCTTGGATTTATTAATTCATAATCCTCATCATTAAAATATCTATTCATAAAATAATCAGTTATTGCAACTGAAATATTGAAATTAGTTAAATAACCTTGTCTATCTTTTGCAGTTATAAAATCGAGTATATCTGGATGATCGATTCTTAAAATTCCCATGTTAGCTCCCCTTCTTACGCCACCCTGCTTTATAGTTTCAGTTGCTTTATCAAAAACCTCCATAAAAGATATTGGTCCAGAAGCAACACCCATTGTTGATCTGACAATATCTCCCTTAGGTCTTAATTTTGAAAATGAAAATCCCGTGCCCCCGCCTCCTTGATGGATCAATGCTGTATACTTTAAGGAATCAAAAATCTCATTTAATGAATCACCTACAGGCAAAACAAAACAGGCACTCAACAATCCGAGCTCTCTTCCAGCATTCATAAGTGTTGGTGAATTTGGAAGAAACTCAAGATTAATCATAACATTTAAAAAATTCTCATATGTCTTTTCAATATCAACATCTTTATTGTAAAATCTATCTATATTTGAGATTACTCTTGCAACTCTCTCAAACATTTCAAAAGGAGTTTCTATAACTTCTCCTTTATCATTTTTTTTAAGGTACCTCTTCTCAAGAACAAGTTTTGCCTGAGGAGTTAAATCTATTTTATTTTCCATAATTCCTCCTAAAATTACACCTTTATTTAAATTTACAACCCTAAGAAACTTTAGTCAATAATTAAAAAATTATTTATTAATAAGGGTTTTTGAAAAGATACTAATTAAGTTCAACTTCACAATATATTGTTAACTACAAATCAAATTATAAAATTAAAAAAATTATTTTAGAAATCTCGGAATAGGTAAATCCTTCATAGTAAGAAGCCCTGGTTTTGCATCATAAATAAGAGGAATCATATTAACCGCAATAGAAATTGTTGCAACACCTCCTGCAATCTCTGGTTTATTTACAAAATTTATTTGAGGGTCTCCATCTATTTTTATATAATCTCCAGTTTCAACTCCTTCAAGTTCTGGCAGTATTTGTTGAGGGTGTTCGAGGACTATTTTTTCATATCCATCAATTATTCCTTTTGCAATATGCCTACATCCTGCTACTATTCCTTTTTTGACCTCAACATATTTTGTTTTTCTTAAAACATTTGAAACTATTGGTTCTCTTGTTTCAATAATGTCATCAACTTTCCAATTAAGAGCATCTGCTATCATATTAATTGATTCTGGAAATCCAAAATGACCAACAATTGTGCCATTTTTTATTCCCTCTTCAAACTCCTTTAAGGTTGTTCCAACTCCTTGAGTTTTCATAACAGTAGGTCCATATGGTGAAAGGTCATTTACTCTTTTAGCATAAATTTTATCAATTTTTTTCATAACTCCTGTTAAGGTGATTATCAGTGTATCAAGAACAAAACCTGGATTAACTCCTGTGCCAAGAATTGAAACACCATTTTCTCTCGCAAGTTCATCAAGTGATTCTGCGAGTTTTTTATTTGCAACCCATGGATAAGACATCTCCTCTGCAATAGTTATCACATTTGTTCTATTTTTCAATATTGGAACAACCTCTGGATAGATATCAGATACTCTTGATGATGTTGCATGAAGAAAAACATCTACCCTCTTTTCAAATATTTTATCTAATGAATTGCTTATCAATACTCCTGTTTTTCTCCCATCCAAAATCTCCCCAACATCCATTCCCTCCCTCTCTTTTCTTTTAGAAATAACACCAACCAAATTCAATGAACTTTTTTCCAAAATTAAAGAGATTATTCCAGTGCCCATTGAACCAGTTCCATAAACTGCAACATTATAGCTTTTCATCATTCCTCCTCAAACCATTTTAAAATTAGATTTTTATATTGTTTTGTCTTAATTAAATTAGATATTGTATTGTTAAATTCATATCTTAACTCATCACTATCTTCTCTTAAAACAATTGTTAAACCTTGGTTATATACCTTCACTTTTATGAATTTATTTTCATCTAAAGAATAGATATCAAGTAAAACTTTTTCTACAAGAACTGCATCAGTATCACCATCTTCAAGTGATTTCATACTCTCACTGTAATTTTTGTAAGGTAATTTTTCTAAGTTCTTCACATTTTTTACTAATTCTTCAGAAAAAGTATAAAGAGGTAAAATCAACTTTTTATCGCTTAATTTTTCTATTGAATCTATTGGATTATCAATTCTTGAGATAAGATAAAGTGACATATCGAAATATGGTTCAGTTAATGAAATCCCATCTGGGTATTTATAGATTATTGGATATCCACCCATTAATATATCAACTTCACTATTTTTCAACTTATCAAACGAATCAAAATCAATCTCTATATAATTTGGTTTATATTTAATCTCTTTTAAACATATATCCAAAAAATCTATATTAAAACCCTTTATTTTATCATCCTCTTTATAAGAAAAAGGAGGATATTTTGTATATATACCAACATTTAAAATTTTTTGTTCTGAATTACAGGAATAAGTTATAAAAACTAAAAAAATAATTAAAGAAAACAAAATTTTTTTCATAAAATTTAAATTATAAAATGGACTTTTTTGATACAAAAAATTGTTTTTCAAAGATTACTCCTTCAAATTTTAAAATTTTAACTTTTAAATCATATCCATCTGAATAATTTCCAACATTTAAATCACTCCTTATAACTCTATGGCAGGGTATAATAATTGGAAAAGGATTTTTCGCTAAAGATGTTCCAACAGCTCTATATGCTCTATCTCTTCCAATTTTTTCACCTAAATTTTTGTATGTTGTTACTTTTCCTCTCGGAATTTCAGAGAGTTTAATAAGTATATCTTTTTGAAAATCAGTCAGATTATCAAAATTTAAAATTGATAAATCAAATTTATTTATATGACCATAAAAATATTCTTTTATTAGTTCAGAAACATAATTTTTTGTCTCTTTTAAATTTTTTGAATCATTTTCTAATATTTCAGTTTTTAAAATCTTTTTTTTCTTTTCATTAAAAAAAACTTTTAATTTTATAAAATCTAAATCAACAAGAAATTGTTTATAATCCAATTTCTTCTCCGACTTCTTTCATCGATTCAAGAGCAATCTCTATAAATTTTTCAAGGGGGATATTTAATTCACTTTCACATGTTTTTATCTGTTCCCTATCAGCTCCTCTCGCAAATTCTTTTGTCTTAAATTTTTTCATAACTGAACTTAACTTTACACTATTTATCTTTTTATCAGGCATAACAAGAGCAGTTGCAACAATAAGACCAGATAAAGGGTCAGAAGCATAAAGAGCTTTAGCAAGAAGAGATTCTCTACCTATTTTATGTCTTTCGTTATGAGAAGCTACAGCATTTGTAAATTCGTCATCAAAACCTAAACTTTTCAAATATTCTGCACCAACAAGAGAGTGCTTATTTGGATCATCCTTTGTTTCAGAATAATCAATATCATGTAAAATACCACACAACTCCCATCTATTTTCATCCTCTCCAAGATATTTTGCAACTCCTTTCATAATTGCACCAACAGAAATTGAGTGGTAAACAAGATTATTATCATTTAATTTTTCTTTTATAAGTTTTATCGCTTCATCTCTATTCATTCTTTGACCTCAACAATCATTGAAATTTCTATTGACGCATTAAAAGGTAAATTCATTACACCAATTGCAACTCTTGAATGTTTGCCTAATTCACCAAATATATCAAATAGAAGGTTACTTGCTCCATTAATAACTTTTGATTGTTCATCAAATGATTCTGTTGAATTAACATAACCTTCAACCTTTACAATCCTGACAACATTATCAAGATTTTTTATAAAAGCTTTAAGGTTTGACAAAAGTTTAATTGCACATTTTTTACTCTCTTCATAACCATCTTCAGTTGTTAAATCCTTTCCGAGTTTTCCCTTTTTATCTGATATTACACCAGATAAAAAAATTAGATTGCCGGATTTAATACAGGGTAAATAAGATGCAAGAGGTGGAGTTACCTCTGTCAAAGAGTAGCCAAGTTCTTTAATTTTTTCTTCAATCATAATTTTCCTCCAAAATCAAATTTTCATCTAACTTTTTAAAAAATTCATCAATATCTTCATTAATAACGATAAACTTACCTAAATGAGAAATAGATATTTCGCCTTTATTAACTATTACAACTTTCCCTTTTGTAATAGATGGTAAAAATGAAGCTGGATAAACATTTAAACTTGTCCCTATAACTAAAAGTAAATCTGCGCTTGAAACCCATTTAACTGCTAAATCATAGTTTTGCACACTTTCTCCATAAAAAACAATGTTTGGTCTGATTAATCCACCACATAATTCACATTTTGGAATTTTACTACTCACTATTTTATCCTTTATATCTATCAAATCATAATCTTTTCCACATTCAACACAAAACCAATCTTTTATAGAGCCATGAATATTAATTATATTCTCACTTCCTGCTTTTTCATGGAGCATATCAATGTTTTGTGTTATTATGCCTTTAAGTTTTTTAGATTTCTCTAATTTAGAAAGGAACCTATGAGTGAAAGTTGGTTCGATTTTATCAGTTAAATTAATGAAATCTTTAATAAAATTATAAAAATATTCTGGGTTTATTGAAAAATAGTTTATATCAAATATTTTATCAGCATCATAGTTTTTCGATCTATAAATTCCTTTCGGTCCTCTAAAGTCTGTCTGGTAGACCAGCATTTGTTGAAATTCCAGCACCTGTCAAGGCATAGATATTATCAGTTTTATTAATAAGTTCTTTTACAGTTTCTAAATTATTATCCATTATTATTATTTTAACATATCAATTTTGATATAATTTATTTAAATATGAATGAAAAAATTGCTGTTGTTGATGATGAAATTGATATATTAGAGTTATTAAAAATAAATCTAAAGAAATCTGGATTTACTCCATACCTTTTCCAAAAAGGAGAAGATATATTAAAGTTTATTGAAAAAGAGAGGGTTGATTTAGCAATTATTGATCTTATGCTTCCAGATATAGATGGGCTTGAAATTTTAAAAAAAATAAAAGAGAAACAGAAGAGAATTCCTGTGATAATTTTAACAGCAAAAGGTGAGGAATTTGATAGAGTTATTGGATTAGAAATTGGGGCTGATGACTATATTGTTAAGCCATTTTCAACAAGAGAGTTAATAGCAAGAATTAAGGCAGTATTAAGAAGGGTTGAAAATATTGAAGATGAAAAAGAGGTAATTAAGATAGAGGAAAACTTTATTATTTATCCTAAAAAATTTGAAGTCTGGATAAATAAGGAAAAGATAAATTTAACATCAACTGAATTCAAAATTCTCCTTATCTTAATTAAAAAGAAAGGCGAGGTTATTTCAAGAGATGGGATTCTTGATGAACTTTGGGGTATTGATAAAGTAGTTCTTGATAGAACAATTGATGTTCATATAAAAAATTTGAGGGATAAACTTAAAAATTATAAATATCATATAAAGAATATAAGAGGAGTAGGGTATAAATTTGAAATTTAAAAAAGAAATCCCAAAAAGATTAATCATAACAAGTTTATTAACGATACTTATCCCAATAATTTTAATAGTTGCAATAACTTTTTTTTATTTAAGAGATAGCTCAATAAAAATTTATGAATCAAATCTTGTTGAAATTGCTTATATGCTTGAACCAACAATAAAAGAAAAATTTCTTTCAGATGATGAAATAAAAATTGATGAATATGTTAAATCTTTAAAATCAGAAAAGGAGTTCAGATTAACAATAATAAAACCAGATGGTAGTGTCATTGCTGATTCAATACTTGATCCAACCCTTATGGAGAATCATAAATCAAGAGAAGAAATTATCGAAGCTTTGAATGGACAAATTGGAAAATCAATAAGATACAGTTCATCAACAAAAGAGGATATGCTTTATATATCACTACCAGTTTATGATTCATTTAATAATATAATTTCTATTATAAGAGTTAGTCTTTCTTTAAAAGAATTAAATAGTTTAATCAATAGAACTATTTTAAATATAGTATTAATCTCATTAATTGGTTTATCTATTGGTTTAATTTTATCTTTCTATTATTCAAGATATTTTCTCTCTAATATTAATGAGATAAAAAACTTTTTAAAAGAACTTTCCAAAAAAAATTATGGTAAAAAAATAATAATCAAAAAACAGGATGAATTTGGAGAAATAGCTCAATATCTCAATGTTTTAAGCAGTGAACTTGAGGAAAATATCAAATCTTATGATAAAGAAAAAGCTGAGATAAATACAATTCTATCATCAATTGAAGAAGGAGTTCTTGTTATAAATTCAGATGGATTAATTACTCTTTGCAATCAAGTTTTTGAAGATATTATAAAAGAAATAGACATAATCAATAAATACTATTGGGAAGTCGTGAAGAATATCGAAATTGTTGATTTCATAAAAAATATTTTGAAAACAAAAGAGATACAGAAAAAAGAGATATATATAAAAAATAAAAATTATTTAATCAAAGGATTCTATCTTAAAACTATCAATGAATTTGTTTTTACTTTTTTTGATACATCATCAATTAAAAAAATAGAGGAGGTGAAAAGAGATTTTGTTAGAGATGCGTCACATGAATTAAAAACTCCTCTTACAGCAATAAAGGGTTTCGTTGAAACTATTGAAGAAGAGGTAGAGGAAAAAAAATATATTGAAATAATAAAAAGAAATGTTGATAGAATGATAAACATAATAAATGATTTAATTACGCTTTCTAAGCTTGAAGATAAAGATGTAGTACTTGAAATTTCTGAATTTGATTTTATAGAGATGATAAATAATGTTATTAAAATTTTTTCAAATAAGATAAAAGAGAGAAATTTAAAAATAAAAATTGATACAGATAATTATAATACTAAAATTAAAGGCGATCCTTATAAGCTCGAACAGGTTTTTATAAATTTGATAGACAATGCAATAAAATATACAGAAGAGGGTGGGATAAACATTAACTATTATTTAAAAGAGGATAATGCTGTTATAGAGATAATTGATACAGGAATTGGAATCCCAGAAGAACATCTTGATAGAATTTTTGAAAGATTTTATGTAGTAAATAAATCAAGATCAAAAGAACTTGGAGGAACTGGTTTAGGTTTATCAATAGTAAAACATATAATAACTCTACATAATGGTAAGATCGAAGTTGAGAGTGAAGTTGGTAAGGGTAGTAAATTTATAATAACTATCCCACAATAAATTAACAGAAACTTAACAAAATTTTTATACCTAATTAACTGAAAAAATTTATAGTGGCAATAGAAGAACTTTTAAGGAGGTGCAGATGAAAAAGTTCTTATTAAGCTTAATTTTAGTAGGTTTAATTTTCTCTTCTCTTTTTATTTTTTATGGATGTAAAGAGGAAGAGAAAGAAGTCGAACTTCTTGGAGCTGGTGCAACATTCCCACAACCCCTTTATGACAAATGGTTTAGTGTATATTACACAAAAACAAATAACAAGGTCAAGGTAAATTATCAAGGCATAGGCTCAGGTGGTGGAATTCAACAATTAACTGAAAGAGTTGTTGATTTTGGAGCAACTGATGCATTTATGAGTGATGAGGAGTTGAAAAGTGCTCCAGCAGAAATTGTTCATATCCCTACTGCGCTTGGAGCAGTTGTTGTTACATATAATCTACCAAATAACCCAAAATTAAAATTCACAGGGGAAATGATTGCTGATATTTTTATGGGAAATATAACAAAATGGAATGATCAAAAAATTAAAGAGTTAAATCCAGATATAAATTTACCAGATTTATCAATAACAGTTGTTCATAGATCTGATGGTAGTGGAACAACCTATGCCTTTAGTGATTATTTAACTAAAGTGAGTAGCTCATGGAAAAAAGAAATTGGAACTGGTAAATCCTTAAATTGGAAAGTTGGATTAGGTGGAAAGGGTAATGCTGGAGTTGCTGGAATTGTACAACAAACTCAAGGTGCAATTGGATATGTTGAACTAATCTATGCTGAACAAAATAATATGCCTTATGGTTTAGTAAAAAATAAAAGTGGTAATTTTATAGAACCAACTCTTGATTCTGTAACAAAAGCAGCAAATGTGACAATTCCAAACGATACAAGGGTTTCCATAGTAAATACAGATAATCCAGAGGGCTATCCAATCTCAACTTTTACATGGATCATTGTTTATAAAGAGCAAAATTATGGTGGAAGAGATTTGAACAGAGCAAAGGCAATTGTTGAACTTCTAAAATGGATAAACAGTGAGGCTCAAGATTATAATGAAGAGTTATTATATGCAAAAATTCCAGATGCTGTTAATAAAATAAATGAAGAGAATATAAATAGCATTACTTTTTCTGGAAAACCGATTGAATAAATTGTATAAATAAATTATGAGAAAAGACAAGGCTTTCAAAATAATTTTACTTCTCTCGGGTTTTTTGATCGTCGCACTATTATCAGGAATTTTCTTAAGCCTTGTCTTTTCTTCAATTCCATCAATCAAGGAATTTGGAATAAATTTTCTATTCTCTAAGGATTGGGATCCTGTTAACAATAAATTTGGTGCGCTTCCATTCTTAATCGGAACACTTTTAACATCAGTTATTTCTCTTTTGATTTCAATTCCTTTTTCATTATCAATTTCTATTTTTCTTAGTGAGATTTTAAAAAATAAATTAATATCAAATATTTTTCAAACCTTTGTTGAATTGATTGCTGGAATTCCATCAGTTATAGTTGGTCTTTGGGGTCTTTTTATTCTTGCTCCATTTATGAGGACTTTGCAGTTAAAACTTGGCATTCAACCAATTGGAGTTGGAATTTTTACTGCTTCAATAATTTTATCAATTATGATTATCCCCTATTCTGCTTCAATTGGAAAAGAGGTAATTTCAATGGTTCCAACTGAAGTAAAAGAGGGTGCAATCTCTTTAGGTGCAACAGAATTTGAGACTCTTAAATCAGTTACTCTACCATTTTCTTTTAATGGAATTTTTGCTGGTTTTCTTCTCTCCTTTGGTAGAGCTTTTGGTGAAACTATGGCAGTAACAATGGTAATTGGAAATTCTAACAAAATACCAGATAGTATATTTTCACCTGGGCAAACAATGGCAAGCTTGATTGCAAATGAATTTACAGAGGCAACTACAAAATTATATACCTCTTCACTAATTGAAATTGGTTTAATACTTTTTATTGTCTCGATGTTGATAAACATTCTTGGAAGATTAATAATAAGAAGATTTAAATTTTGAAATGAATGAAAAAACCATTAATAGAAGAATTTTTAACAACAAATTATATAAAATTTTCGTCTCTTCATTTTCATTCCTATCAATAATTCCTCTTTTTTTAATAATTTATTTTGTCTTAATTAGAGGAATTAAATATATAAATTTAAAATTTATCTTTTCAATGCCAAAACCTATGGGTGAGCTTGGCGGAGGCATTTTTAATGCAATTGTTGGAAGTTTTATAATAGTGGGAGTTGCTGCGTTGATAGCTATACCTATTGGAATTATGGTTGGAATTTTTTTATCTGAATATAAAGAAAAAAAATTTACAGAAATAGTTAAAATTTTTGTTGATACACTTCAGGGAATACCTTCTATAGTAATAGGTATAATTGCATATTTATGGATAGTTAAACCATTAAAGCAATTTTCTGCTTTATCAGGCAGCATTGCTTTATCTTTTATAATGTTACCTCTTGTTATTAAATCAACAGAAGAGGTTTTAAATTTAGTACCAGTGGATATTAAAGAAGCAGCTTATGCATTGGGTGCTCCATATCATAGAATTGTTTTAAAAATTCTTCTTCCATCGGGTTCTGTCGGAATTCTAACAGGTACTCTTATTGGAATATCAAGGATATTGGGAGAAACTGCTCCTCTTCTTTTTACTGCATTTGGTAATCAATTTTTAAATTTGAATTTATTAAAACCAATGAGTACAATACCATATCTGATATATGTATATGCAACAAGTCCCTATAAGGACTGGCATAATCAAGCATTTGCAGCATCAACAATATTAATTATAATTGTATTATCAATAAATTTATTAGGTAGATTTATAGAGAAAAAATGGAAAACATAATTTTAAAGATTATAAATTTAAATGCTTATTATGGGAATCAAAAAGTATTAAAAAATGTTGATCTTGAAATTTATGAAAACAGGGTAACTACAATTTTAGGTCCTTCAGGATGTGGGAAAACAACCTTGATAAGATGTATCAACAGACTTCATGAACTTTCTCCTGGAGCAAGAATTGAGGGTAAAATTCTATTAAAAGATGAAGATTTATATCAAATTGAACCAATGATAGTAAGACAAAAAATTGGAATGGTTTTTCAAAAACCAAATCCATTCCCAACAATGACAATCTATGATAATGTACTCGCGGGATATATACTTTCAGGAATAAAATTATCAAAAGAGGAAAAAGATAAAATTGTTGAAGAATCTTTAATTAAAAGTGGACTCTGGGATGAAGTTAAAGAAAATTTATTTAAAAAAGGAACATTTTTATCAGGAGGACAACAACAGAGATTATGTATTGCAAGAGCCCTTGCAATGAAACCAGAGATTTTACTCTTAGATGAACCAACATCTGCTCTTGATCCTATAGCCACTTCTGTAATTGAAGAGTTAATTATTGAACTAAAAAAAAGTGTTACAGTTATTCTTGTAACACATAATATTGGGCAAGCGGGTAGAGTTTCTGATTATACTGCTTTTTTCTATTTGGGAGAGTTGGTTGAATTTGGTAAAACAACAGAAATGTTTACTGTCCCGAAGAGTAAAAAAACTGAAGAGTATTTAATTGGTAAAATTGGATAGAAAGGAGTGATTATGAGTGAAATTTTAGAAAGAAAAATCGTTTCTCTAAAAGAGATGGTCTCTAACCTTGTTTCAATTGTTAGTGATCAAATAGAAAAATCATTTATTGCTTTAAAAGATAGAAACAAGGATTTGTGTAAAGAGATTATTGAAAAAGATGATTATATAGACAATTACTCAATGGATCTTGAAAGGGAGTGTCTTGAGACAATTGCAACACAAAACCCCAAAGCAGAACATTTAAGAATAATCAGTGCAATACTCTTTGCAAATATTGATCTTGAAAGAATAGCTGACCATTGCGTTGATATAGCTGAAATAACTTTAACTATTGCAGATGAACCTCTTTTAAAACCATTAATAGATCTTCCAAGAATGAAAGATATATGTGTTCAGATGCTTGTTGATTCTTTAAAAGCATTTTTAAATAGAGATCTTGATCTTGCAAGAAAATCTATAGATGAAGATGATAAGATAGATGATTTAAACGATCAAATCTTTAGAGAACTCCTAACTTATATGCTCGAAGATCCAAGAAATATTAAAAGAGCAAATGCTCTTCTTCAAATAAGTCAACATTATGAAAGAATTGGAGATCATGCTACAAATTTATGCGAAAGAGCAATATATGCTTATGAAGGTACGATAATCAAGACAAACCCTCATAAACCAAGATATTGATATTTTCTTATTAGTGTACAGGGGAGACAGGCACCTTGTACACTAATTTTTAAAATAATTAATCTTTGTTTAATTATAAATAAATTATCGTTTAACAAAAACAGATCTCTACTTTTTTAACTAATAAAAAGAATTAAAAACCACTTGACAAAAGCTTGATTTTTATTAGAATAATAAAGCAGGGCGAATGGCTCAGAGGTAGAGCACTTGCTTCACAAGCAAGGGGTCACAGGTTCGATTCCTGTTTCGCCCACCAGAGATAGTTAAGTTTAAGGGGTCGTAGTGTAGCGGTCTAACACGCCAGCCTGTCACGCTGGAGATCGCGGGTTCGAATCCCGTCGATCCCGCCATGCGGGAGTAGCTCAGTGGTAGAGCACCACCTTGCCAAGGTGGCTGTCGCGGGTTCGAGTCCCGTCTCCCGCTCCATAATAATCTCATTATATTTTAAAAATATTTCCAGCTCGCCAGCGTAGCTCAGAGGTAGAGCGGCTGATTCGTAATCAGCTGGTCGCCCGTTCAACTCGGGTCGCTGGCTCCAAAAATAAGGAGGATTAAAATGGATTTACTCATTCTATCGATTGTTGTAAGTCTTATTGGAATTTTGTTTGCTATTTTTTTAATCTTTAATGTTCTTAAAAAATCAGAGGGTAGCGAAGAAATTAAAAAAATTTCTCTTGCAATCAGAAAAGGAGCTTCAGCTTTTCTTGTACGTGAATGGAAAGTTATGGGTATAATTGTTGTTATATTTGCTGTTATTGTTGCTGTTTTAATAAATCCTTTTGTTGCTCTATCATTTATCTTTGGTAATTTTCTTTCTGCACTTTCAGGTTTTATTGGAATGACTATTGCTACAAGAACAAATGGAAGAACAACAAATGCTGCAAGAGAATCCGGAGAAAAAGCAATAGATTTAGCATTTTCAGGTGGCGCTGTTATGGGATTAATAGTCTCTTCATTTGGTATGCTTGGTTTGACGATTGTCTATATTCTATCAATCACAATACTTCATAAAGTTGGACCAATTATGATGATAACAGGATATTCAATGGGGGCAAGTTTTGTTGCACTTTTTGCAAGAGTTGGTGGTGGAATATTTACTAAAGCTGCAGATGTTGGAGCTGATCTTGTTGGAAAAATTGAAGCAGGCATTCCTGAAGATGACCCAAGGAATCCAGCAACAATTGCAGATAATGTTGGTGATAATGTTGGTGATGTTGCAGGAATGGGNGCAGATCTTTATGAATCTTATGTAGGTGCAGCAGTTTCATCAATAGTTATAGCGATGACATTAGCATTAACACCTAATTCTTACTTTCCAATTGGTGAAAAAGGCATATATTATCCATTCTTGATAGTTTCTCTTGGTTTAATATCATCTATTTTAGGTGTTTTATATGTTAAGTTTTCCTCAAGAATTTTTAAAAATCTCACTCCCCAAAGTGTATTAACAGGTGGAACAATGATTAGTTCCGTAATATTTGCAATAATATCTTTCATTTTTACGAAAATTTATATAAATGACCTGAATCCTTTTTACTCTGTATTTTTAGGTTTGATAAGTGGTGTTGTTATAGGTCTTGTGACTCAATATTACACTGGTGGAAAACCAGTTAAAAAGATAGCTGAAGCTGCAACAACAGGAGTAGCAACAAATATTTTAGCAGGCTTTTCAATTGGAATGGAAAGCACAATTCTGCCACTCTTAATACTCTCTTTTTCAATTTATGGAGCATATCTTTTCTCAGGTATATATGGAATAGCACTTGCTGGTGTTGGTATGCTTGCAACACTTGGAATTTCTCTCTCTGTTGATGCTTATGGTCCTATTGCAGATAATGCTGGAGGAATTGCTGAAATGTCTCACCAAAATCCAGAAGTAAGAGAGATAACAGATTCACTTGATGCTTATGGTAATACAACTGCTGCTATGGGAAAAGGGTTTGCAATTGGTTCAGCAGTTTTAACTGCGCTTGCACTTTTTGTTGCTTATTCACAAGCAGCAAATATAAATGTAATTGATCTTTTAAAACCAAATGTTGTATCTGCTATGTTTATTGGAGGAGTTCTGCCATATCTTTTCTCAGGATATTCAATCTCAGCAGTTGAAAAAGCAGCATTTAAAATGGTTGAAGAGGTAAGAAGACAATTTAGAGAGATACCTGGAATTCTTGAAGGAAAAAATGAGCCAGATTATAAAAAATGTGTTGATATTTCAACAATTGGAGCTTTAAGGGAGATGGTAATACCATCAGTTATAGTTATAATATCTCCATTTGTTATTGCATTTATTTTTGGAAAAGATGGACTTGGAGGTTTTCTCGCAGGCTCTCTCATTTCTGGTGCTCTTCTTGCAATTTTTATGGCTAATTCAGGAGGAGCATGGGATAACGCAAAAAAACTTATTGAAAAGGGTATGTTTGGAGGGAAAGGTTCCGATGCCCATAAAGCAAGTATTGTTGGAGATACTGTAGGTGATCCTTTTAAAGACACAGCAGGACCTTCAATTAACATTTTATTAAAACTTATGAGCATAATATCGCTCGTATTTTTACCATTTTTCTTAAAATTTCTAAAATAACTGGAGGTGAAGAATTTTGGAAAGAGTAGAAGAGTTAAAGAATAAATCAATGAAGGAGCTGTACAAAATTTCTCAAAAATTTAAGATCAAAAACTATTCTCACTACAAAAAGGACGATCTTGTCAAAGAGATTTTGAAGTATATGAGTGAAAATGAACCAAGTGAAATCAGTGTAGCAGAAACTGAAGTGATAAAAAAAGAGGAGACACCAACAAAAAGAGAATTTTATCCTTCTCAGCTTCTTGATAGGAAACTTGATTATTTTCCTGGCATACCACCAGATGAACAATATATAGATAAAGGAATTTTAGAGACACTACCAGAAGGATATGGATTCTTAAGATATAAATATACTCCTTCTCAAAGAGATATATATGTTGCGCCTTCGCAGATAAAAAGATTCAATTTAAGAGTTGGAGATCTTGTTGAGGGTTGGGCAAGGAAACCACCAGAAAAGGATAAATACCCTGCTCTTCTTAAAATAATCTCAATAAATGGAATTTCACCAGAAGAAGCAAGAACAAGACCATATTTTGAAAATCTTACACCAATATTTCCAAACAAAAGAATAAGGCTTGAAGTACCAGGCGCAGATTTAGCAATAAGATTAATTGAACTTATTGCACCACTTGGAAAAGGTCAAAGAGGGTTAATTGTCTCTCCACCAAAAGCTGGAAAAACAACTTTGATTAAAAAAATTGCTCATTCAATTGAGATAAATCATCCCGAAATAAATCTTATGATTCTTCTTGTTGATGAAAGACCAGAAGAGGTAACAGATATGGAAAGGTCTACAAAAGGAGAGGTAATATCATCAACTTTTGATTTACCACCAGAAAATCATATAAAAGTGACAGAACTTACAATTGAAAGAGCGAAAAGACTCGTTGAGATGGGTGAAGACGTTGTTATTCTTGTTGATGGAATTACAAGATTAACAAGATCATATAATCTTGTAACTCAACCATCTGGAAGAACTCTTTCAGGAGGACTTGATCCAGCAGCCATAAGAGGTCCTAAAAAATTTCTTGGAGCAGCAAGAAACATTGAAAATGGAGGTAGCTTAACAATAATTGCAACTGCACTTATTGAAACAGGAAGTAAAATGGATGAGGTGATTTATGAAGAGTTTAAAGGCACTGGAAATATGGAGCTTGTTCTTGATAGAAGAATTGCAGAAAGAAGATTGTTCCCTGCAATAGATGTAAAAAAATCTGGAACAAGAAGAGAGGAACTTCTATATACTACTGAAGAGTATAAAAGAATATGGGTTTTAAGAAAAGCCCTTGCAAATGCTGATACTTTTGAAGCACTTCAAAAACTTGCAGATATGCTTTCAAAAACAAAAAATAATAATGATTTTCTGAAAACAATTGTACCTGAAGAGAATGGATGGTAATAATGAAAAGGGGAGTGATAGAAGTTATAACTGGCTGTATGTTTTCAGGAAAAAGTGAAGAATTGATTAGAAGAATAAAAAGAGCAAAAATTGCAAAGCAGAATGTTCAAGTTTTTAAATCTTCGCTTGATACAAGATATGATGAAGGAAGTGTTGTTTCACATTCTGGTGCAAAAGTTGAAGCAATCAGTATAGATCACCCTGAAGGAATAATAGCGAAAATTGAAGATGGCACAGAAGTTGTAGCGATTGATGAAGCTCAATTTTTCAACGATAGAATAATTTATGTCATAGAGTTTCTTGCAGATAAAGGCTTGAGAGTTATTGTTGCAGGATTAGATACAGATTTTAGAGGTGAACCATTTGGTCCAATGCCATATATTTTATCAAGAGCAGAGAAAGTTGATAAATTAACAGCAATATGTGTTATCTGTGGTGATGAAGCAACAAGAACACAAAGGATAATTAATGGAAACCCAGCTTCATATTTTGATCCAGTTATTATGGTTGGTGCATCAGAAAAATATGAACCAAGGTGTAGAACTCATCATATAGTTATTGATAAACCTGATATATTTCATAGATAAAAATGTTCAACATCGAACAAAGAAAATCTATCTGGTCTGATTTTTGTTATAAAAATAATTTGAATTTTATTTCAAGAGAAGATTTCCTAAAGATTAAAGAAAATATAACTAATCCTCTTATACTTCCATCTCCACTTTCATTTGAAAAGTCATTTGAAATTATAAAAAATAGAGTGAAAGGAGAAATTTATACAGAAGTATTGAACCTTTTCTTTTTTATTAAAGTTAAAATAGAATATATCTCTCCAAAATTTTATGTTTATGAGTTAGATATTAAAAGTGATTCAATTAAAATTGAGGAGTTTGATTTAGAAAATTATAAAAAAGAATCTTTTATTGAAAAAGCATTTACACCAAAGGGGATTGAAGAGTTTTTAAAATTTAATAATTTGAAATTAAAAGAGGTTTGGGGAGACTATCCTTCTGGTAAAATAAAAGATGAAACGAGGTTCTTACTTTTAAGGATTGATAAAAAATGAAAATAGAGGAAAAATTAGAAGAGCTTGAAAAAAAATATGATGAGATAGAAGAGCATCTTTCTGATGAAAATATATATAAAGATAGCAATTTACTTAACTCGATTTTAAAAGAAAAATCTTTAATAGAGGAGAGTGTTCTTCTTTATAGAGAATTAAAAAAGATTAAGAAGGAGATTGAAGATACAAAAAAATTAATAAATGAACCTGATATGGAAGAGCTCGCAAGAGAAGAACTAACTAAACTACAAAATAATGAAAAAGATTTGATGGATAAGATAATAGCATCTCTTATTGAAAAGGATGAAAGGGATGAAAGGGACATCATAATGGAAATTAGAGCTGCAGCTGGTGGAGAAGAGGCGGCTCTTTTTGCAGCAGATCTTTTTAGAATGTATTCATATTATGCTGATAAGAGAAAATGGAAAGTTGAAATAATAGATTCTCATCCAACTGATATTGGAGGTTATAAAGAGATAATTTTTTCAATAAAAGGGAAAAATGTTTTTGGAGATTTGAAGTATGAAAGTGGTGTTCATAGGGTCCAAAGAGTCCCAGTTACTGAGGCTTCTGGAAGAATTCATACTTCAACAATAACTGTCGCTGTTCTTCCAGAAGTTGAAGAGGTTGATATTGATATAGACCCTGATGATTTGAGAATTGATGTCTTTAGAGCAAGTGGTCATGGAGGACAATGTGTTCAAAAAACTGAATCAGCAGTAAGAATAACTCATATACCTACTGGTTTTGTTGCAACCTGTCAGGATGAGAGGTCACAGTTAAAAAATAAAGAAAAGGCTTTAAGAGTTTTGAGAGCAAGACTTTATGATTACTATGTAACACAAAAAGAAAAGGAGGTTGGTGAAGAGAGAAAAAAACAGATAGGTTGGGGCGAGAGGAGTGAAAAAATAAGAACCTATAATTTCCCTCAAAATAGAGTTACTGATCATAGAATTGGTTTATCTCTATATAACCTTGCTGAAATACTCGAAGGTAACTTAGATGAACTTATAAATGCACTGAAAGAAGAGGATAAAAAGAGAAAAATTGAAAACCTTGAATTATGACATAAATGAACTTTTTTTAATAGGAAGTAAACTCTTAAATTCAAAAATTGAAAGTGAAATCATAATTAGAGATTCATTAAATATCACAAAAGAGGAATTTTATCTTTCTCTGAGGAATAGGATTGATTATTCAAATTATGAAAANATAATTGAAAAATTTAATTTAAGAAAAAACGGTTATCCACTTTCTTATATTACAAACAANAAANNTTTTCTTNNTTATGAGTTCATTGTAAATGAAGGTGTTTTTATCCCAAGATTTGAAACTGAAGAGATAGTTTATAATGTTATAAAAAAATCTTATAAATTCAAAAATAGNCTTGATATCTGTTGTGGAACTGGANTAATTGGTATATCTCTTATCCTAAATAACCTTACAGATAAATGTACCTTTGNTGATATTAGTGACAAAGCAATTTATAATACATTTTTAAATTTAAAAAAATTTAATATTGATGAAAATAGATATGAAATTATAAAAAGTGATATGTTCAAAAATTTAAAATCAAAATATGATTTAATAATTTCAAATCCTCCATATATAAAAAAAAAAAAAAAAAAAAAAAAAAAAGCTTTAATTAGTGGTTTTGATGGATTAAATCATATAAATATTTTAATCAACGAATCTAAAAATTTCTTAAACAAAGGTGGTATATTAATTTTTGAATTTGAAAAAGAACAACTGAAACATTTTGAAGACAAATTAATCAATTTTAAAATTATACAGATAATTAAAACATATTCTGATAATATTTTGGGAATTATGCTTGAGAAGTTGTGATATAATTTTTAAAGAAAGGAGGATAGATGGATTATAAAAATGTAAAGCTTCTTGAGCATTCATTAATAAAACATAAATTGACATATCTAAGAGATAAAAATACCAATTCAAAAGAGTTCAGAGAACTTGTAAAAGAGGTTTCAGCATTAATTGCTTATGAAATTACAAGAGATTTACCTCTTGAGGAGATTGAAGTTGAAACTCCACTTATGAAAACAAAAGGTTATGTATTATCAACAAAAATAACTCTTGTTTCAATTTTAAGAGCAGGTCTCGTTATGAGCGATGGAATTTTAAACTTGATACCAAATGCAAAAGTTGGACATATTGGTATGTATAGAGATCCTGAGACTTTAAAACCAGTTATATATTATGTGAAATTACCTATTTCAATAAGCGAAACAAAGGTTTTTCTTCTTGACCCTATGCTTGCAACTGGTGGATCTGTTGTCAAAAGTATTGATATATTAATGGAAAAAGATGTAAAGATTGAAAATATTGATGTTATCTCACTTGTCTCTGCTCCAGAAGGTATATCACTTATTCGAGAGTATTATCCAGATGTATTAATCTACACAATAGCGATAGATGATAGATTAAATGATCATGGCTATATATTACCTGGTCTTGGAGACGCAGGTGATAGACTTTTTGGAACAAAATAGATTATGAAAAATTTTTTACCTAATCTATACTATTTTTTTGTTTTTCTTATCATATCCCTCTCTCTAACTCCTCTTTCAATTTATATTGGTAAAAAATTTAAAATTATTGATAAACCACACGAAAAAAGAGGAGACAAAGAAAAAATCACACCAAAACTTATGCCAAGAAGTGGTGGTTTTTCAGTATATATATCATTACTTATTCTTTTTATGTATCTTTATATAAAGAGTCCATCGAAAGAACTTCTATCAATTTTATTAGGTGGAACTATAATATTTGTTGTTGGGGTTATTGATGATAAATATAACTTAAATGCATGGGTCAAACTATTTTTTGAAATAGTTGCTTCACTGATACCGATATACTATGGAGTGAAGGTGAACTTTATAACAAATCCTAAAGGAGGTTATCTATATTTAAAAGAATTATCAATTCCATTTACCATACTCTGGATTACGGGTATAACAAATGCAATAAATATAATTGATGGACTTGATGGTCTTGCATCAGGAATAGTTTCTATAGTTTCAATAACTCTTGGTTTTGTATCAATTTTGAAAGGTCAATTTGTAGTTGCAGCAATCTGTTTTTCTATATCAGGTATAGGTCTTGGTTTTTTGATTTTCAATTTTCCCCCTGCAAAAATATATCTTGGCGATTCTGGAGCACTACTTTTGGGATTCATACTTGCAGAAATTGCTGTATGGGGTGCATTAAAAACAACAACATCGGTTATATTAATTGTTGCAATAATCGCACTTGGATTTCCAATAATAGAGACCTTTACAAGCATAATAAGAAGAGCTCTGAAGAGAAAAAATATTTTTGAAGCAGATATGGAACATATACATTATAAATTGATGGATAGCGGTATGAAGGAGAAAGAAGTTATCATTTTGCTCTATTTTATTACAATTCTATTCTCAATTCTATCTATCGTTTTACTCAAGAGGTTATCGCTTTGATAAAAGTTTTAACTATTTTTGGCACAAGGCCAGAGGTTATAAAACTCTATCCTCTGATTGAAGAGTTAAGAGAAGATAAAGATTTTGATACAAAAATCTTAAATACTGGACAACATAAAGAGATGGTTAATGAATTATTAAATATATTCAATATAAAACCAGATTTTTCTTTAAATATAATGGAAGAAAAACAGTCACTTGAACACATAACAAAAAGTGTTTTAGATGGAGTTGGTAAAATTTTAAAAGAAGAGAAATTTGATATTGTTATTGTACAGGGTGATACAACAACAACTTTTGTTTCATCTCTTACCTCTTTTTATCATAAAATACCAGTTGGACATGTTGAAGCAGGATTAAGAACAAATAATATCTATTATCCATTCCCAGAGGAGATGAATAGAATATTAACTGATAAACTCTCCACTTTGAATTTTGCTCCAGCTGAAAATGCAAAAAATAATCTCTTGAAAGAGGGGATTGATGAAAGTAAAATTTTTATTACAGGAAATACAATAGTAGATGCAGTCCAAAAAATCTCAAATTTTAAAGTTAATTTTAATTTGAATCTACCAGATGATAAAAAAATTATTACAGTCACTGCTCATAGAAGAGAATCATGGGAAAATGGCTTGTCAAGAATTGGAAACGCAATAAAAAAACTTTCAAAAATTTACAAAGATATATTTTTTGTAATTCCAATTCACAAAAATCCAGTTGTAAGAGAGAAAATTGTCCCAATTCTATCAGGAGTTGATAATGTGCTTATAACAGAACCTCTTGATTATATAAATTTTGTTCATCTTATGAAAAAAAGTTTTCTTATTCTATCAGATTCTGGCGGAGTTCAAGAGGAGGTTCCAACATTAAACAAACCTCTTCTTTTGCTAAGAAATGAAACAGAAAGACCAGAAGCAGTTAAGGCAGGATTTGTTAGAATAGTTGGAACTGATGAAAATAAAATATTTGAAAATGTTAAAGATATTATTGATAATGGTTGGAAGCCAATTAGTAATTATAATCCGTTTGGAGATGGAAAAGCATCAGAAAGAATTATAAAAATAATAAAGGAGTATTTCTATGGAAGCATATAAGATTAGAGGTGGAAAAAAGCTCAAAGGAGAGGTTATAATCCAAGGGTCAAAAAATGGATGCCTCCCTTTAATTGCAGCTTCTCTTCTTACTGATGAACCTGTTTTTATAAAAAATGTACCAAAGATTCTTGATATCTTAACTCTACTTGAAGCGATAAAATCAATTGGTTCAAAAGTAAAATTTATAGATGATGATACTATTCAAATTGAGAATAGTAATATAAACTACAATATTAATAGTGATGAAGCAAAAAAAATAAGAGGGAGTATAACCCTGGTTGGTGCGCTTCTTGCAAGGTTTGGAAAAGTTATAGCTCCTTTACCTGGCGGATGCCATATAGGTACAAGGCCAATTAATTTACACCTAAAAGGTTTCGATGCTCTTGGCGCAGAGGTTCAAGTTGAAGGGCAAACTATTGATGGAAAAGGGAAAAAACTAAAAGGCGATAAGGTTTATTTTGATTATCCATCTGTTGGAGCAACAGAAAATACTATGATTGCAGCGACCTTAGCAGAGGGTGAAACTATAATAGAAAATGCTGCACAAGAGCCAGAAATTGTTGAACTTGCAGATTTTCTTAATTCTATGGGTGCAAAAATAGAAGGAGCAGGTACAAGAACAGTCAGAATTGAGGGTGTAAAAAAATTACATGGAACTTCGCATATCTTATCACCAGATAGAGTTGAAGCAGGAACATTTATGATAGCAACTGCTGTTTGTGGCGGAGATGTTGTTGTTAAACCAGTTATTTTTGATGATAATGTGCCATTGATATCTAAGCTTAGAGAATTAGGAGTTGATTTAAGAATTGAAAATGGAAAAAGCTTAAGAGTTATCTCAAAAAAAAGGTGCAAAGCATTTGAAATTAGAACAATGCCATTCCCAGGTTTTCCAACAGATCTTCAATCACAAATGGTAGTATTAGCTTCAGTATCAGATGGAGTTAGTTTAATAACTGAAACAGTTTTTGAAAATAGATTTATGATTATTCCAGAACTTAAAAAAATGGGGGCAAAAATAAAAATTGAAGGGAACACCTTATTTGTTGAAGGAGTTGAAAAACTTTATGGAGAAGAGGTAAATGCACCTGATTTAAGAGCTGGAGCCTCTCTTGTAATTGCAGGATTATATGCAGAAAATATTACAACTGTTAATAAGATATATCATATTGAAAGAGGATATTATAATTTTGATAAAAAAATAAAAGCATTAGGAGGAGACATATGGAGAGAAAAGATAAAGGAATAAAGAATTTCAAACTCTTTGGGCTTTTTAATATTTTTGATATAACTGTTTTTCTTATCATATTAATAGTTCTTTTTTATTTCTTAAGACCCTATATTTTAAAAAAGAGGTATCATATAAAGATTATACAATAACAATGAAATTACTTGAAGTTCCACCTGAGATTGCTCAAGCAGTTAAAAAGGGAGATAGAATTGTTGATAAATCTGGTAGAGTATATGGGAAAATTATAGAAGAACCGTTAGTTGAACCATCTAAAAAATGGGTAGAAACAGCGGATGGGAGAGTTGTCATTGCAGAACAACCAGTTCTAAAAGATATAACCATAACTTTCAGTTATCGATGGACAAGTTTAAAATATGGTAGTGAAGTTTTTAAAATTGGCTATAAACTTACAGTTGATTCAGATTTATGGACAATCGAAGGCGTAGTCCTCTCAATTAAATAAACCCATAAGATTTTGTAGAAATATTTCTAAGGTTCATACGAAGTGTTATATATTTAACATCATCAATAGTCTCACATCTGATTTAGATTTATAGATAATATAATGAGTAGTCCCCTTAAGTTATTCCCACTTTTTATGTCATTCCCGCCTCATAAGTCATTGCAGCCCTTTATGTCATAACCGCCCCGTATGTCATTCCCGCGAAAGCTGGAATCCAGTGCATTATGAAAACTTATTATATCTATATTATGGCAAGTAAACGAAATGGCACACTCTATATTGGTGTTACAAATGATATAGTTAAGCGAGTATATGAACACAAAAATAATCTTATTAGTGGATTTACAAGTAAATATAGCGTTCATAACTTAGTTTATTACGAACAATTTGATAATATTGAATCTGCGATCCAAAGAGAAAAACAGCTTAAGAAATGGAACAGAAAATGGAAACTTGAATTGATAGAAAAAGGAAACCCTAACTGGAAGGATTTATATGAAGATTTATTGTAATTTCCTGGATTCCCAATCAAGTTGGGAATGACAGAGAAAAAGAAAAGTTAGAGGAATCAGAGAAAGAAGAAGTTAGGGAAGTGACAAAAGAAAGAAAAAAAGATTATTATAGAAAAAGAGAGGAAGTAATAGAAAATGATAAAAGAAAAAAAGAAAAATGATAAAAGAAAAGAGTTAAGTGACAAATTTAAACTAATAATATTGGATTCCCAATCAAGTTGGGAATGACAGAGAAAGAAAGAAAATGAAACAGAAGAGGGTGGAAAGTGAGTGGTTGACTTGAGTAATAAGGCTGAGGATCTATTGTAATTTCCTGGATTCCCAATCAAGTTGGGAATGACAGAGAAAGAAAATGTAACAGAAGAGGGTGGAAAGTGAGTGGTTGGCTTGAGTAATAAGGCTGAGGATCTATTGTAATTTCCTGGATTCCCAATCAAGTTGGGAATGACAGAGAAAAGAAGTTAGAGGAATCAGAGAAAGAAGAAGTTAGGGAAGTGACAAAAGAAAGAAAAAAAGATTATTATAGAAAAAGAGAGGAAGTAATAGAAAATGATAAAAGAAAAAAAGAAAAATGATAAAAGAAAAGAGTTAAGTGACAAATTTAAACTAATAATATTGGATTCCCAATCAAGTTGGGAATGACAGAGAAAAAGAAAAGTTAGAGGAATGACCCAAAAAAGGAAAGTTAGAGGAATGACAAAAAAGATGATAGAAGAATGAGATAATAAAGACAACTAATGTTACTGGATTCCCAATCAAGTTGGGAATGACAGAAGGGTCGGAGGGAGAGTGCGCATATAGTAAGAGTTAATGTGTGCTATATAGAGGTTATCAATTAATTTTTTTTCAAGATTTAATTCACTTGAAATAGTTTCTGGTTTTTCTCCATTTAAAAATCTAAACAAAACTCTATCTACCATCTCATAATTTAAGCCCATTGCAAACTCATCTGTAATTCCTGGCAATAAATCAGGAGAAGGCGGTTTTAAAATTATTTTTTCTGGAATTTTTAAATACTCTGCGAGTTTAAATACCTGTGATTTAAAAAGATGTGCTATTGGCTCAAAATCTGATGCTGAATCCCCATATTTAACAAAAAATCCAAGATTGATTTCTGTTTTATTTGTCGTTCCAGCAACAGCTGCATTATCAAGTTCAGCATAATAATATAGATAAACCATTCTTATTCTATGTTTTATCCTATAATAAGCAATCCCTTTATTAAAAAAATTATCATTATCGACTTCCTCTGGAACATCAAATGATAAATAAAAAGGTGATTTACCAAATTTTTTTTCATAATTTTTATAGAAATTTTGAGTTACCCTCTCTCTTAATTTCCTTGTTGGAACAACGAAATATGGTAATGACCTATAAATTCCAAATTTTGAAAGAACTTTTGATATATTAGTTATTTTATATTTTACTCCTAAACTTTTAGAAAATTCAACTGCATCAATTAAATTTTCTCTTTTGCTATCTTTATCAGGCATTATAAGAGCAAAAATATTTCCCTTATCAATAGATAGTGTTAATAATTTTAAAACAATTGCAGAATCAATTCCGCCTGACAATCCAATATAAACTTTTCTCTTATTCAATTTTTTTAAGGTATCATTTATGAAGTTTTTTATTCTCTCCAACTCTTTTTCTTCATCAAATTTTAATTCATCTGGTAAAATCATAAATTTCCTTAAACTACTACTTCGATTGAATATTTTTTCTTTATATCATAAAAATCTTCTTTAAATTTTTTAATTGTGAAGGGAAGGAAGTTAAGTAAATCAGTTGCTGTAATTCCATCTTCACCTAATCTATCTTTTAAAATATCAGCTGCTAAACCATGAATAAAAACTCCCATTCTTACAGAATCAAAAAGATTTAAACCAATTCCATACATTCCACTGATAACCCCATTCAACACATCTCCAGTTCCAGCTTTCGCAAGTCCAGGATTACCGCTCATATTTATAAATAGAGAGCCATCTGGATAAGAAATTAGAGAGTGATAACCCTTTAAAACAATTATTGAGTTCAGTTCATTAGATTTTTCTAACAATATTTTTATTCTATTATTTTCAATTTCTTGTTTTTCTAATTTTGTTAATCTTGAAAACTCTCCCATATGTGGAGTAAGAATTGTTGTATATTTTCTATCTTTTAATAAATTTAAATTATCTTTAATCGCAGTTAATCCATCACCATCAATAATAATTGGTTTTTGAATATTTTTTATGAGTTCTAAAATTAAATCTTCTGTTTCAAGATTTAATCCCATTCCAGGTCCAACAACAACTACATCAACATCATTTACAATCTCCATTATTTTATCAAAATTATTTTTTGAAATTGTGCCATCTAAGGTCTCTTCCATTGGATAATAGACGACCTCTTTTGCAGTTATAGATAGATATGGAACAATTGATTTAACTGTTGCAAGCCTTGAATAACCTCCACCACATTTTAAAAATGAGTATGATGAAAAATATGGAGCACCCATATATTTCTTACTCCCAGAAATGAAAAGAACATCGCCAAAATCTTTCTTATGTCCCTCTTTTTTTCTTTCAGGTAATATTATAGGTTCATTAATTTGAATTTTGATGTCTTTATAAATATTTTCAGGATAAGAGATATATGATAATACCAATTTTCCACATCTTTCATAACCAGGTAAAATTAAATTTCCAATCTTGGGTAAGCCAAATGTAACTGTGGAACTTGCTTTAATTGATATTCCCATCTCTTTTCCATTATCACCATTTATTCCTGATGGAATATCTACACTTAAAACATATTTTTCTGAATTATTTATTATTTTAATAATCTCCTTTAAATCTCCTTCAATTTCTCTTTTTAAGCCAGTACCAAAAATAGCATCTATTATAATTTCACAATCTTCAATCTCCTCTTTTATTTTTATTAAATCTATATCATTTATAATTGGAATTCCAATTTTTTTAATCCTTTCAAAATTTAATTTTGCATCTCCTTTTAAATCTTTCTCATCTTTTAATAAAAAAACTTTTACTTTTGATTTTAAAGAGTATAGTTTTCTTGCAATAGCAAAACCATCACCACCATTGTTGCCTCCTCCACAAAAAATTAGAAATTTTTTATTTTCAAGAGCGTCAATCTCTTTAAAAAGAAAATTAACAACACTTATTGAGGCATTTTCCATAAG
>JGI12104J13512_1000737_pt1 | contig 27937 bp, 22 predicted proteins | sample TerdegcTABiofilm_FD_13512 | JGI IMG/M metagenome (IMG submission 13512)
AAAATATTATATTTTACACCAAAATCCATAACTACAACACGATATTGGGGGTTTTCAGGCAGTTCCCATTCATAAGGTTGAGATATAGTGGCTTCTTTAACAAAATCACTTCCAGCCATATCCGGAGCATTTTTTGCTTTTTGCAAAAGCGACTCAGGATTTAAATCAACTGTGCTGATAATTGCTTTCTGATTACCTTTTGTTCTTAATATTCGTGTAATTTTCCTTGTATCTACCTGGTCAATGGCTACAACATTATATTTTTTAAAAAATTCGGGGAGTGACATTGTAGCCCGCCAGGAACTGGGTATAGAACAACATTCTCGCATAACAAAACCGCGAGCAAAAACAGTTCTCGATTCAACATCCTCGGGATTACAGCCATAATTACCAATATGGGGATAAGTCATTGTAATAATCTGCCCCGCGTAGGAGGGGTCGGTAAGGATTTCTTGATAACCTGTCATACTGGTATTAAATACAAGTTCTCCGAAGGCTTCCCCTTCAGCACCTACGGACCTTCCCCAAAATACTGTCCCATCTTCTATAACCAAAAGGGCTTGTTTTTCCTCTTGCATGTTTTTCTTCCTTTATATGACTTTGCGTTATAATACATTCTATAATATTAGTCGCATATTATATAGGATAAACATTTTTTAATTCGAATTTATTTAATAGAGAATTTTTTTGATTATTGGAATTATTTTTTTTGTAAATATGTTATTATAAATCGTGATTAATAAAACAAACTGGAGTAAATAAAAAATCTATGAGTCAAACAGAAAAAGAACTTAAGAAATCGGATTTGACCTTAGAACTACTTGGATTCCCAAAATCTATATTCAAAAAGATTAGAGAATGTTCTCACATAGCACAATCAGCCCCTAAAGATATATCCTATGTATGGATTAAAGTATCTGGACAGGACATAAGCAAAAATAGACACAAACAAGATAATCGGCTAAAACTTGATGACTGGCTAAATATTGTGGATGAAGCGGTTTCAGTGGGAGCAAATTGGTTGGTGCTAACTGTTCATGTTCCTATAGACCAAATGAAAGAGGTTATTGAAATATGTCAATGGGCTCAAAACACTTATAATATGAAAGTAGGATTATTTTTGTGTAGAGAAAAAATTTCTACAAATGAAATAAAAATTCTCAGTAGTTTGAAAAAAGAATTAACTCAGATTTTTGTCAAAAAGAAAGCTCTCGAACAATTTAAAAAAATACGGGAAATGGGACTATTTTTAGGAATTGCGGACCCTCAAGAATATGGAGATAAGCCGAATTGTGAAGGAGCATCTAAATTACTCTATGTTGATAATACAGGTTCTATATATACCTGTGGTCTTGTATCAGGAATGAAAAATTATAAATTAGGAAACATTTACGAGAAAAAATTTCAGGAAATAGTAAAAGACCCATCCTTACCCCATAGTGTAGAAGAGAAAATTCATAAAGTAAATGAAGGTTGTGATGGTTGTCCTTCCCTGTTGATGAAATACCTTCAAAAATAAAGAACCTCTCTAAATCTTTTTCCTATCCTAAAGCTTTTACAACTTCTCTTAAATCAAGACCGAGATATTGAATACTTTTCTCTCTTATTTTTAACGCATCACGGATAACTTCATCTCGAATGGATTGTTCCCCTGGCAAACCAGCTATTGAAGAAATAAAAAGGATATGAGCCAAGTCTTTAGATTTTCCAGGTGCTTTGTAGGGTTCTAAATAATGGCATAGGGCGTGAACCACTATTTCCGGAAATTTCCATCTACTCGCCAATAGGGATGCTGTTACGGCATGATTAATAGTGAAATATTCGGCTTCTTTTCTTAATCGTATTTCGGGAAGAGAATCTTTCATAATTTTTTTATACTCTTCCTGTCCCACCATATATAGCACAATAGCCCCTATTTGGTGTATCAGGGCTGTAGTATAGGCGAGAGAGGGACTTATTCTCTTTGAATTTTGTGCTAATTTTTCCGCAAGTTTGGCAGAAAGTTTTGACCTTCCACTTATGGGCAATACAGGATATTCTGAAATAGGTTGCTGACTTTTTTTAATATGGTTTACCATTACCTGAATACCATCCGGGCCCAAAAGAGCCAGAGCCGACCATATACTTCCTATCTTTTTTTCTTCCGATACGATAGATGTATTTGCCCAACGAAGTAAAGCCGTTGCTAAAGAAGGTTCATCAGTAAATATTGAACATAAATCTTCGATATTGGGAGAAGTATCATCTAAAACCATACTTAATGCGAGTTCAGCTGTGGGAGGAATTGGAAGATATTCCAATTCGTCAATTACCAGTTCAACATTTTTCTTCTCTCTTTCATAAGTTTCCTCTGGAAATTGAACAACAGAATCTGTATGTTGTTCTTCTATTGCAGACTTTGTTCTTATGATTCTACTTTCTGTAGTAGGAGTAGGTGCAACCGATGAAATAGTTGGGGTATGGAACACCCCCGTATCTCCCATTCTTCCCTTATGGTATTTATTTATTGTTTCTTCAATCTCTGTAATTCGAGCAAGAGTAGGTTTTACTCTTAATTGTGTAAATTGTTCAACAAGGAATACCGTTTCTTTATCAATGGGACATGCCATTGCCAAAGTCAGATTTCTTCCCAATTTATCAACAGGGAATACAAATCTTTCTTCACATAATTTCTTCGGAACTAATTCAACAATTTCTTTATCTATATAGAGACGGTTAATATCAATTTTGGGGAAACCTGAACTTTTAGAAAGAATATCAAACAACTTTTCCACAGGTAATTTTTCATATTGATACAGTATTTTTAAAAGATACCCACCTTGCTTTTTTTGTATTTCTATTGCTTCCTCCAAATCTTGACTGGTTATTAAACCTGCGGTAACAAGCCATTGAGCCAAAGTCCCTGTAAAATTAGATCCTGAGGCAGAAGTATCCATTCCGCCTATCTGTCCTCCTACAGAAGGCTCCGCAGATGTAGGAATATAACGAATAACATTCCCACAGCGGACACATTTAAATGCCTTACCTTCCGCAGATGTTGGCACCTTCATCCTTTGACCACATTTGGCACAACTTATTATTTCATATCCTTGTTCACTCACACATTTATCCCCAGTGATTTCACTGATTTTTACGGTATATTATATTTTATCATAAAATATTTGTAAAGCATATACAAAATTTTTTGTTTATTTTTCATTTACAATATGATAAACTATTAATATAAAAAAAACAACTTTTTGAACTATTTTCTTGACAAAATATTTTATTAATAATAATTGTGATTTTTAATACTATTAGAAGGAAAAATAAATGTTGCTTGAAGAGTTAGATGACACATTTAAAAAAACACATGAATTATTCTTTCGTCGTGATTTTATTGGGGCAAATAGGAACTTAAATATACTCCCTATAGATTTTAAGAATTTTATAAATTATCTTTTTCTTAAGGCAGATTTATCTTTAGTAGTAGGAGATTGGAACGAATTATCGAATCTTGTTCCGATAATTGAACAGCAAATTAATGATTTAGAAGAAAGGATTTCCTGGTTTACTATCCATTTTGACGAAGAAGAAAAAGAGTATTTAAGAGACATAGTATCCAACTATCATTATCGTTTAGACCAAATAAAAGAGGAGCTTAACAGGCAATCCCAAAAAGTGGTGGAAAAGACGGAAGAAAAAGCAATCTATGAAGAGCAGATTCGTGAATTGAAAAGTCAACTTATTCACATGAAAGAGAAAAAAGAGGAAGAAGAAGCCATCCGTAAGGCTCTATCTGTCGAATTAGAAAGACTAAAAGAACAAGAAAAGAGGAAAAATGAGGAATTATTACGGGCACAGGAGGAATTGAGGCACTTAAAAGACTCTCTCGATGAAAAAGAACAGGAAGTTCAAACCGCAGCATTAGAACGAGCACAACGGGAAAAAACAATTGCTCTTATGGAAGCGGAAATAAATTCTCTTCAGGAAAAGGCAGAACAGACAGCACAGTCGCAGGCAAGTTTAGTCGAGGAATTAAAACAATTAAAGGAATTGAGTAAATCGAAAGAAGAGGCTTTACAACAGGCACAGTATCAACTTCAAGAATTGCAACAAACATTAAAATCTCGTGAAGCAGAAATTAGCGTATTGGAAAAGGAGAAGAAAGAACGGGAGAAACAGGTTCAGCATTTAGAACAAGAATTAGGGAAACTGAATGAACAAGCACGAGACGCTGAAAAATCTCAGGAGGATTTGCAAAAACAAATAGAAGACCTGAGAAGAGTAGAGGAACAAAAATCCCGAGAATTGGATGAGACTCGAGATGCCTTACAGCAATTAAAACAACAACTGCAAGAAAAAGAGCAGTTAATACAATCTTTAGAGAAACAGTCATCAGAAAGCAAAAAAGAGGTTGAACGGCTCCGTGAAGAAATGAAAGCCACTCAATCTCAAGCAAAACAGGCACAGGAAGCTGAACAACAGTTACAAAAGGAAATAGAACAACTTCGGAAAGCCACCCAATCTAAAGAAATGGCTCTTGATAATACTCGGGGTGAATTGGAAAAAGTACAACAAATGCTGGCAGAACGGGAGGCACTACTTCAAAACGCAGAAAAACGAAGTATGATGACTGTCGAAAATCTTCAACAAATACAGAAAGAATATGAACAATTAAAAAATCAGGCGGAACAATATATTAAAACAGAACAAACAATGGTTCAAGAGTTGGAACTGTTGAGAAAAGGGGAACGGGAAAAAACTAATGCTCTTACCGAAGCACAAAATAAAGTTAAAGAATTACAAGAAGAACTGAAAGCACGAGAAATAGCCGTTCAAGAATCACAAAAAGCCCAGGAACAATATATTTTACAAATACAAAAATTACAAGAGGAATTGAATTCTGTTCGTGAAAAAGCCCATGAAGCAACTCACTCGGAGAGTAAAATTGAAGAGGAGTTAACTGTTTTCCGTAAGAAACTCACTTCCAAAGAGCAAGAATTCATAGAACTACAGAATAAATTAGACCAATTATCGGCATCATTACTTGAAAAAGAAACGGCTATTCGAGAAGAAATCCAAAAACGGACAGAGAAAGAAGAACTATTAGCCAAACTACAAGAAGAATTGGTTTTATTACATCAACGAACCCATTCTACACAGACACATCAAGAAATACTTGAGCAAGAAATTCAATCATTAAAACAGCGTGAAACAGAAAAGAATACGGAATTAGACAAAGCACGGGAACAACTCAATTCTTTACAACAGACTTTATCCCAAAGAGAGCAGGAAATCTCTAAAATTAATGAAGAGAAAATTCGAAAAGAAAAACAATTAGAAGACCTTATGAGCGAAATGGAGGCTTTACGGTCTCAAACTTCTATGTTGTTAAGTTCTCGCCAACAACTCAGGCAGGAATTGGAGCAATTAAAACAAAAACAGATGTTCTCCAAACCTGAACAAGGGTCTTCTATCATTAAAACACAAACTCCACCAGTTAGCCCGTTTGAAGAAGTTCCTGAAGCCATATTGGCTTCGGCAAGTATTACTGTAACGAAGGGAAATAATAAATTTATAATGTTAGCGGCTGTAATTGGTGTTATTGTGGTGTTATGTGCAGGGATTGGTATCGGATATTATTTTTCAAGAGGAAAAACAGAACTCCCAAATCAAGTTGTTCAACAAAATGTAGAACAAAAAGATATTGTTAGCAAGGTAGAACCAACTCCTCCACCACCAGCAGAATCTGTAATCCCCGCTACACCAGCAGTCATTGAAAAAAAAGAAGAGAAGGCGGAACAGACTCCTACACCTCCTCCACAAATAACAGAACCAGAAAAGAAAAATATAATACTTTCTTTTCCTAAAAATATATCTTTAGGTTCATTATTCTATCAGGACAAACAGATATCTGATAGTAACGATTGGAGACGATTACAGGATGCAAAAGGAGATGTGGAAATCAATCCAGAGTGGAAAATTCAAATACGAACAGACCTCGGTTTGTTACCTCGTATAATGAATTTAGATCCTGAGATATTGGGGAAAATATCGGTTTTGACATTGGACTCTATTCCACAGGAAGAAAATATCTTAAAATGGTTATCCCAGGCAAAATTTGAAATAGTATATATTGATAATGATGTTTCCGAAGGCATGATAAATGGAGTTAAGTCAAATTATCCGAATTTAAATATTATTTGCAAGAATATAATTCCAGATATTATAGAAGATAAGCCTCTTCCTGAAAGGACTATCACATTTCCTGATAATAAATCCTTAGGGAAAATTCTTACACGAGCATGGGGAGAACCTTTACAAGCGGAGTGGAAACCTTTCACAGATGCAAAAGGAACAATCACCATACAAAAGAATACAGAAGTAAAGTTACAGATGGAAATTGAAGGAGCCCGAGAAATGTCATGGCTCGTGTATTTGCAACCGAATGATATACAAGCATTAGGTATGGTAGGGTATGGAGTTAATGATGAAAAAATGGGTTATATAAGCCATTTAACGGGATTAAAAAGTTTACAGTTAGTCCAGACAAGTGTTTCAGATACAGGAATCCTAAAGTTGAAAAACTTGCGTAATTTAAGAGAAGTAAAGTTATACACAATTAATATTACAGATAGAGGATTTGAAGTATTTGATTCTTTTCCTCTTTTAGAGGAGTTATGGATACAACAGGCAAAGATAACGAATGCAAGCGTTGGAAGAATTTGTAAGATGAAGAATCTTAAGAGGTTACATTTAGCAAATACAGGGATTTCTCCAGAGGGACTTTTACAAATACAATCCTCTCTACCTCAATGTGTTATAACCCCACGCGGGACAAATTAATTTTCTTTAGATATCCAATTTTGGCTTGTAAAAACGCGATCTAATATTCCATTGACAAATTTTGGAGCATCTTCCGACCCGAACATCTTTGCTAATTCAATTGCTTCGGAAATACTGGTTCTTGATGGAGCCAGTCCGGATAGTCCCCCTTCATATACAGCAATTCGTAATATAACTTTTTCAATCAGTCCTACCCTACTCCAATTCCATTTTGTAAGTGATTCTTTGATAATTTTATCTATTTCTTCCTGTTTCTCGATTATTCCCCAAATTAACTTTTCAGCGTAAGCCCTTACTGATTTTCTAAAGGGATTATGTTTCCAAAAGTCTTCTAATTCCTCTTCTCCTTCAAGGGGATGAAATTCGAGACCAAAAAGAAACTGTAATGCAGCAATTCGTGCTTTTCTCCGTCGTTCCACTACTAACATGAATTTAATTGCTCCACAAGCGAAACCATTTCCAAAGCAGTTAATGCTGAATGTGCACCTTTATTTCCTGCTTTTGTTCCTGCTCGTTCAATTGCCTGTTCAATACTATCTGTAGTTAAAACTCCAAAAATAACAGGGACACCGGTATTTAAGGATACTTGCCCTATCCCCTTTGTTGTTTCCGCGGCAATATATTCGAAGTGAGGTGTCCCTCCTCGAATAACACAACCTAACGCAATAACAGCGTCGTATTTTTTCGATTCTGCCATTTTTTGAGCAATTAATGGTATTTCAAAGGAACCCGGTACCCAGACCACAGTAATCATTTCATCTGGAACACCATGTCTGTTAAGGACATCTAAAGCCCCATCCAGTAGTTTTTGCACAATAAACTCATTGAAGCGTGCTGCAATAATACCAAATTTTTTGTTTTGTGGAATTAAATTTCCTTGAACGATTTTGGGCATAGTTAATCTCCTTCTTCATCGGGAAAGTTGTTTGTATTTTCTTCTTCTGTTATCACATCTTGATTTTCTATATTTTCTTTGAGTATCTGTTTTGCTTGGTTATAATCCTCTTCACGGACTATCACTAAGGCATCTGCACTCACAGGCCATACAGAATGAGGAATATTCGTTTCTACGAAGGACTCAATACCATTATCTTGAAGCAGACGGACTATTAGTTCGGCTTCTATATCCGATATGCAACGGGCTAATATTTTTAAGTTATCTGAATTTTTGTTTTCCATGATTATACGAACCTATTATAACAAATGTCCTAATTTTTCCTTTTTAGTCTTTAAGTATACAAAATTATGGTCATTAGGAGGGATAACAAGAGGGACTCGTTCCACAACTTTTAATCCATATCCTTCTAATCCTGCCCTCTTAATGGGGTTGTTCGTTATAAGACGCATTTCTTTCACACCTAAATCCACCAAAATTTGGGCACCTAAACCATATTCTCTCGGGTCAGGGTCAAAACCTAAATGTTTATTTGCTTCAACTGTGTCCAAACCCTGGTCTTGCAACGCATACGCTTTTATTTTATTCGCCAAGCCTATCCCCCGTCCTTCTTGACGCATATAAACGATAATACCACAACCCTCTTCTTCTATCATTTTCATCGCTCCCTGCAATTGTCCTCTGCAATCACAACGAAGAGAACCCAATACATCCCCTGTAAAGCATTCGGAATGGACACGAACCAAAACAGGTTTTCCAGAAGCAACATCACCTTTAACCAATGCGATATGCTGATAGGTGTCAATCATACTTTCATAAATAATAATCCGAAACTCTCCGAAAAGAGTAGGTAATTGGGCTTCGGCTATTCTTTGAACCAGTTTTTCATGAGCACGGCGATACCGAATAATCTGTTCTATGGAACAAATCTTCAAATTATGTTCCTGTGCAAATTTCTCAAGGTCAGGAAGGCGAGCCATAGTCCCATCATCTTTCATTATTTCACAAATTACTGATACTGGGGTCATATTTGCCATCTTTAGAAGGTCAATAGAACCTTCTGTCTGCCCTGCACGAACTAAAACCCCACCATCACGGGCACACAGTGGAAAAAGATGTCCCGGACGAACCAAATCTTTTGCCTGTGTTTTAGGATTGGCTACTAAACGGATACCATACGCACGGTCATACGCACTGATACCCGTTGTAATCCCATGTGCTGCATCAAAGGAAAGATGAAACGCAGTAGTAAAAGGGGAAGTATTATGAGTTGTCATGGGAGGTAAATCTAATTCTTCAAGGCGTTCTTTTAGCATGGGAACACAAATTAAACCTCTGCCATACTTTGCCATAAAATTAATGGCTTCCGGTGTTACCTTCTCCCCAGCCATAACGAGGTCACCTTCATTTTCTCGGTCCTCGTCATCAATCAATATTATCATTTTTCCTTCTTGCAAATCTTTGATAATTTCTTCTAATGGTGAAAGCATTGTAAAAAATCCTTGTTTAAATTTTACGGTTATAAGAAACCATGTTCTTTTAAAAATGTTTCTGAAATTTTTGTTTGCGGATTATACGGAATTAATAATCTTTCAATATATTTTCCGATAATATCCGTTTCAAGGTTGACTTTATCCCCTACATTTAGAAATTGTAAATTTGTATTGTTTCTTGTTGAAGGAATAATTGCCACACTGAAAATATCATCAATAATATCTACAACAGTCAGGCTGATTCCATCAATAGCAATTGAACCTTTGGGAACAATATATTTGCAGATACTTTGAGAAACCTTAAAATACCAAAAAGAGAATTGTCCTTGTTCTACGATACGGTTCACTGTACCAACACTATCTACATGACCCAAAACTATATGACCTCCAAACCTACCATTTATAGGCATAGCCCTTTCCAGATTTACTTTTTGTTGAATATGAAGTTCAGAAAGGGTTGTTTTTGTTCTTGTTTCAGGTGAAATCTGGGCAGAAAACGAACTATTTGTCTTTTCTGTTACAGTTAAACAGACTCCATTTACCGCAATACTGTCACCTAAAACCATATCTGATAATACTATGTTTGCTTGTATTGTGATTTTGTTCAAGGAAAGGTTAATAATTGTTCCTATTTCTTCGATAATTCCTGTAAACATCTTTCTACCTTCTATTTGATAACATAGGACTCAATTAAAACATCCTGGTTTAATTTTTTTATAGAAGAAATTTTTAAGTTCAATGCGTCACTAACTTTTTGAGCAATACCATCTCCCATAACGGGTCCAATCGCATTTTCACCTCCAAAAATTTTCGGACATATAAAGGTATAGACTTTATCAACAATTTTTTCCTGAAATGCAGAAGCAAATACACTTCCTCCTCCTTCTATTAAAACTGAGGAGACTTCTAATTTACCTAATTCTTGCATTAGTTCTTTTAGCGAAATATGTCCTTTTTCTGTAGATTTTAATTCAATAATCCTATCTGCAAAAGAATAATTTCGGTTATAAGTTGTCGCAATCCATGTAGGGGCTATGGTTCTATCTTTGAAAACATTTAAGTTCTCTGATAACCCATTTTGGGTATCGAGAATAATCCGTATTGGATTTTTATAGTGTCCATCAATATGCCTTACTGTTAAAAGAGGATTATCAACAAGAACTGTTTTTCCACCTACCAATACTGAATCCACTTCATTTCTTATATTATGAACGATTTTTAGCGAATCTAAATCACTAATATATTTTGAATCACCTGTAATTGTGGCTATTTTTCCGTCCATTGTCATAGCCCATTTGGCAATTACAAAGGGGACTTTCTGAGTAATGTATTTAATGAATATTTCATTCAATTTGCGAGCATCTTCCTCTAAAATACCCACAAGAACATCAATACCTGAAGATTTAAGTATTTCAATTCCCTTTCCCGAAACAAGCGGGTTAGGGTCTTGCATAGCAATGACTACTCTTTTAGGTCGGGCTTCTATAACTTTAGATATGCAGGGTGGAGTTTTTCCAAAATGAGTACAGGGCTCAAGAGTAACATAGATGGTAGAATTATAGGTATCTTCTACAACACTATTCAGAGCAATAACCTCTGCGTGTGGACTTCCTGCTTTTTGATGATAACCTTCTCCAATAATCTTATCATTCTTAACGATAACACATCCCACCATAGGATTAGGTGATGTTCTTCCCTTGCCTTTCTTAGCAAGTTCCAGTGCCCTTCGCATGTAATAAAAATCTTTGTTGACTTCTTCTTCCATATTTTTCGCTTATAAAAATGTTTATCCTAAAAAAGTAAAAAGCCCTGATAGGATTAACCTATCAGGGCTTTTGGAAAAAGCCGCAAATGGCCGCTGCAAAGAATTCCCATTGCGACTAAGAAGTATTCATCTTTTCACTAACGCTTCTTCCATCCGGACTTTAACCGTCGGCTTCGGAATTTCACCGAATCGGCATCTCTGCTCGCGGGCTATTACCGCCGGTCGGGGATTTCACCCTGCCCTGAAGGTTAGTATTCAAATATTTAATTTATTCTAACATAAGTTACCCAAAAAGGTCAAGTATAATTTTTTGAACTTGCAATTAACCGAAAACGCATTTAATTACAAAAGAATATAAAAATTTATAAATTTATACAAATAACGAATAAATATCAATAAAATTATATAACCATATATAAATACTTAAAAATACATATAAAAACAATTAATAAACGCGTTATAAATTTAAAATTTGAATTTTTATCCCGATTTTTTTATAATCTTCTCTACAACGATGCCGGGATGGCGAAATTGGCAGACGCATCGGACTCAAAATCCGACGAGGCTTAACCCCTCGTGAGGGTTCGACTCCCTCTCCCGGCACTTTTCCTTCTATGCTATCCGCAAACCAAACCTCATTCCATTTCTTTTATCATATTCTGCCAATTTTGTTTTTTACTGAGCAGTCCCTCAATAATTAAATCTGTTGCTTCATCTTCGTTTAATCCGTGAGCCATAAGGGTTACTAACTGTTTCGCATCAACACTCCCTATTGCCGCTTCGTGGGTAACATGTGCCGTAGGATTTTTAACCAAGACTGTTGGTACTGCCTTTGCCTGTGCATTTCCCACAACAATTTCTTTACAGTCTACATGTCCCCGAGAGAAAGGAGCATGAGCGACCAGAGTATTTTCAATATCTGCTATAGCATATTGTTTTAATGCAATATGAGAAACGATAACACCCATTGAATATTCTCCAAGTAAACGTACTGTTTCGTGTAAACGAATTTGGTCGTTATTGGTCCCTGAAATTCGGGCTGTCATTTCTGTCTTACTTTGTGCTTCTGCATTTACTTCATATTGAAATTCAATATTGCCTGCAGAACCTTTTATTAATTCAAATTCTGTTGAGAATTCCGCTCCTTCTTGAACATGAACTTTGGCATTAGGAATAACATCTACTCCCCCTTTTGGACCATGAACATGCCTTTCAAAATAAGCATAATGAGCGTTGTGTTCTATCTCTATGTCGGCATCCATTATATGCTTTACCTGACGGGCATTAGGAAAGGTGCAATGAGCAAGTATCATTGCTTTGGATTCTTCCTGAGCACGGATATGAAGTTTTACCTTTTGCAAACCTTCCTCGGGCAATACACCAAAACATATATGAATGGGTTTCTCTATTTTCATTCCTTTCTCTATCAAGATCTCTGCTTCAATTCCGTCTTTCATTTCATCTGCTTGAACGCGTAATCCAGGGACAAGATGAAGTCCTACAACTTTGTTCTGATGAACCTGTATTTTTGCCACATCTTCTGTAAAGACATGTCCAATATCTATCCCTAATGATTTTAACAATTCTAATGCGGTATCACTATTATTCATTCTGTTTCCTTTAATAATTTATGGTGCTGTTTCTATTGTTGAAACCATGAATCTATCATGATTACATGGGATACATTTATTTCGGAAATAGGAGGCTATTCGGTTTACATCTCCTTTATCTAAAATTTTTCCACAACACATTAAAAATGCATGATCTGCTTGACTAAGCACAGCAAGGCTATGTGTTATAGCAACAATGGTAATCCCGTCTTGCTTTAATTTTTTTAATAGAGAAAAAATTTTTTCTAAAGCATCAATATCAATCCCAGAATCAGGTTCATCTAATAAGATTAATTTCGGTTCCATAGCAATGATGGAAGCCAATTCGATGCGTTTCCTCTCTCCCCCACTTAAAGTTTTATCTACAGCCCTGTTCAGATATTTATGTGGGTCAAGGCCTACCATTTCTAAGACTTCTTCTGCTCGTTTATGACATTTGTTTTTGGCTCCTGTTAAAATAAATTTTTCTACGGAAAGCCCTTCAAACCGTGCGGGTTCCTGCCATGCTAAAGTAAGTCCGCGTTGCGCTCTTTCAAATACAGGCAAGTTCGTAATATTTTCTCCTAAAAAACAAATTTTTCCTTGTTCTGGTTTGTACCCGGGCAAACCCATAATGGCTGAAACCAATGTAGATTTTCCTGCACCGTTCGGACCTATAATGGCGTGGATGTGCCCTGCCCATATTTCCATTTTAATTCCTCTCAAAATCTTTTTATTTTGCACAGATAAAGTTAAATCATCAACTGTTAATATTTTACCGTCCATTTCATTCTACCTATAGTTATAAATTTAAAATAACAGAACCTCAAAACACTTATATTACTGCAATCAAAATAACTTTTACAAAAAGTTAATATTTTTGAAACTTTTTCATTTATATTGTAATTATAATTTATAGATAACTTGTTTTTCTTGATTAAATTGATTTATAATATATTTGCCTTTCTAAAAGCCTTTCTATTAAGCAGGCAACAATTAGCAATATAACAAAATAAATTAAAATTAAACTTTAACTCTTTACAAGAGGAGGTCTTCAGATGTTTAAAAAGAATTTGTATTTCACAGTATTAACCGTTGTTTTATTATCATTAGTAATAACGGGCACCGCCTGTAAACATAAAAAAGGTGCTCCTATTGACACAGGTATTGAAACAACCTCAACAGAAAAAACGGGTGGAGAAGGACAACCGGAATTAGATTTGGAAAAATTATTATTCACGCCCGGTAGTAAATATGGATTAGAAACGGTATATTTTGATTATGATAGTTCTTCCCTTCGTCCGGATGCAATAGCAACCCTGCAGAAAAATGCAGAGAAGATCAAACAAGTTCCGGGCGTTATAATTCAGTTGGCGGGTCATTGTGATGAACGTGGAACACAAGAATATAATCTTGCATTAGGTGAAAGAAGAGCCCTTGCAGTTCGTGATTATCTTATTAGATTAGGGATACCGGGAGAACGGTTAGTTACTATCAGTTATGGTGAAGAATTCCCTGCAGACCCAGGACATGATGAATCTGCATGGGCGAAAAATCGCCGTGTAGAGTTTAATCGTGCCCAGTAAAAGTTTTATAATTGGGTAATGATATACGATATTATTTAAATTAATCAGGAGATAAAAGTATGAATATAGTGCGGTGCATATCATTTGGGCTTGTATGTTTATTTATTTTTCTAACTACTTCATGTGGAACTACGGGTGGCAAACAAGTAGAAACAGTTATATATGATATGCACCGCCGTGTTACAAAATTAGATAAAGGTTTTGATGGGATAAATACGACCTTTGCAGACCTTTCTGTTAAACTTCAAGAAAATGAACAGGCTATGAAATCTTTGCAGTCTGTTATTGAAGAAAATCAGGTAAAAATATCACAATTAAGTAAAGATTTAAATGAGTTAAAAACTACATTATATCGTCATCTTAACTTATCGGTTGGTGGAGTTTCTGCTACATCACCCATTTCAGGAACTCCAAGAGAGGCAATGGGTAATGTAGAAATTTTACCACCCAGTTCAGCCCAAGCTCCACCTATACAAACTCCCCCCACAGTTCCATCAACTCCTCCTAAAACAGCAATACCTACACCATCTGTCAGTACAACTCAACCTCAAACCATAGCAGAGCCTCCTACTGAACAAGCAACAGCAACAATTGACCCTAAAGATGATTACAATGAAGCACAGAAATTGTTTGCTAATGAAAAATATGAGGAAGCACTTACTCGGTTTGATAGACACATCAAGAATTTTCCGACACAGGAATCAACTCCTAACGCAATATTCTGGAAGGCAAAATGCCTGATGAATTTAAACAAACATCAGGAGGCTGTTCAGGAATTTGATGTTTTGAAGAGCAACTATCCCAATCATCAAAAGATACCCACTGCTTTGCAGAATCAAGCAGTAGCCTATTCAAGATTAGGTCAAAATGATAAAGCAATTCAAATATTAAAAGAATTGATTGACAAATACCCATTATCCGCTGCTGCAGAACAGGCAAGATCGGATTTAGAGAAACTGCAAAACCTTTCTAACAGATAACACGAATTGAATTTTTAATATATAAAAGTGAAAATATATACGCGCAGGTAAAGAGTAAATATCTGCGCGTTTCTTATATATCCCAAAAAACATGAAAGGATTAACAATGAGGTATTATTTAGGAATTGATGCAGGTGGAACAAAAACTTTTGTCCTTATTGGGGACGAATTTGGAAAAATCCTTGGTTTTGGACAAGCAGGTGCTGGAAATTATGAAGCATACGGAGTTGAACCAGCAAAACAAGAAATCCAGAAAGCAGTTTCTTCGGCACTGGAAGAAGCTGGACTAAAATTATCAGATATTAATGGTATTGGATTGGGAATAGCAGGAGCTGATATTCCTGAAGATTATGTAATGTTGGAAGAAGAAATTTTTACCCCTCTATTTGGAAATATTCCACGATGTTTCAGAAACGACTCTATGGCAGGGCTCCGTGGAGGAACCAAACATCCTTATGGAATTGTCATTGCTTGTGGAACAGGTTGTGTTTGTGCAGGGAAAAGCAAAGATGGAAAAGAAGCTCGAGTTGGCGGAATTAGTGAAGATTTTGGGGATAAAGTGAGTGGGTCGAGTATTGGACAGGAAGGATTAAAAGCGGTATGGAGATATAGAGACAAAATTATCGGATATACCAAATTAGTAGATAAATTTTTAGAACGGTCCGGATGTAAAGATGTAGATGAATTGTTCTATAAAATGTATAAACATAATTTAACATATCTTGATTTACAACCTATGGCAAAATTAGTTTTTGATGCGGCTTATGAAGGAGACAGTGTAGCCTGTGATATTTTGGAATGGGGAGGTAGATATTTAGGGGAAATGGTAAATGCGTGTGCCCGCATATTAGATATGACTCGCTATCCTTTCGATGTGGTCATGGCAGGAAGTGTATTTAAGGGGGTTAGTCCTGTATTAAAGGATGCCATGACAACCGTTATACATAGGGAATGCCCGTTAGCAACCCCTGTAATGCCCGTTTATGAACCTGTAGTTGGTGCTCTCTTATTGGGTATGGAATTAGATATTACTATCAATGAAAATATTTACAATCAACTGGATATTGACCTTGAAGTTTTCCAGAAAAAACATAAAGTAATATTAAAAGTATCGAGACAATAGACCATGCGAATTAAAAAAGTTCAATATATTGTTTTTGGCATTATTTTTTTGTGTTCATTATTTGTATTCTGGCTGGTCATCAAATCCCAAAACCAAGACCTCAATGATAACAATCTCGAAAACCCTTATAATCCTTCTCTTCCCCCTATCGGAAGCAATCCCGATAATACAGCCATAATAGAATTAGAAACTGGGTCGGTTCTGGATTTTGGAACTGTTCCGAACGATAAAGAAACTACAAAAAAAGTAAAAGTATTCAATAGAGGAAAATCTGTTCTTAGTCTAAAGGATATACGAACCACCTGTGCTTGTACTATAGGGACAATACCTATTGGACAAAATTCAATACCCCCTAATGGAGAGGGGTATTTTATTGTAACTATTTATCCTGCAAGAGTTGCAGGATTTTACTCCGAAAAGACCTTAACCATCTTTTCTAATGATTTCAAAAATCCTATAACCGAATTGAAAGTTATTGCTAAAATTGACCCTGAATTTATTTGTGAACCTGATGTTGTTGATTTCGGCACATTTCCCAAAGGAAATATTATTGAACAAAAATTACACATTACCCAGAAATCTATGAACAAACCTCTTGAAATTAATAAAGTCTACGAGATGGATATTCAAGATATTGCAGATAACGATTTAACTTGTGAAATTATTAAGACAAAAACAGAAGAACCCGTAGAATATATTATTTCAATGAAGATATATCCCCATGTCTCTCCCGGAGAATTTGACAGGAAAATTTTCTTAAGCACAAATATAGACCGTTTCCCTGAAGTTCCGATAAAAGTTAAAGGTATTGCCACTGCTCCTTACAAAATAAACCCGCCTTTTCCAAAACCTTTTATTGTTTTTCCTCAAATATCTACAGAAATGTCCAACCTAAAAAAAATAGAAATTACTCCTCAATCTGAAGGAGATAAGATAGAAATTGTTTCTTATGAAATCATCCCTGATTTCTTCACCGCTCGAGAAGTTTCCATTTCAAACACTCCAGGAATTAAAATAGAAGTAGTTCCTAAAACATCTGAAAAGGAATCATTGGCTGTTTTGAAACTAAACATTAGGGTTAATGATATAGAATATCAAGACCATGTTTTATTAAAAACACTGTCTTCAATTCATTAAGGAAACAACAAATGCCTTTATTCGGTTGGGGAAGTTCGGATAAAAAAACTCCTAAAGAGGAGATAAGACCTATACCGGGAAGACAAATTTATTGTCGAATTTGCAACGCTGACCGTATGTTTTCTCGGGCATGGCGAAGGGTTTCTCCAATGGTTAAATGTCCGTGTTGCGGAATGGAATTTCCAAAACCGGAAGAGGTTTACAAACGCTTTCAACCTATTTGTCCAAAATGTGAAGAACCTTTAGAACAGCCCGGATTTGACTACGGTATATGTGATGGATGTGGCTCAAAATATGAGATAACAGAAGGATGCAAACCCGGTTTGCTTCCTAATTATAAGCAACGACAAGAAATGAACAAATACGGCAAAATATGGAGTCCTTACTGGTAGTATGTGTATAAGGAGTAAATCTTTGTTCATCACAGAAGCAGAAAAAGAAATTTATCAAAAAACGGTCGAGTTTGGTCAGGAGCATGTTTTCCAATTCTGGGAACAACTTCAAGAGAAGGAAAAACAATATCTGCTAAATCAATTAAAGGAAATTGATTTCCAACTGATGAAAGATTTGGCAGAAAAGTGGATACTCTCCACTCCTGAGACAGAAGTTTTCTCTCAAATCAAACCCGTAGATGTTATTCCATTGAGAGAAGACACACATCCCCAAGAAAGGGAAGCCTACGAATGTGGTGAAGAAATGTTGCGTAAAGGTAAAGTAGGGTTATTCCTCGTAGCAGGGGGACAGGGAACACGATTAGGTTTTGATGGACCTAAAGGAACTTATCCTGTGGGTCCTATTACCCAGAAATCTCTATTTCAGTATCATGCTGAAAAAATTATTAATCTACAAAATAGATACCATTGCATATTACCATGGTATATCATGGTAAGTGAAGGAAATGAAAAATCTACAATATCATTTTTTAAGGAAAATAACTTTTTTGGGTTAAATTCGGAAAATGTTTATTTTGCTGTTCAACCTATGGTTCCCTGCCTCAACGAACAAGGGAAGTTTATATTGGATTCTCCATACTCGATAGCAAAGAATCCAAATGGACACGGAGGAACAATTCCAACGGTTGTAGAAAAGGGAATATTAAAAGATGCAAGAAATCGGGGTATAGAAATGTTAAGTTATTTTCAAGTAGACAATTGGGCAGTAAAAGTGGCTGACCCGAGGTTTATTGGTTACCATACCTTGAATAAAGCGGAAATGTCATCAAAAATTATTCGAAAAAATTCACTAAGGGAACCGGTAGGTGTTCATTGTTTGTGTGATGGGGTATATCGGGTCATTGAATATTCCGAATTGGATATATATCCACAATTACTTGAAATGGATTCTACAGGAAATATGAAATTTTTTGCAGGAAACCCTGCCATGCATATTATCTCATTAGATTTTGTAGAAATGGTTTATAAACAGTTACATCTTTTCCCCTGGCATAAAGCATTTAAGAAAATACCTTACATAAACGAACATGGAGAATTAATAAAACCGAAGCAACCTAACGGATTCAAGTTTGAGACATTTATATTCGATGCACTTCGATTTACAAGCCATCCTCCTGTAGCGGTAGAAATACAAAGACTGGGAGAATATACTCCTATAAAGCAATACGATGGAGATAACAGTGTTCTTTCCGCACGAAAAAGCATGACTCAATTTTGGGGAACATGGTTGAAAAAAGCAGGTTATGCGATTGAATCTTATTTAGAGCAAAATGATAATTTTTATATCGAAATAAGCCCGATATTTTCACTTACGGAAAAAGAATTTCTTGAAAAACAAAAAGATTATAAATGGGAAATAACAAAACAAGGAATTGCAATTAATAAAGATGGCACAATATCTACATTATTATAAGATTATAAGCAAACACGCTATAAGTTGAATATTCAATGATATATTTCATATAATATTTATCCACAAGGTGGAGACGTAGTTCAGTTGGTTAGAACGCTGCCCTGTCACGGCAGAGGTCGCGAGTTCAAGTCTCGTCGTCTCCGCCATAAATTTTTTTATAAATTTTGTTAAGTATATTTAACAAGATGGATATACACAGACTAAAATATAAAGATATTAAGTATTTAACGCATTCCCGAGTGCATTATCTCTGGGCAATTAATGAACTAAACGAAAAAAAAGGATATGCACGGGCAACTGATGTTGCTTCTTTATTAGGCATTTCTCGAAGTGCTGTTTCCATTGCTTTAGGACATTTAAAAGCCTTAAAACTGGTTATAGAGAAACTTCCAGAACATACCCTTAAACTAACAATTTTAGGAAAAAAACATCTGAATAATATTGATAATAATTTTATAATCTTATCCCGTTTTTTTAAGTCCTTTTTGAATCTGGATGAAGAAATAGCCACAAAACAGGCATGTTTGATTGAGCATCTTTTACTGGAAGAAGTCGCAAAGAAAATAAATCAAATTATTGATGCATCCCCCAGTATTTCATTGGAAAAAGCAACCATTTCTATGCCTAAATCTACAAAAAAATTAGAAGAAAATACTTATGATTGAATTTTTAATAATTTTTACTATTGTCGCAATCGCTGTTTTATATATAACAAAGACATATCAAAATATTTTTTCAAAAAAAGAAAAGCCCTGTGAAACCTGCGCATGTCAGAAGTGTCCTTATACAAATACATCGGAATGTCCTGTTAAATCTCTTGATAAATCAAACAAAGATATATCATCTTTATCGAAGAAATTCGATGAAGATAAAAATATGGAGGTAGCTGTTGGGTATGAAAAACTTCTGTAATACAGAACGACTTAGTGAATTAGAAGAAGGGACAAAAGCCCGCATCGTTGGTATTCGTGGAGGTCCTCCTACATATCGTCAAAGACTATTAGATCTCGGTTTAACACCGGGGACTATTGTTAAGGTTAACAGAGAGGCTCCTCTGGGAGACCCTATTGAATTAGAATTAAAAGGTTACTTCCTCGCATTACGGAGAAAAGACGCATGGCATATCCTCGTCGAGCCTCTTCCCAACAACCCCGAGTAATAATCATTGGCAACCCCAATTGTGGCAAAAGTTCTATCTTTAATGAAATCACGGGTGGTTTACAAGAGGTAAGCAACTATCCGGGGGTGACTGTGGAAAAAAAAATTGGTTTCTTCCACTATGAGGGGGAAAACATACGCGTGGAGGATCTACCCGGTTTGTATTCACTTACTCCATATACAGACGAGGAAATTATTACTCGCGAAGAAATCTTAAAGTCGGATGTAGGTCTCATTGTAGATGTTGTGGACTCTTTAAATTTAGAACGCAATTTGTATCTTACCATTCAAATTATGGAGTTGGGTAAACCTTTTATTATTGCTTTAAACATGAGTGATATTGCCCAAAAGAGGGGGGTAATCATTGACCATGAAAAACTATCCCGTATACTAAATGTGCCTGTAGTTAAAACTGTGGGGAATAGAGGGGAAGGTATTGAAGAATTAAAATCTTATATTCATTCATACATCAGGAAGCAAAGTATATGGGTTCCTAAACATGTAACTTATGGGCATGAGGTTGATACTGTAGTTGAACAACTCTCTGAATTTTTGGAGAATAAATTACCTGATAACGAAAAAGAAAAAGCACGCTGGTATACCATTAAATTGTTAGAGAAAGATTATAAACTACTTGAAGAGATAAAAAATAAAATCTCCGATTCTCAGGAACTCGAAAGAAATCTTGAAAGTGCTATTAAAGAATTGGAACAACATGAAAATGAGGATTCAACGGTTATTATTGCACAAAGGAGATATGGTTTTGCCTCGGGTGCTATTCGGGAATGTGTAAGTTATACAGGTGAAGCAAAACAAAATATAACCGACCAGATTGATAATATTATTTGTAATCGTGTTGCAGGACCCGTAATCCTTTTAGGGGTAATAAGTTCGTTATTTTATGTTGTGTTTAAGACAACTCAGGAATGGAAGTGGATACCTTTTCCTCCTGAATGGGTAAGTCCGGTTGAACTTTTTGAAAAATTTTTTGAGAACTTTGCTTTATTGTTTTCATTTCTGGAAAAAGACTATCCTGCGATTCATTCACTTCTATCCGATGGTATTATCGGTGGAGTGGGTGCCGTATTAAGTTTTATCCCATTAATTTTTGTGCTTTTTTTGCTTATATCCGCACTGGAGGATACAGGTTATGTAGCCCGTATTGCTTTTATATTAGACCGTTTAATGCGTATTTTCGGCTTACAAGGTAGGTCTATACTGGCTTTAATTATCTCGGGTGGAATAGGTGCTGGTGGCTGTGCAGTTCCGGGAATATTAGCGACACGAACATTACAAGAACGGAAAGACAAAATTATAACCATGTTAGTTATCCCTTTCATGAGTTGTGGAGCAAAATTACCTGTTTATGCTCTATTAATTGGTGCTTTTTTCCAATATCATCGAACGCTGTTAATGTTAACTTTGTGGGCTTTATCATGGCTTATTGCTCTCATTAGTGCATTTATATTAAGCCGATTTGTCATTCGTGGAGAACCAACGCCATTTGTGCTGGAGTTACCCCCATACCATGTACCTGTTTTAAAAAGTGTCTTACGCCATGCATGGGGACGAACATGGATGTATATACGAAAAGCAGGGACATTAATTCTTGCAGTAAATATTATTATGTGGGCACTTATTTATATTCCCATCCCCTATCAAGGAACAAAACAAAAGAGTGAACCGCAAGGTATTGAATCCAGTATTGCTGGGATTCTGGGAAGAACGATAGAACCTGTCACAAAACATATCGGATTTGACTGGAAAGTAAATATAGCTCTTATTGGAGGAATGGCAGCAAAAGAAGTAATTGTCGGCACATTAGGTACTGTGTATCACATGGAAACTGCCGAAAACAATGAAAATAACCAGGACTCCCTATCTGTTAATTTAGCCCATCATAAAGAGTGGTACCCTCTTCGTGCATTTACTCTTATGATATTTGTGATGTTATATGCTCCATGTGTTGCCACTTTAGTAACTATGGGACGGGAAACGGGGACTATTCGAATTCCTATATTTTCTCTCTTTTTCTCCACAACGGTAGCCTTCCTTGCTTCATTAATTGTTTTTCATGTAGGTCATTTATTATCATTGGGAACATAGTATCTCTTTTATAAAAATATAGATACAATAAAACTCTGTGTAAAATGAATCACCAACAGATAAAAAACAATAGTAAAACACTATCTTTCCCCAAAATAGCCCTTTTAATAGGGTATGGTATATTATTTATTATTAGTCTCTTTTTGTTCGTGGGAACATGGCAAAAAGATTTTCTTGGTAAAGATGCCGATGTTTTTAATAATATTCCCAAATACATAGGTGAAAATACCCATTTTTTTAAAGTTCAACCTCATATACCTTTAGCATCTCTTACATTTATTCTCTCCCAAAAACTTTTTTCGTCCATATCTCAACATTACTTCATTAATTGGATAATACATACATTAAATACCTTACTCCTTTTCTATCTTTTATCTCGAAAAAATGAAGGTATTGCATCACTAATTCCCGCTCTGATTTTATCTTGCATTTTTCTTATTCACCCTTTGAATATATATACAACATCTTTTCTTATCAATAGAGGGGGGCTCCTTTCTTCTCTTTTCGCTCTTCTATTTCTGACTATTCTATATACCAAAGATACTACTATTCCATATCCTTTATCAGTAATGTTTATTTCAATCTTTTTAATAATACTGTCTGTTTTCAGCCATTTTATAAGTATTGTATTGATTATCCCCATCCTTTATTTTTCTTACATGGACAAATCAAAGAATGAATCCACCACCTCTCCCATTATCTATGGATATTGGGTATTTAGTGCTTTATTTTTATCGTTTATACTGCTTATGTTGTATCAGCACAACATCCATAGAGATTTATATGAAATATATCCATCGTTTAAATATTTCAATATCATTAGTGGGCTTTTTATTTTATTCCTTTTCCCTACAGCCTTTTTCCCATTACAGTATTTTGAGATTAATTCTTTATTAAGTGTACCCATCGCATTGATAATATTCTTTTTTTTACTCATATTGGCATTTTATTTTTATAAAAATTCAAAGAACCTGTCTCTTCTTTCTTCTCTTATTCTAATCACAAGTATTGCTATTTTTCCTATATTTCAAAGACTTGATTTAAGTATGTGCAACAGCAGTTACTTTGTAATTTTAAGTATCATTATATTTTGTTATTTCTTTACTCAAAATATTTATGAAAAGAACAAAATTATTTTTCGGTTAATCTCTCTCTTTTTTTTAATTATCTTGTCTGTCCTCTCTATATTTAGTTTTCAACTCACCTATGAACTAAGAGACCCAGAAAGGTTATGGTTAGCCTGTGCTGGAAATTATCCCTCAAATATTGAGGCGTGGAAATATTTAGCACGAACTATGACAAAAAAAGCAAAAGAAGAAAGCCCACAGAAAAATACTTATCTTGAAAAATCGGAACAAGCATGGAATACCTTATTAGAACTAAATCCTGAAAACATCGAAGCATTGAAGAATAAATCTCTTCTATGTTTGGAAAGTAACCGTTATGATGAAGCCAAAAGATACATAGCAAGGGCTATTGGACTAAATCCTTTTGATAGTGAAAGTATACGAATGCAGATAAGAATAATTGAGAAGGAAATAATAACAGGGACTGAGGACAAGAATAATTTATCACAATTGTATAATTCATACATAAGTTTATACTTAATTAACAAGGATTTAAACACAGATGAAAAAAATAAATTCTTAGAAGTAGCGCAAAAATTATTGAATTATGAACAGGGCTGGGAAATACTAAAACAAGATTTTAATACTCTAAAAGACGAAAAAGAGAATTTCCAAAAAAGATACAACGATATTCAAAAAGCATTAAACAATATTCCCGCTACTTTATTGGTTAGTGGTGATACTTTCAAAGCACCTTATCAAGTTATTGCAGATTATTATGAAAAAAAAGGGATGTTTACCTTATCTCAAGCATGGTTATCTTTCGGTGTGCAAAAAGAACCAGATAACAAAGATCTGTTAATTTCACTCGGTGCGATATACGGGAAATCAGGTAAACCTGAGGAATTTATAGAAAAATGGGCAAATTATTTTAACGATGATAAACAACTATGGGAAAATATAGTTCAAGAATGTGTAAATAGAAGGGATTTTACCTCAGCAGAAATTTATATGGGACAAACCTCTTATTCTACAGTGGAAAAATATGTAGTCTTATCTCGTATAGCAGTTGAAAAAGGCAATACGGAACAGGCAAAATTATGGATTGAAAAAGCAAAAGAAAATAATCCCACACCTGAAGAAATACAAAAAATAAATGAACTTATAAACAAAATACAAAAGTAAAACAAAGGAGTATACTCATGAGTTATATTGCAGAACGAATGAACTATATTGATGCCAGTGGAATTCGTAAGGTTTTTGCATTAGCAGCAAAGATGAAAAATCCTATTAATTTGAGTATTGGTCAACCGGATTATGATGTAGATGAAGTATGTAAAGATGTTGCTATTAATGCCATAAAAAATGGTTTTAACTCATATACACAGACATGGGGTATTGAAGAACTTCGTGAAGCAGTTCAGGAATATTATCAAGATAAGTTTGGCGTGAAAATATCTAATGTTATGATAACCTGTGGAGTATCAGGTGGACTATTTCTTGCCTTATTGGCAACTGTTAACCCTGGAGATGAAGTTATTTTTGCTGACCCTTATTTTGTTATGTATAAACATTTGGTAAATCTGTTAGGAGGAAAGCCTGTCTGTGTAGACACCTATCCTGATTTCCATTTAACAACAGAAAAAATCGAACCTGTTATAACAAATAAAACGAAAATCTTGATTTTAAATAGTCCTTCTAATCCCACAGGACTTACAATTCCCAAAGAAGATTTAGTAAAAATTGCCGAACTGGCAAAAAAATACAAATTATTAGTTATAACCGATGAAATTTATGAGTCTTTGCTATATGATGAAAAACCATCTACAATTGCCGGAATGTATGATCAGGTGATTTTGCTTAATGGTTTTTCTAAAAATGCTGCGATGACAGGTTGGCGTGTGGGATATGCGGCAGGTCCTGAAGATATTATTCAACAAATGAATACACTACAACAATATACCTTTGTTTGTGCCCCTTCATTTGCCCAAAAAGCAGCGGTTCAGGCATTAAAATCTGATATGACACAAAAAATAGAAGCGTACCGAAGGAAAAGAGATTTGATATATGAAGGATTAAAGGATACTTTTGAAGTAATAAAGCCGAAAGGTGCTTTTTATATATTTCCTAAGGCTCCGGGAGGTGATGGTGATGAATTTGTGAAAAAGGCAATAGAAAACAATATCCTTATAATTCCGGGAAGCGTTTTCTCTGATAAGAAAACACACTTCCGCATTTCCTTTGCTGCTCCTGACGAGACTATCAAACGAGGTGTCGAAGAACTCAACAAATTAGCAAAACAGTTTTTATAAAATTAGACTTGAAAGTCTAATTCACACAGAAATTATCTTCCCCTTGTCCAGGACACCAATAGTAGGAAGGGGAATTAAACAATTGGATAGCACGGAGAATTTCCTCGAATGAAACGCTCCAATCTTGGGGATTGTAGTCGGATGCATGAGGTTGACAAGCATGATTCCCTCTATTTCCGGGGACATATCCATCTTCAGTAGCAAGCCACGATGGGGCACAACTATACTCTCCATAATTATAAAATTGTATAACTCGTAATAATTCAGTTAATTCAACTTTGAAGTCCCCATCTATATCTAAAGAATGAGGTTCTTGAACTATTTGCCCCTCGCCTTCTCCTTCTTCGATACCTTCTATTATCCCTTCTTCAACTCCTTCTGTACTTCCTTCTATTATCCCTTCAATTACACCTTCGCCTTCTGCAATACCTTCGCCTTCCGCAATGCCTTCACCTTCTACAATGCCTTCACCTCCCTCTACAGAACCTTCACCTTCTTGTATTTCAGGTTGCACATTTACTGTTATAGGTCCATAAGATTTAACTACATAATTATTAGGATTATTCTCACAGTAATAACAGATATAAGTTCCTGAATCTTCTAATGATAACCCTTCAATATTTAAAGTTCGTTTCGAACTTCCCTTGATGCGTTCGTTATCATTTAGTAGTACACCATCCTTATACCATTCATAGGTAGTCAAATATACATGAAGTAATTCGGGGACATATAAACGGAGATTTGTTCCTTCATTTATTGTAAAGTTTGTTGAAGGAGGAAATTGTGGAGGTTTAACATTTCGATTAAGTGCTGCGTTCACGAAGGCTTGTTTCCCATCACATTCAAAATATAGATATTCTTGAGCATTTGTAAATCCATCTTTATCCGCATCGGCAAATTCGGAAGGAGATAATATGCCATTACCATTAACATCCCGTGCCCCCAAGTAATTGGTTAATAACTGGTAATTTCTTGAATCTATTGGGGTAAATGTCAAACCGGGCAAAAATTGAGAAACGCTTTCTGATGTAAGGGCAACAGAAGCGGCAGAAATAGTACCCACAGTTTTCATTTCGCCAAAAGTTAGGTAAGCACAGAAAAGCGAATCCAAACCGGCAAATACTCTTAACACCATATTGTCATGTTCTGGTGTAATTGCACCACCTAAATCATTACGAATACGAGCAAGGTTTTGTCCCCATGCATTCGCAACTAATGTATGAGATACACCACCAACAGCACTGAAATCAATATTAGAGTCTTTTAAACAGCGTTCTAAAAGGGCAAATTCATAACTATCTAACATTCCATTTCCCTTAATATATAAGGTTTCAGGATCAACATCCTCATCGTTCAACAATTGCTGGACTAATGGGAATAAATCACCATTAATATCTAATTTGTCTTCATCAAAAGAAACCGCAAAATTAATAAATGGAAGGTAAGGTTTGGTTAACACGGATAGATATTTCTGAACCTGCTCAAAATTATCCTCTTCGGGCTTCATTAAATCAGCAAAGGCAAAAGGACCGTAATAAGTAAATTTTCCATTATCTGTCCATGTTGGGGTATTAGGTCCTCCAAGAGGTGTCCCTTCGGTATCAACAATACTATCATCATCTAAAACATGAATATGGACAACTTCTGTAAGGGTGCCTTTTTGGGGGTTTAAGTTCGGGTTTAAGTCCACTGTAACAGTATAGGTTTTACTATAACCCGATGCAGGAACAATGGACACAATTTGAGCCTGACTAATATCTAAACTTTTTCCTCCTATTTCTATTTCTGCTGTTGTTATTTCAAAATCTGTCGCGTCAACACCCGTTACTTCTTTCGAGAATATAACTTCAAACTGGTATGTCTCTCCTTTTTCATTATTTACAGGGTGTATCCCAAAAACTTTAGGATAATCAAGCCAGTATTTTATAACACGGTCCACCATTCTTCGTGCCATAAAATAGTATCCCTCTTCTGTTAAGTGCATATTCCTGTCTAATAGGGAATGAAGTGGATTAAAATATTCAGGGAAACC
>JGI12104J13512_1000738_pt1 | contig 27911 bp, 22 predicted proteins | sample TerdegcTABiofilm_FD_13512 | JGI IMG/M metagenome (IMG submission 13512)
GCGCCGCCCTGCCCTCTTCAAAGAGCCGTTCAATCAAGTTGGTGGTTCCCGTAGCCTTGTGGTGGGCCGGGGGAAGGACGAGGTGTGCCAGACACTCTTCCATGTCCTCTTTTAGGCGGGCGATGGCGCTCGGATACTGGTCCTGGTAGCGATCAATCAAGGTTTGGACCAGTCGCAAAGCTTCCTTCTTATCCGGGATTTGCATTTTAAAGAGCTGCCCGCCTCTGTTAGCAGCGAAAGTAATGGCGCGAATCAAACCACACAAATAACCCATGAGTACCGTCCAATGATAATTGGGTTATAGTTTAACCATACAGGCAGCTTTAGATGCAAGGCGGGGATTAAGCATAACCTAATAAGAGTAAACTTTGGCTATACACATAACATTATTTCCTGGGGAACGGGGCGCAACCATTTTGATAAATAATCGTCAGTTTTTGATTATTATAAAAAAAGCTGCCCCTGCTTCTTTTGGGCAACTTACTGTGAATCTTTGATCATAAATTACTCAAGACATTTATTCTGCTTTGATCCCAAACTCTTAAAACCACTATGCCACGATGTACTCACGCTCCGATCACATCGGTGGCGTTTTTGTTTATCCAATCAATAATGCTCACTATCTTCAGGGCCTTCTCGGTACTAAAGATGTCGGTAATGCTGCCGATACCCTGGAAAGGATCTTCCTGCAGCACCCTTTTATCGGTCATAACACCGTTCTTTACCACATAGTCAACGATGGTTTTCACAAACCTGATCTGCCTGGCGTCCAGGTTTTGATCGTTGAGAAATTCAGAAAAAGCCTCGTTCGCCGCCTGCTGGTCCAAACCCACGATCTGTCGCACCAGCAGGGATACGGGCGTTTCGCCAAATTCCCGCTCATATTCGTCCCTCGTGCCCACTTCCTTCCACAAGATCTGCTCCAGGGCAAGGAAATCCTGCTTCGTCAGCGGCTTATTGGTCTTAAGCTTGTGGATGGTGATATGGTTCTCATGCTCCCGGATATAAGTATTCACCTTTTTCCGGTAATCCCGCAGGTCGTTGAAGACGTATTCACCGGGCTGTTCCTCGATGTTCAGTATCTCATCGGTGAAATTGGTGTAATAGATCGGTTGGGTTTCTTTTTCAATGAATTTCACCAGGTCACGCAGAGCTTCCCGCACTGTCTCTAGCTCCATGATGCCGGCCGCCGTCCAGAACTCCCGGGTGCGCACCCTGTCGATAACGGCTTTCTGGGCCAGCACCTGCGGGATGGTGCCGATTTTAGCCAAGGCGTCCGCCGTCCGAATGACTTTCTCCCGTCCCGCGGTATAGTTCCTGCCCAGAACCAGGGCCGTTTCCATAGTGAATATCAGGTAATCGAACCGCTTTGCCAGTTCGTCTTCTTCACCAGGCACGATAAGTGGAGACAAGTGCTCTTTCAATTTCGCCATTTCCAACGCGCCGATGACTTCCCAGGCCGCAGGCTCAGAATATTTGTCCACGTGGCGCAGGCGCTGTTTTACTACAAAACTGTCCCTGTCCAGACGCTTTATCTCTTTTATCAGTCCCTGGATCAACTGCTCCCGGTAACGGACATATTTCTCTTCCTGGCAGTCCAGATGCTGGAGCCCCTTGATCAACTCCACCTTGGTGCTGAAAATCTTTTCCGTCAAGCTGGGAGCATTCTTCGCTTCCGTACTGCGCTGGTTCACCCGGAAGAACTCAAAGTTGCCGCAGAAGTCAAAGACGAGGAATTTTTCCTTGTCCAGCCCGGGGCCGAAGAGGTCTTTGCAGAGCCGGGTGCCGCGGCCGATCATCTGCCAGAACTTGGCCTTGGAACGCACTATCTTGAAGAACACCAGATTCACCACTTCGGGCACATCGATGCCTGTGTCCAGCATGTCTACTGATACAGCAATCTGAGGCATCTTGCTCTTGTCTGAGAACTTGTCTATCAGGTCCTGGGCGTAATTCACCCGGTTGTCGATGACCCGGGCGAATCCGCCCCGGTAATGAGGGAAAATGATATCGAACCGCTCCACGATGCGTTCGGCGTGGCGGTGATTCTTGGCGAAAATAATGGTCTTGCCCAGCTTGTCTCCGCCTTCCACCTTCAGGCCGCGTTCCATGAGGACGGCCAGCACTTTGTCGATGGTGTCGTCGTTGAACAGCCACCGGTTCAGCGCTTCGCTGGAAATGCGGTCCGGCATCTCCCCTTCATCATCAAAATATTCCTCGTACTGCTCCTTTTCCTCATCGCTCAATTCGTCATAACTGATGCCCTCTTCCAGGAACTTCAATTCTGTTTCAACGGTATTGTAGGGCACCAGATAACCGTCCCTCACCGCTTCGTCAAGTTCGTAAGCGTACGTGGGCACGTTGTTTTCCAGGTCAAAAACATGGTAAGTGTTTTTGTCGATATCGTTTTTTGGTGTGGCCGTCAAGCCCACCAGCAGGGAATCAAAGTAGTCGAAGATGGCCTGGTACTTGCGGTATATGCTGCGGTGGGACTCGTCGACGATAACGAGGTCGAAGTGGCCCGTGGTGAAAAGCTTTTTGCCGTCCGGTGACTTGGTTTCGTCAATGGCGTTCATCGTGGTGGGATAAGTGGAAAACACGATCCTGCTGTCGGGGCTGTCCTTACTGTCGAGTAAATTGCACAAAGACATATTGGGCAGCAGGTTGTTGAAACTGTTCTTCGCCTGGCGCACCAGGGCCGTTCTGTCAGCCAGGAACAGGGTGTTCTTGACCCAGTTATGGCGGGACAGCACGTCCACCAGTGAGATGACCGTCCGCGTCTTGCCGCTTCCGGTGGCCATTACCAGCAAAGCCTTCCGGTCACCGCCGGTGAAAGAATCGCACACGGCCTTAACAGCCTCTTTCTGGTAGTACCGGTTGGTGATATCATCTTTGATGCGTAAATGTTCCAGCGGCATCCTGTCAGTACGCCGGTCTACCAGCAGTTGCAGTTCCTCCTTGGAGTAAAAGCCGGAAACACGGCGCGGCGGGTAGAATGCGTCGTCCCACAAATAATGCTCGAAACCGTTGGTATAAAATATGACCGGACGCCGCCCGAACTTATTTTCCAGGCAACCGGCGTAGAGAACAGCCTGCTGTTTGCCCTCGTTGGGATTCTTGCTGGCCTTCTTCGCCTCCACTACCGCCAGGGGAAGGCCGTTGTTCCCGAAAAGGACATAGTCTACGCACCCCTTGCCGCTGCCGAAGGGCATGCCTTCTACTTCGTACTCTTCAATGCAGTCATCGCCAAAAGTCCATCCCCCGTCTTTCAGATCCAAATCAATGTACCGCTTCCTGGTCTGGAACTCGCTGGCCGTCTCCACGTTAAACCGGCGGTTCTTTTCGTTCTGTTCCCGCGCCTTCTTCAGTTCAGCCCGGAGCTCTTCGTTCTCAGTCACCACATCCTTCAGCTTCCGGTCTTTAGCCCCCAGTTGGGCGTTCAGGCGCTCCAGTTCCGCCCTTGTTACCTTCTGTTCGTCACCCGTGGGCAGGATGTCCTCCCGGAACTCGCCGGCAAAGCATTCGGGCGAATAGCAATATTCAATCCAGCTAACGAACTGGTGAAGGTTCCGCAGGGCCAAGGCCGCCTCTTCCCGGCTAATCCGGTTGGCTGTGTGGGCGGCCAAGTTCCCTAACTTTACCACGTATTTGATGAGGGGAAACAGATTCGGTTCCAGCACGTCCCGGAAGGTACGGTCGTGAATCAGGCTGGACAGGTTGTCCTGGTACGGCACCTGCAGGTAAGCGTCACTGCTGTACACCCACTTCACCGCCAGTTCCAGGGCGCGCCGTGACAACACCGCGCAGGTGGCGGGACTTACGGCGATGCTCTTCTCCGCCTCCATGCAGGCGTCTGCAAAGTTTTTGTATTGTCCACTTTTCTTCAGGAAGCCGAAATTTGAAGCCACGTTGGTATCTCCTTACTGAAACAGTTCTCCCCGGAACGCCTTCTGCATGATGCTCTGGAACAAGGTTTCCATTTCTGTCAAACTCGCTCGGAGGAGTTCTTTCTGCTGCTCAGCCTTCTCCACAATTTGAGCGAATTTGTTTTGAAGAGGGAGAGGGGGAAGTATTATCTCAAAACTCTTCATGATTGTAGTATTTAAGTTTGGTTGTGTTCCATCTGGAGCAATTTTTCTAAAGTAATCAGTACAATTGTTTAAAAGTTTCAATAAAAATATTTTGTTAATATCAAGAGAAATATTTTCAAAAGATAACCACCCGTCATGAATGCATCCATTCAGCTTTAGTATTCTAGCAAAACCGAGAGAAACACCACAATTTGCAAAAATCATGTTACCTTCTTTGACAAATCGACTCTTTGAAACTCCTTCCTCTATGATAAACTCATTCGTTTCATGTAAATAAATGCTATCTCCTTTAGTACCATCACTTATCTTTATCCAAGGAACAGAACCACCTAAAAACTTGCTGATTGGTCTTGGAGAACCCCCTCTAAATATGTCACATTTCCTTCCAAGTTTTTCTTTTCTCCAGCCCTTCGAATTCTGCACCGGATCACCAAACATCTCCAGGAACACACTCTGCAAGAACTCATCCATCTTGGCAATCTGCTCCTGGCGCATGCTTATAATGGATCGGGCTTTGTCCAGAGCAGCAGCGATTTTCTTCTGGGTGTCGAGAGGAGGAAGAGGAATTTGGATATTGTCTAATACATTCCTGCAAATGTGAGGTATAGTTGCACCTGTGCATAAATCCCGCAGATATTTTTGTTTTGATTGCAAATACTTCCCAATAAAAGGAATGAACATTTGTTCCTTTGCCCTCAAAACAGCTAACGTGCTACCGACTGCACCCTCTAAGCCGTAATTCACCGTTCCTGCATTGGCACCATCCCAAGCAATTAAAATATCCTCAGGATAAGCAAAAGTCATATCATAAGCTCGTTTACAATATTTAATATTACTATCCTTTCTTAAATCCTCAATCTGTAAATACCTAATACTATCATCAGTTAGCGCCTCTGTCTCCTCCATTTTCTTGCCTTTCTTTATTTCAAATAGGTCGCCCAAACGTACCATGTTAATCATGCTTTTAACACTCACCTTAATCCATTTAGCTGGTTTCTCAAATCATCTAATCCAAGTACAATTCTACTCTCAAGTTCCATTATTTCCTTAAGAATATCCATTGGAGACTGATGAATAACTTCTTCATACTCCACTTCTTTATACTTATTCACCGATAAATCATAATCATTGGCTAAAATCTCTTCCTTGGACACTAAGAAGGACTTTTCGGTCCGCTTTCTGCCCTCTTCCCCGGCTAAATTGTGGAACCTGGTGATTATATCCGGTATATCGTTTTCTTCGACGGGATTCCGTTTGTCGTCCAAAGAGTAGCCATCCGCCTGCATGTCGTAGAACCACACCTTGTCCGTGCCGCCAGCTCCTGTCTTGGTAAAGATAATGATAGCAGTGGAAACGCCGGCGTAAGGCTTGAATACCCCGCTGGGCATGGAGATAACCGCCTCCAGCCGGTGTTTCTCGATAATTTCCTTCCTAATCTCCTTGTGCGCCTTGGAACTGCCGAATAACACCCCGTCAGGTACGATGGAGGCACACCGCCCGCCGATCTTCAATATGCGTAGGAACAGGGACAGGAAAAGGAGTTCCGTCTTCTTGGTCTTCGTTATTTTCAAAAGGTCGGCTGACACTGCCTCATAATCTAATGAGCCCTTGAAGGGCGGGTTCGTCATCACCAGGGTATATTTATTTGTATCGGTGTTAGTTTCAGACAAAGAATCCCTGTATTCAATTTTCGGGTTCTCAATGCCGTGTAACATCATGTTCATGGCCCCGATCCTCAGCATGGTCCGGTCCATGTCAAACCCGTGGAACATACGGTTGTTGAAGTGATCCTTCTTCTGCGCATCCAGGAATAAGTCACTATGGTATTCCCGCAGGTATTCGCCGGCGGCCACCAGAAAACCCGCCGTGCCCGCGGCTGGGTCGCAGATAATATCTCCGGGTGCGGGCCGCATCAATTCCACCATCATCCTGATGATGTGGCGAGGAGTTCTGAATTGGCCGTTGGTGCCCGACTGAGATATCTTAGATAGCAGGTACTCGTACAGGTCACCCTTGGTATCGCGGTCATCAGTGGCTAATTCCGAAAGTCCCGTTACCACCTTCTCCAGCAGAAGCGGTGTGGGGATAATGAAGATAGCGTCAGACATATACTTAGAATAAGCAGAGTCCCGGTCCCCATGCAGGGACTTGATAAAGGGAAAAACCTCGTCCGAGACCACCTTATACATGCGTTCCGCTTCAAAACTCTTAAATTTGCTCCACCTCAGGTGCTGTTTGTCTTTCGGGAAAATAGGCTTATGCGGCACTCTTAGCACCGACGCCTCCTTTTCCCGCTTCGTCTCCACCTCATCCAGGCCACGGATAAAGAGGAGATAGGTAATTTGTTCAATTACTGACAACGGGTTTGTAATCCCGCCTGTCCAGAATGTCTCCCATATACGGTCCACTTTATTCTTTAATTCCCCTGTTACCATAAATTAAAGGCCTCCCCTGGCATGTATGTTACGTCAACTTTTTCAACACAGTTACTTTAGGTTTAAATTCAACTTCGATTATTTAATACCTTCTTAACAACAATGGTTACCAGTTAACTCGCTAATACAGAGTCAAATTATTTCCGGCAGGATGCTATCCTGTTCGACCCTTTTGCCATAAAATAACATGGTTTTCAATAAAGGATGCCACAGATCATAGGAAGGGTCGGAAATCAGCTTTTTCAATTTGTCCGCATAATCCTTACTGAAAGAAACGCCGGTGTTCAGGTGGCGTTCGTAGGTCTGAACATCCATTAAAAATGTTTTCAATCCTCCAAAAAAGTTACGTTTGATATATTCGAATATCCGGATGCCGCCGTAGTCGAGGTCGCCCCAGTGATATATTTCCGGCATTGAAAGGTCGCGGTGGTCGTAAAAAAAATTGTTTATTTTGTATAAAAATTTCTGCAATTTACGGTGCGGGAAACCACCCGTATAAATAACTAAGTCAAACTGCATTCCTCCTAACCCATCATTGAAGGATGCAACCCAACCAGATTGAATCAGGTTGTAATAGCTGGTTAAATTTTCAACGGTTAAAACCTTGCGGGCGTTTATTTCTTTCATTTTCAATTTGTCCACCGTATCGGCGGAAATGCCCACTCCCCCGGGGAATATCCCGGTGTCTACCACTTTTTCATCCAAGTCAAAACGTACTGTTCCGCAGATCAGGACCATCTTCGGGTGATTTACAACGCCAATGCTGTCCAGGTATTCATCGTCCGTGTCGAACTCGTCATCACCATACCTCTTCAATATGCCCAGCAAGCGCTTTTCCACCGCCTGCTCAAATCTTTTTGAATCATGTAAAACATTCTGACTGATTACGCGCTTGGGGGTTCCTTCACGGGCTCCCGGCAGAGCCAGCAAGATCTTTACCATATCCCGGTAACCTTCCGTGTCCTCAAGGTCGAGTCCGGCTGTTTTCCGCCGGGAGAGTGCCCCCTCCACTTCCTCCCACCATTTCCTTACCCAGTTCCAGGGGTGGGTGGACAGCGGCGCGAGGATATCCCGCATCGCGGACATCTTATCACTCAGAGGTACAATACCCGCCAGCCGGTAAGCCTTTTCCAGCACCTCCAGATTTAAAAAGACTTTGTCAACCTGCTTCCCCTCCCTGAACTTGACCCAGGTGACATCCACCACACCTTCCGCGGTAAGAAAGGTAAGGGCGCTGTTTATAGCCTCCCTTTTCAGATAGTCCATTTCGTCATTATAATCAGCGGCAAGGGAACTGTTGCCTATCGCAAACTGCGGCCTTTGTTTTCCAGCAGTCGAGGTCCTGAAAGACTTGCTTCGCTCATACTTCTCCAGAAGCAAAGAGAGCACCCTGCTCATGTACTTCTTCTCCGGATATTTTGACCGTTTCATTGGCTTCCTTTAATCCCTCCACCACCTCGTTGCGGCCGATCATGTCCACGAAGCTATTAAACCCCTGACAGTTGATAATTAGGGTAGTGCTAACTTCCGGCGCCACGTGGTGCATCTTTTCGTCCGGGACCGCAGCCACAAGCTGCAGGTTCATCCGTTTGATCAAACGTAAGCTGGCCTGAATCCGGTCAACGTCCATTTTACTAAAGGCCTCGTCAAACACCACCAGTCGCATGGTTTTCCCGGAAGAGTACAGGTGGTTGAATGAGGCCAGGATGGCAATGTAGAAAGGTGTCTGGGTCTCCCCGCCGGATTTCTCGGCCAGAACCTGTGAAAAGAGATAGCGGGTTTCGTGACTTTTCACTACAATATCGTAATCCAGATAATGCCTGTAATCGGTAAACGCCTCCTGCTCTTCCCTTGTACCATTGATAAGCGTTCCAAAAAGTTCATTCAGTACGTCGACTCTTTCGTCATCCTCTGTTTCAAACAACGTTCCGTCTTCCATCAGGCCGGGATCCATAATAGCGTCATAAAGCCGCTTGTATTGTTCATTGGGCTTGATATCAAAAGTATAATTGTCTTCGTGAAAGGGAAAATGCCGGAGCGCGTAATTTAATTCGTTGAATTCCCTGCGGGCCATCTCAATGGCCTCACGCAGCTTATACACAAAATGGGTTTTAAATTCCTCTTCAGACTGGCGTAGAGCCTCATCCACTTTGGCGTGGTACTGCGGGATATCCACTTGTTCAATGCCGTTCAGCAGGGACTGGTACTGGTCGTTATGTTCCGCGTCAAGATTTCCATTAAAATTGTTATAAAAATTGTATTTTTGACGTTTGTCGCGTAACTTTTGGAATTCCTGGTCACACCTGGTTTTATTCCCCTTTTGGTTATTCTCCCAATTTTCAATTTTTTTGACCACCGGCAGGCGTTGGGTTTCTGCCTCACGCCAGCGCTCTTCCGCTCTAGCAAGGGAATGGCCGGGATAGTCCGCCTCCCAGGCAAGCCAGCTTTTTTCAGCTTCCCCTAGAAGAATGGCCTGTTGTTCCAGTTCGCCCGTATTGCGCGAAATATCATTTTCACATGTAGTTTTTTGCCCTACCAGTTTGTTTAATTCATCCAGGAGTTCTTTCTGACGCTTCTGCCAGAACTCGTAATCTGCCTTAAGCCTTTCCACCTCGGTCATGTCGAGGTCGTCCAACTCCGTCCGGAGCTTCTCTAAAACTCTTTCCCTTTCAGCGATAAGCGAAGGCAGCCCCAAGTGCTCCGCCATCTGTAAATATCCGGCTGTCTTGTCCTTTAGCCTTTCCATCCACGTAGAGAGCCTGTCTTTTTCCCCTTTCAGCAGGTTGATCTGTTCCGTTACTTCCGCCAGGTGCTTGCGTTTTATCTCGAGTTGGCGGATGATGGCACGAGCGCCGATGAAAGGGATTTCGTAGCGGTCGGCCGGTATCTGTTTAGCCACAAGGTTGTTATAAGACATACAGGATTTGGTTACGGCGGTTCGGTAGTTTCGCAGGTCTTGCTCGTTCCCCGCCATCATCACTCTGCCCAAAAGGTGGTCGACGCGAGCCTGTAAGATGGGATTCTCTGTCTGGATAATTCCCGCCAAAGAACCGTGTTTTGCCCGACCGGTGTACTTCATTTCCTTTTCCGTATCCACCAGGCCGACTCCTTCAATTTTGTGACGCCACTTTTCCCGCTCGTATAAAGTTAGCGCTTCGGCAAAGAACTGTGGCTTGACAAGGAGATCGAAACGCTGTGTGTTGAGGTATCCCTCTACCGCGTCACGCCAGGATTCATCCTTTAATTCAACCTCTTCGCAAAAAATCCACACAGGCGAACGACCTTCCAACCGTTCCTCCAGCAGAGACTTGAGCCTCAAGACATGGGGGGAGTAAGGGCGCTTTTTCTGTTCCAGCCCGTTAATCTGCTGCTTTAACTCGGCCTCCCGCTTGCTCAATTCCTTCAGCCGGTCTTCCATCCGGCCAACGGATTTAGTGAAACGGCTATGGATCTCCGCAAGAAAGATACCCACCTTCCTAAACTGCTCCAGCAACCTACTTTCTTCCCAGGAGATGTTTTCTCCGGATAGTGCAGCCAGCAGTTCCGCCTCCTGCTGCAGCCTGTCCTTCTCCCCCTCTTCCCATTGCCAGAAGTCGTTCCCTTCCCAGGCTGCGAGATCACCCAGCAGCCTCCACTCTTGACCGAGCCATTTTTTAAATATTTTTAGAAGGTCTCGTTTTTCCCGGATTTCGCCTTCCAATCGGCCGATTTGTTCTTCGAGCCTTTCCCGCTCCAGCTTTTTCCCGTGATTTTGCCAGTTGTGGTAGGCCAGCTCCTGTTTCTTCTGGGCCTCCTGCTGCTTAATTTCGGTCAATTGAATCTGCTCCTTCAATTGGCTGGTCTGCCGCTCAAGAGATGCGATTTCACCTTCCAGCATATTCTTAATTTCAAACTTCTGAATATACCTTAAACGCCTGATGACGTACTCTTGCTGCGTCACAATTTCTTTTAACCTGATGAAACGGTCATACTGTCTGGTTATTTGCAGTAAATCTTCCTTGCGTACTTTCAGTGCCTCCAATTCAAACCGGTAACGCTCGTATATTTCAAAATTCTGTTTCATCAGGTCCAGTTGCAGCTCCCGCGGGTCCAATATATATGAATAAACGAAGTCCCTGATGTTAGAGATGGGTTTAAATGCCATCGCTTTGGTAAAAACAGAAAAAAACCTCTCGTGCAACTGCCCCATCCGGGAAAGCAAGGCTTTCTGGTAATTGGACTTGTTCCGTTCAAAAACGGACCTTCCATTCAAATTTTGACAATACCGGTGGAACTCCTCTCGATTCCGCAGGTGGCCGGAGGGTTTTATGAAATCCAGGTCGTCCAGCCTGACTCCGGATAGGATAAAGTATTCCTCGTCGATAGTGTTGTCCCGGAAAATGTCCGCCACAAAACCCACCACAAAGTTTTCCTTCTTCTTTTCATCCCGGAACTCTACCACAATATATGAAGTAAAATCACCATCCCTTAGAAAACCTTTTTCCAGGCGTCCAAGCTTACCCCGCAGGTAGGTGAGCAGGTTCCGCTTACCACCCTCTTCCTGGGCAGCCGCATTGTAACGGACCTGCCGCTGGTTCGCCACAAACAGGGTTTGCAGAGCGTCTATAATGGTGGATTTCCCGGTACCGGTGGCCCCGGTGATCTGTGTCTGACGACCGAATTCAAAGGTTTCATCACGGAAATAATGCCAGTTAATCAGCCGGAGTTTCTTCATCCATTTCATCAAGCAATCCTCCCTCCGCGCCGGTGTCGTACCTGATGATTTTATCATACAACCTTTCCACCCGGTCCGTGTCCACGGCGTACTGTAGGGTATGAAAAAGCCGGAAGCGGCATTCATCGGAGTATAGATCAGTATCTAGGGATTCCATAAGCTTGTATCGAGAAAAAAGCCTCACCAGTTCCTGCAGCCTAGTTTTATTTACGAAAGGCAGGTGGAAAGTCTCGTATTTTGACCGGATCTCGTAGATGCTGGTTATCGGATATTCGCTCAACGACAGTTCTTGCCTTTTTTCCTGGTAAATCAGGCACAGAACCAAAAGCCAGACACTCTCTTCCCGGGATAAAGAACGTCTGTGGATTGCTTCCCGGGAGGCTACAAAAATGCACTCGTGCCGATCGTCAAAGACAACATCCCAGCCGAGGAACTGGAAGAGCTGAGTTAATTGTTCACGATAGCGCCGGGCCAGGAAATATTTTTCCCGCTCCAGTTCTTTCACCAAATAATTAACAGTAAACAACTGGTTGATAATATCCTTTAGCCGCTCTTGATCCTGTTCGCTAACACCGGTAAACAAGCTATTTTACTCCTTTCTGTTTCTTAGCGCGTACCACCTTCCGGTCATAAAACCAGTAATCGCCGATGGACAACACCTTGTTAATGCCTTCCCTCACCAGGCGGTAGCCGGAGCTTCCTTCATAACCGTAAAGGTAGACATGGATGAGATATATAAAATCCTCAATGGTTTCAGGAGCCAATTCCTCAATGCTCATCTCAGCACGGTTTCCCAGATGGTCATTAACGTACTCCCTGATTTTCTCCCGCGTAATAGCTTTCCTTAAACGCTCAACACTTTTCTCCCGCAGTTGCTTTCTAATCTCTTCGGAGATTTCCGGCACTTTGTGAACTTCAGGCTGGTGTTGCACGGGCTTTTTCCGGGGAGGTAGCAGGGACTGTTCCGTCAGGTGGGTCACCCGCTGCAGACGGAACAAGGCCAAAAGCTCCGCATCGACAAATGCCTGACCCTGCCCGTTTTCAGAAATCCATCCTAAAACGCGAGCCAGCAAATAGTCGATTCTCTGGCTCTGCTGGCTCAAGTAACGAGCACGGTCGAAGGATGCCCGGAGATACTGATTATGGCGCACATCGATCTGGTAAAATATTTCGTCAAGACCGCCATATACTTCTTCAATCGACATCAACGTCCCGCGAAGCTTTTGTTCCGCCTCATCCCTAGACGCAAAGAACTCGTTACGCAGGCCGTCCTCCACCGTTTCCCGGAATAAGTCCCGGTCCAGCAACCATTTTTGCACGGTTTCCAGGATCCTTTGCCTGTACCGGGAAACGTGGTCTGACGTTTTCAACCGGTGATAGCTCCGGTCCACGATCTTTGCCTTGTACTCATCGAAATGATGATCCAGAACTTCCTGGACAGTTGTCTTCTTGATAAGCTGGTCCATATGGTGCTTCATGTTGTTAATCAGTACTCTCAATTCCTCTACAAATTGTTGTGTGTAACTATTAGCCTCAAGAATTGCAAAACTAGGGCGCTTTTTTGCTTCGTCGCTTGATAAAAGCTGATAGGTGACAAAAGCAAAGCGCTGGTACTCCACGGATCTTTCCTCGCACAGCTCTTTCAGCACGGACAAAATCCGGCTGGAGTAATGCGGTAAAAAAATATATTGGCGGAAGCCGTCCCGCACTTCAACATCAATCCAGCCGGTTTCACGCAACCGGCGGAGTAAGGCATTGGCTTTAACGCGGAAAAGGTCGTCGAAATCGCCTGTCAGACCCGGTTGCTCTTCTTCCAGTTCAAAACACTGACCTAACTCCTCCTGAGTTTCAATCAGCTCTTGGAATAGGTCTCGCATGATTTCATACTGAATGCCGAATCTGTGGATCTGGTACTGCTCATATAAAAGCAGCACCGCTTCCGCGTAAAAAAGCCGGTTTTTACCGAAAAAAAGGTGAAAAAACTTTTCCGGTAAAATTTCGAACAGCTTCATGCAAAGCCCCCATCCTAAAAAACCATAAATATCATCAACAACAAAAATATCTAAGATTTAACAAGATTCGCTATTAAAGTCCGTAATACCTTCCTTCGAAAAATTTATTAACGGTATTTACAGATGTAATGATTTACCTGATTACATACCTCGCCGGAACAATCGTACAGCTTAAGAAGCAACAAAAGCAAAAAACTGCCTAGAAAAAAGGCTTTATGAACGAGTGTTTTCAAGATACGTTATCATGTTGTTTTATGCTTTCTTTGAGGGTACTAATTAAATTTATTTAATAATAGTAATTGTTTGTTTTTTTCAACAAGAGAAATTCACTATCTGTAAGAACTGACTACCTAATTCACATTAGACAGCGAGCGAAAAAACACATGTGAGAAAAAACATCGCTACAGTCTATCACTTTCCATATGGCAAATAAAAAGCAGGCAGGGGGAAAATACCTTGTTTTAGAATTATCAATCGTAACACCTCACAGTCCCACTGTCACCATGATCGTAGCTGTGATATAATGACAACAGGAAGTGATCGAATTGCCTGAGAGTGGTAAAATAGATCACACCATGCCATTCCGTCTGTTGCAGTACATGGTCGAGGTGTGGCGGGACGCTTACAACAACACGCCGGAGAAAGAGAGAAAGCGCAAGGGCTTCAGGCTGCCGGCCATCGTACCCGCCATCCTTTACAACGGCGAGGGCGGTTGGACGGCCCGCCGGAGCTTCAGGGAATACCAACCCGAACCCTGGGAGGTGGATAAGATGATCACCAACATCGAGCGGACCCTTGACGAGATGCAGAGGCAGGCTTCGCTAGAAGGTGAAAAGAGAGGGAAGGCCGGGGGCAAAATTGAGGGTAAAGTTGAAACAGCCAGGGCGGCGCTGAGCGAAGGATTGGACGTTGACGTGGTTTGCAGGATAACCGGGCTGTCCAGGGAAACTGTTATGGAACTGAAGAGAACGCTGGAAAACTGAAGACGAAGGAACAATTTTCCGGTCCTTACCACATGTCGACGAGTGGCAAGGGCCTTTTTGTATTTCATTAAAGCTGTCCCAATCACCAGTTATAACCGAAAACAGTTCCGCATCTTATAATTTTCCATATATCCTCTGATATAGGGTCGGCTCAGTTACTAACTCCTCTTTGCACATCCTGCGCCAGGAATTTATATGTTTAAGGGGGAAAATGCGCTCGGTCATATCTAAGCTGCCCCACGATATTAAGCCGGTGTTCAAACGTTCAAACGCGTAACCGGTAACTTTATATACCATGCCTTTCTTGAAAGTTTCCCAAAGCAATAGGGTTTCGACAGGATCGCGATGCGTATAGATATAGCCGGTGCCATAAATTGCAGTGGGACTTGAGCCGTGACAGCCGAACTGCTTCGTATCGTCAAAATAATCCAATGTCTCCCCGATTTCCCGGATATCATAAAATTCTTCTTCTCTCCAGAAGTAACCGGCCACTATTTCAGGAGATACGGCAGTCGGCTCTTCATCAATCAAGAACAAAGGTATCTTTTCCGGGCTCGGGGGGTTCCATCCCCACCGCCGTCTAAAGTTGAATTCTAATTCAGTCATTGATTCAGTCATGATGAAGCAACAACCTTGCCGCTCGCCCATCTTTCAGCGCATAGCAGCCCTCTATGGAAATCACTCTGGGGTTGATGGCCTCTAAATCGGCCTTGTTGCTTTCCGGATCAAGCACAATATGAAAATCTTCTTTTCCATCCTGATCAAAGTCAATCAATTCATCAATGCTGCTTAAGGGGAGTCCTTGCTGTGGCGTCCAGTCAATTTGCAGCATCCCCTCTTTTCTTTCACCAAACAGGCCGTCGAAAACCGGCCGGTGAATTACCGTCTGGTATCCTTCATGCTCAATAACTCTTACTACTTCGCCGCCAATCATCCATGGAGAAACCTTTATTCCGGTCACGGAAACCAGCTTGCGCCCGAAAGATTCCATTCCGATAAATGTGGCCAGCGCTATTAACAGCGCCAGAACGGCTATGGTGTATCCTAAAACGCTTTTCAAACGTGACAAAATCCCCTCTCCTTTCATACAATTAATCAACTAATCATACTCCCGGTAGTGATAAGTTTGAAAAAGCGTAACAGTGCTGAAATAATCATTGAGCCGCCGATGGCGGACATAAAGATATAAGCGGGATAAAGAAACAATATCCGGGCGGTGTCTGATCCGATCGTCACCGGGGTCCCTTTGATATGGTAAGCAACAGCTTGCTGCGGGCAGGTATCCAGGCACTTGCCGCACTTGGTGCACGACATCAGCGTTTTCCCCTGGCCGACGCTCTTTTCATCCAGGGAAAAAGTGGGACAATCATTAATACACCGCTTGCAATTTTTACACTTTTCAGTGTCAATGCGCACATCAAAGACATTTATTTTATTCGTTAGCGACTGGAAAGCGGCAAAAGGGCAAAAAAGTCCGCACTGGGTACGCCGCCTGGTTAATAACGGCAGGACGACCACCAGCAAGATAAAAAGGGACGCAAAGATGATTGTCTGTTTTGTGAGTCTTCCTCTGATAAACCATTAAAAAGAATGCGGAGCCGAGTAAAGCATAAAGTGATCGCTGTTGCCAATACCATATATACCACACCGAATACCACTTCACGATCCTGTAAACCTGATAACGGGAATCCCACAGCCCACGCAAGCAGGGCGAAAAGGAGATAGCCGCTTAGACGGCCGCCTAAAAACTGCCCCAAGATGACATAGTTTCGTTGAATATTTTTACCCTCACCTAATAATACCGGCACCAGCAAGGGTGCGCAATAGGCCAGGCAGGCTGTTCCGCTGGTAATTCCAAGAATAAAACCTTGCAGCATATTTTTATCCTTTCAGTTATTGCTATTTTACGTAATTACGCATATACTGGTATTACAACATAAAACTGAGGTGACTTAATATGGCAGGAATACATATTTCTTCTCATAAGGTCTTTGTTCAAAAACGCAATTTAATCAGCATTCCAAGAGATATCAGAGAGATACTAGATATTAACGAAGGAGATGTCCTTGATATCAGCCTTGTCGATAATAAAATTGTGATTGAACCAATGAAACTTATCCCTTCAAGCCAGGCTTATTTCTGGGCCGACAAAGCCCAAAAGGATATGCTTGAAGCAAAGAAAGATGTTGAGTCCGGCAACGTTCGGGAGTTTAAAAATATTCAAGAATTCCTGAATGGTATTGAACAATGACCAGGCGATTTAGATCTACACGCAAATTTGATAAACAAATTAAATCACTCGATAAAAATTCTATTAAACAAGCAACGAAAGCTATTGAATTGTTCATGGAGGACCCGGCTCATCCCTCTCTGCGTTATAAAAAGATACAAGGAACGTGCAATTTCTATGAGATAAGGGTAAATGTATCTGTCAGGATAATTATAGAGGTAACATCAGAGGGTGATGACCAAATCAACACTTTCTATATTGTCGGAACCCATAACGAAGTATACCCGCCTGAGTAGCTTATAAATGCTGCTTTCTCTTATTAAGCTAAGTGACTATTTCATAAAATGTTCTTGGCTAATATGATGCAATCATCCTGTTAACCTGACCTTTTGATTATATATTTTGCCGCGGCAAATTGAAACAGGGACGAGTTCGGCGAACTGTGGTTCATTATTAAGCGGCTCATTTCTTAAGCAAAGGAGCTGTCTCAAAAGTAAATTTTAAAAATTTTTGCCCCCACAATAGTCCAAAATAATGATTTAAATAGCAATCCCGTACCACTTTGATAGTGATACGGGATCTCTTTTTGAATCATTTTGGGATTTAGTGTTTTGCCATTGACCTTTTGAGACAGCCCCAATATGTGGGCAGTTCCCCGCCATGGTCAAACAAATGAAAAGATGATCCTATTATCGCGGGCTAGTTTATTTATCCGGTCGTCGATGACCATCCTATAAACATGCGGGTCCTTCAGGTACCATTCCAGAACCTTCAGGGAAGCCGGAAAATACCTGCGGTAAACCTGCCGCAACCGGCCAACCGCTGATGGATAGGCGGTAAGGGTATCCGCCATGACCTCCCGTACGCCTGCTTTCTTCAACGAGCTGAACAGCTTTGACAGAGCCTCACCGCTGTCCCCCACCCCTGGCAGGAGTGGGGCGATAAACACCCAGACCGGGATACCTGCCTCGATCAACTGCCTGGCGGCCGCCAGCCGCAAGCCGGGGGGCGACGCGCCCGGCTCAAGGATACGGGCTGCTTCGTCATCCATGGTGGTTATGGAGAAGCCGACCGTGCAGCGGTTAAGTTTCTGCAGCAAAGAGAGGTCTCTTAGCACAAGCGCGGACTTGGTGAGAATACCGAGTTCAAGCAACGGGTAAGGGGCTAGCGCCTCAAGGCAGGACCGTGTCAAACAATAGCTGGCTTCCACCGGCTGGTAGGGATCAGTCACGCTGCCCGTCAGGATGTTACCGCCCTTCGGGCCCAGTCGCTTCAACTGGCGCTCCAGCACCGCCGGAAAGTTGATCTTGCACTCGACGAACATCCCCCAACGCTCCCGGCGACCTCTGAAGCGGCACATAAAGGAGGCATAGCAGTAGCTGCAAGCATGCGCGCAACCGACATACGGGTTGAGACAGTACTGGTAACCGGGTATGCCTGTTTTATTCATCGCGGTTTTACAGATTGTTTCACTTACCGCAATTCCTTCCGGCAAAATCACTTGTTCATCATTCGAATTCTTATTCACAAAAGCCCTGACCTTATCCATCTGACTTAAAGAAGTTAATGTCAAACTTTTATCTTAATTCCAACAATACTACTTTAGTTTTTCCAGGGAGTGATGATTTATCTATATCCAATACCGTTTGTCTTTCTACATTTGAAAAAAGACCGAGAAATTCATCAACCGGTGCAATGGGTAGCGTTACTCTCTCATCCAACTTGTAGTGCATGGGCAAAACCAGTGCAGGCCGCAACTGTTGCACTATTTCGTAGGCCTGTTTGGCATCAATGGTAAAAAAACCTCCTACCGGTACAAATAATACATCAACCTGTCCTATGTCCGACACTTGCTTGGAAGTTAATAGATGACCCAAGTCACCCAAATGGCAGATGTTCAATCCATCCAGCTTAATTACAAAAACAGTGTTGTTACCTCGTCTTTTTCCCTGCTCCGGATCATGGTACGTAGCTACCCCTTTAATCTCAATCCCGGAAGCCTTATGATCACCGGCGCCTTCTACCACTACCGGTTTACCCGGCAGCGAATCTGTACAATTATGATCGCCGTGCTGGTGGCTGACTGTTACCACGTCCACCTCGACATTTGGCAACGGGTAACCTACCCACTCATCAAATGGGTCTGTTAAAATCCGTACCCCTTTTGCACTGATCAACAAAAAGCTGGCATGTCCTTTCCATTCAATCCGCATGTTAACTCCCCACCTTATTTATTTTTGGTTTTAATTGTATTATCCTTTTCAAAATTTGAAACAGCTAATAATTTCGATCATACTTTCATATTCACCTCAGTATATAATTTTATTGCCAATCTTTCAGTGTCAAAAATAGTCCCATCCATATCAAAAATTACAACATCAATGTTCTTGTCAAAAAATTTCATTAAATATTTCTCCCTCAACTCCTCCTTTTTCCCGGCCAATACCCAGGTATCTATTAATACTAAGATACCATGCCTATTGCATAATTGGCTACCCTCTCCAATGAGATGATACTCGCTGTGAATGAGATTTTTCTGCAACGTCGAATAAAGTGTAAGCATGTGGCTTTCCAATCTGTGCTAAACTATAATTACTGATATAAAAATGGAGGCACTGTCATGCGATGCTTTGTAGACTGTGTTCACTGTTACCTCAAACAAGCGGTCACCTGTATGACCATCGCCGGAATAGACGAGGAAGGGCAGTATCCCATTTTATTCGAACTTATGGATGATATCAAAATTATGGACAGCAAAAGGACACCGGCTGAAAATTCAACAGAACTATTGTTAAAAATATACAAACTAATAAATAATGATGATCCTTACTTAGAAGCCAAGAAAAAATCCAATCTCCTGGCCCTTGAATTGTACCCCGTATTAAAGGACTACTTGAAAGGGTCAAAAAACAGGCTCAATGATGCCCTGAAAATTTCTGTTTCCGGTAATGTGATAGACCTGGGCATCAATAGAAGTTTCGATATAGATGCCAGTTTAAAGCACAGCTTGAATGTAGGTTTTTCAAAAGATGATTTCAGCGCATTTGTTAAAAAATTGGATCAAGAAAATAACGTAGTTATCGTTGGAGACAACGCCGGCGAAATTGTATTTGACAAGCTGCTGGTAGAAGAACTGTCATCCATGGGAAAAAGGGTCACCTATATTGTTAAAGGCGGGCCCGTGTTAAACGACGCCACAATGGAGGACGCCATACAGGTAGGGATGGACAATATAGCGAGGGTTGTAACCACAGGTTCGAACTATCTAGGTGCGCCTCTGCATAAGGTATCGAAAGAGGTTAAAAAACTGTTAAAGGAATCAGGCCTGGTCATATCAAAAGGCCAGGCCAACTTTGAGTCCCTGGAACATGAAGAGATGGCTAAAGGAAAGGTTTTTTTCCTGCTAAAAATAAAATGTGAATGTGTTGGTACAGTAGCAAATGCAAGCTTCGGCGACGTCGTGTTTTTTACACGGTGATAACACTTGGACAATTCAGCGGATTGCTTTATATAGGGATGATTCAGTATGGTATAATCAAAAAAACACAGCAAGTTGTGAGGTAGAATGCTTAACGAATTTTCGAGAACTGAATTGCTGATTGGGAAAAAGGCAGTTGAGAAATTGGCACAGAGTAAAGTTGCCGTTTTTGGCATAGGCGGGGTGGGAACCTATGCGGTTGAAGGGCTCGTGAGAGCTGGTGTCGGCAAGTTTGTGCTGGTGGATGACGACTGTATATGCCTGACCAACATCAACAGGCAACTTCATGCCACAAGGAAGACGGTAGGCAAGCCCAAGGTTGAGGTTATGAGGGATAGAATCCTCGATATTAATCAGAGAGCTAAAGTTGTTGTCCATCAAACATTCTATATGCCGGGACATGCCCTTGAGCTGGTCAAACCGGATTACGACTACATCGTCGATTCAATCGATACGGTTACCGCCAAGATCGACTTGATCTTAAACGCTAAACAGCAGAACATTCCGATAATAAGTTGCATGGGGGCCGGTAACAAACTTGACCCGACAAAATTTGAAATTGCTGATATATATGATACCTCGGTTTGCCCCCTGGCAAAAGTGATGCGAAAGGAACTGAGAAAAAGGGGAGTAAACGCTCTGAAAGTAGTTTACTCGAAGGAAGAGCCACTAAGGCCTATGGAATCTGACGAGTCCAGTTGCCGGTTTAATTGTATTTGCCCCAAAAGTTCGACCAGAACATGCACCGTACGTCGCCAGATTCCAGGCAGCATATCATTTGTGCCTTCAGTGGCGGGTCTATTGATGGCAGGTGAGGTCGTGAAGGACTTGATCAGATTTCAATAAAGGAAAGGGGACACACCTCTCTAACAAGGAACGGGGACACACCTCCCTAACAAGGAACGGGGACACACCTCCCTTTAAAGCCTGGCTTTGAGGTTGGAGGAATGTCCCCAATTATATGGCTTTGGGGTCGGAGGAATGTCCCCAATTATATGGCTTTGGGGTCGGAGGAATGTCCCCAACGAATGGGGTTACCGCTTCAGGACCTATACTGCTTTGGCGCCCGCAAACTGACTGTTGTATAGGTCCGCGTAGAAGCCGCCCGCTGCGAGAAGCTCGCTATGGCTGCCCTTTTCAATTATGCTGCCGTTGTTCATGACCAGGATCAAATCCGCGTCGCGAATGGTGGATAACCTGTGGGCGATGACAAAGCTGGTTCTTCCTTTCATCAGGTTGGCCATCGCCTTTTGGATGGCGACCTCCGTCCTGGTGTCCACGCTGCTGGTAGCCTCGTCAAGAATAAGTATCGCTGGATCGGCAAGTATGGCCCGGGCAATGGTCAGAAGCTGCTTTTGACCCTGCGATATATTGGAAGCTTCCTCATTGAGCACAGTTTCGTAGCCGTCGGGCAGGGTCCTGATAAAGTGGTCGGCGTGAGCCGCTTTCGCCGCCCGGACAACCTTCTCAAAGGTGGCGTCCGCGCGACCGTAGGCAATATTATCCCGGATTGTGCCGTTAAAGAGCCAGGTGTCCTGAAGCACCATGCCGAAAAGGCCGCGCAAATCCCCTCGCTTCACGTCCCTGATGTCAATGCCGTCAATAGTGATTTTCCCGCCGCCTATTTCATAAAAACGCATGAGCAGGTTGACCAGGGTGGTTTTGCCCGCGCCGGTCGGGCCTACTATAGCGATGGTCTGCCCTTGTTTTACATCGATATTCATGTCCTCGATCAGAACAACGTCTTCCTTATAGCCGAATTTAACGTTTTGGAACTGGACCCGGCCTCGCGGAAACTCGATAACCCTGGCGTCAGCGCTGTCGGGAATTTCTTCAACCTCGTCGAGGAGTTCAAAAACCCGTTCGGCTGAAGCCACAGTGGACTGAATAATGTTGGCGATATTGGCGGTCTGGGTGATTGGCCAGGCAAACTGCCTCGAGTACTGGATAAAAGCCTGGACGTCACCGATAGCCAGCGCCTTTTGCGTGACCATTATGCCGCCGGCCACGCAGACAAGCACGTACCCGATGTTGTTGATAAACGTCATCAACGGCATGATCATGCCGGAAATAAACTGCGATTTCCAGCCTACCTCATAGAGCCGTTCATTAACATCATTGAACCGGTTTATTGATTCGCTCTCACGTCCGAATGCCTTAATGATCTGGTGGCCGGTGTACATCTCCTCGATATGGCCGTTGAGTATACCGAGTTCCTTCCATTGCTCCTTAAAATATTTCTGCGAACGGGAAGTCATTGCCTTTGTCCCGGCAAGGCAAAGGGGTATGGTCACCAGGCAAATCAGGGTCATCAGGGGACTGATCGTCAGCATCATAATGATAATGCCGAAAATGGTGACTAAGGCTGTGATCAGCTGGGTAAGCCCCTGCTGCAGCGTGCCGGCGATGTTGTCGACATCGTTCGTGACCCGGCTCAAGATTTCCCCGTGCGTGCGTGAATCATAGAATTTTAAAGGTAAACGGGAGAGCTTCTCATCAACATGCTTACGCATATCATAAACGGTTTTCTGCGCCACAGTGGCCATGATAAACTGTTGAATATAACCGAAAAAAGCGCTGAACAGGTAAAGCGCGACCAGGACCAGAAGTATCTGCCGGATATATTGGAAATCCACATGAGCGCCGGGCACATGGTTAAGCTTCATCATCAGGTCTTCAAACAGTTTGGTTGTCGCTTGGCCCATGATCTTTGGGCTGACAATGCTGAAAACAGTGCTTAAAGCCGCCATGAAAAACACCGCGAGGATCTGGAACCGGCGGGGCTTCAAATAGCCGGTCAGCCTTTTCAGCGTGCCTTTAAAATCCCTGGCCTTCTCTGCCGGCATGGCCATCGGAGGGCCGCCTCCCCTGGGGCCTCCCCCGCCGCCGGGACCAAAACCGAACCCTCCCACGGGTCCACCGCGGTGCCCGGACTCCCTGCGTTGAACACTCATGCTATTTCCTCCTCAGCAAGCTGCGAGGATACAATCTCGCGATATACCCCGCATGTTTCCAAAAGCTCTTTATGGCCGCCCATCCCTGCTATCTGTCCCTCATCCAATACGATAATCCGGTCCGCTCCCATTACCGTGCTGACTCGTTGTGAAACGATCAGCACGCATGCGCCGGCCGTTTCCTCTTTGAGCGCCCTGCGCAGCCTGGCATCAGTCTTAAAGTCAAGCGCCGAGAAGCTGTCATCAAAAATATAGATCTCGGGCCTCCTGACCAGCGCGCGGGCGATGGACAGCCGCTGTTTCTGACCACCCGAGACGTTGATACCGCCTTGGGCGATTACAGAATCAAAGCCGTCTTTCATGACTGAGATAAATTCGGTTGCCTGAGCGGTGTCCGCGGCACGTTGGACTTCTTCAAGCGTGGCGTCTTTCTTGCCGTATCTGATATTATCGGCAATTGTGCCGGTAAAGAGCACCGCCTTTTGCGGCACCAGCCCGATTTTAGCCCGCAAGTTTTCCTGCGGCAGCTCGCGGATATCCACACCGTCAACCAGAATGCTGCCGCCGTCAATATCGTAGAAGCGCGGGATCAGGTTAATCAGGGTCGATTTGCCCGCCCCGGTGCCGCCGATAATGGCGGTTACCTCGCCCGGTTTAGCGCTGAAAGATATATCGCTGACGGCGGGCTTTTCAGCCCCGGGGTAACTGAAGGTGACATTCCTGAATTCGACAAAACCGCTTTTGCCGCCGGCGCTCTTAACCTGCGCCGCGTCCTTGATTGATGGAACAGTGTCCAGCACCTCGTTGATTCTCTCCGCTGAAGCAGAAGCGCGGGGTACCATGACGAAAAGCATCGAGGCCATCAGCAGCGAGAACATGATCTGCATGGAGTATTGCAGAAACGCCATCAAAGCGCCGACCTGCATATGCCCGGAGTCAATGCGGATACCACCGAACCAGATAATTGCGATTGTGGTAAGGTTCATCACCAGCATCATCATCGGCATCAAAGTTGCCATCATTCTGTTGACCTTAATCGCGGTGGAGGTGAGGTCAAGGTTTGCGTCGTTAAAACGATTCCTCTCGTAGTCAGTCCGGTTAAAAGCGCGTATTACTCTTATGCCGCTGAGGTTTTCCCGCAAGACCAGGTTTATTTTATCGATTTTGGCCTGCATCGCCTTGAAGAGCGGCATGGCTTTACCGGCGATAACAGCAATAGCGACGGCCAGTACCGGAACGGCAACAAACAGGACCAGCGACAGTGACGGGTCCATGGAAACAGCCATAATAATCCCGCCGACACACATGATCGGCGCACTGATGAAAATGCGCAGCATCATCAGGGTTACCATTTGCACCTGAGTAACATCGTTTGTCGTTCTGGTAATGAGCGAAGGGGTGCCAATCTGATCAAATTCGTGAAGCGAAAAGTTCTCAACATGGGAAAAAATCTTGCTCCGCAAAATCTTGCCGAAACCGGTTGCGGTTTTCGCCGATAAATAGCCTGCCAACACCGCGCAGGCAGTGCCACCCGCCGTAACTAGCAGCATGATCCCGCCGATCCTCATAATATAATTGATATCGCCATTGACTATACCTTTGTCAACAATGTCCGACATCAAAGTCGGCAGGTACAGTTCAAAAAGCGATTGTAATAAAACAAGCGCCAAAACGCAAGCCACAGGGATTGAGTATGGCTTTAAAAATCTAAAGAGCTTAAACAAAAATAATCATCTCCAGTCCGATAACTGTGAGTTTCGCCTTCTCGTCTCATTGACGTAAATAAACACTTTTGACAGTAGTCCGGCAAGCTTGTTGCTGTCTTCCTCCCCCAGGTATTCAGCCAATCCTTCATAATATGCCAAACCGGCGTCTGTAGCCTTTTTTACAGCTATTTCGCCTTCGTCTGTAAGCGTGATTGGAACGGCGCGCCTGTCTTCTTTATCGACGCCGCGTTCAATTAATCCTTTTGTTTCGAGGCTGTTTATAAGCTGCGTAATTGTAGGAGATGCAACTTTCAAAATGTTGCTTATCTCCGAAACCTTTATACCGGGACCATCAGAAGCAGCCTTCCGTTTTATGCAATAAAGCACGGTTAATTCACTGTGCCTCAGGCCGGCAATGGGACTTTGATGCCAATGCAACCTCTTAAACTGCAAAAAAGCCTCCATGAGCCTCCTGGCAACCCCGCTATCATTACTACTCATACTTAACTCCTTATTTACTTAGGCAACTAAATTATTTAACTACTTAACTATAATCCCATAAGTAGGTGGCGTCAATAGGAAAGATAGCAATCAAACAAACTCAGTTGGAAGTTGGTCTATCACCAATATGTTCTATTTTTGCTCCCGGTGGAAATCTTAGCGTGTTTTTATCCAATCCCGAAAAGCCGGAAGAGACTGCGGCAGGGAGGGTTGCCTTTGGCTGGTGGGAAGAAAGTCATTATAGTTTATGAAACGCTTTGCGCCTCAAACAGTTCCCTCACTTATCCTCGGGCTCACTCGCTCTTTGAATAAGGCCTCAAAATCGCCGCTTAAACACGTCCAAAGGTCACTTATCCACAATTCTCGAAAAGCATAATCTAGAAAGTACGGTTACCAAACCGGCTTTTCCCTTTATACCCGCCGCCCCTCTCGGCGCCTTTATTACCACTTCCACCTCTAATGTATCCTCTCTCTTTTTGGCCTGCAATTTCATTTTTATTCTGTCTTGCTCTGAGCGGCCTCTCCTCGGTCAGTATAACAGGGGTCCGGTCGGATTCTTTGGTGAGCACCTTTAATGCTGCTGCAAGAAGAGTAACTGCGTCAATTTCCTCCAGCAAGCCCTCTGCCAACCCCTTATAATTTCCAGTATCCCCATTTTCCACTGCAAGTAGAAGCTTATCAACTGCCAGGCGCTGTTGCCATTCAATCGCTTCTTTAATTGTTGGAATGGGTTTCCGCGCTATTTTTCCTCTGGTCATATTTTCAATAACTTTTAAGTGATGAATCTCCCTTGGCGTGACAAAAGTAATGGCCTTGCCTGCTTTACCTGCACGGCCGGTGCGGCCGATACGGTGGACATAACCCTCCGGGTCCTGGGGGATGTCAAAGTTATATATATGGGTCACATCGCTGATATCCAGACCCCTGGCAGCAACATCTGTGGCCACAAGTATGTCAACAGTACCTTCCCTAAACCGCCGCATCACAAAATCCCGCTTAGACTGTGTCAGATCCCCATGAAGTGCTTCGGCTGAATAGCCGCGTTTATTCAGAGCCTCAAAAAGCTCATCCACCCGGCGCTTGGTCCGGCCGAAGACAATGGAACGGTCCGGCGATTGAATGTCCAGCAAACGGCAGAAAACATCGAATTTTTGTTTCTCTTCTACTTCTATATAGCTTTGCTCAGTGTTTGGTACAGTAACCTGCCTGCCCTCAATCCTGATCACCTCCGGGCTCCTCATAAACCGCCTGGCCAGGGTCTGGATCGGACCGGGCATTGTTGCAGAAAAAAGCAAGGTCTGGCGCTCCTCAGGAACTTCCGTGAGGATTGTCTCAATATCCTCGATAAAACCCATATTCAGCATTTCGTCTGCCTCATCCAAGACTACCATTCTGACTTGGTTCAGGCGGACTGTCTTTCGCCTCATGTGGTCCATAAGGCGGCCCGGCGTCCCCACGATAATGTGCGGTCTGTTCCTGAGTGCCTTGATTTGACGGGTAATATCCTGACCGCCGTAAATCGGCAGCGTACGGATACCCTTTACCTGCCCGATCTTGTTTAATTCCTCAGCCACCTGGATTGCCAGTTCACGGGTGGGGGTTATGACCACCCCCTGGATCTGTTCCCGCTCAACATCGAAGAACTCAACCATTGGTATTCCAAAGGCTGCTGTTTTACCAGTTCCGGTATGGGCTTGACCAATCAGGTCCTTCCCACTTAAACCTATAGGAATAGCCTTCTCTTGTATGGGTGTCGCTTCTTCGAAACCCATATTATTAATGGACTGGATTACCGGCCCGGTCAAACCGAACTCATTAAATGATGACAATATTTTTCTTCCCCTTTACGTCTGTAATTTAATTACTATTTATTTTAATATTTACCTATAGCATACCCATTTTCATCAACCTCACAAAAAGAGCAAAGGGATTACCGCTATTCAAGCAATAACCCCTTAAATTGCACAGCTACTTATTTTACACCATTTCCAGTTTTTGTGCAATATTTTATTTGCCTGAGCTTTTTGCTTTGTAAGCATTTTGTTTTTTCTGAGCCAGTGTTTAAGTACTTCTTCATGGCAAAATAAAAATATTTTGAGCCATTTCCTGCATATAATTGCTGGTTATTCTGGATTTTTCTTAAAAAAGGGTACACTTTCCCTGTTATCCACAATATTGAGTTGTGGATATTTTTTCAAAAACTTTATTCGCTGTGGATAACTTTTACACGGCTACCAGACTTCGGATTTTTTTGCTCTGCTTTTCTTTGATCCGCCCCACGGCTATCGCCAACATTATGCACAGCGCCAACCCGCATCTTAGTTTCATTTTCCCCATGCCTCGAATTGTGTGCAGTTCAAATCCGTAGGAAACATCCAGACGGCTGTTTACCCGTTCTACACTGGTCCGTTTGTCGTATTCTCTTTCCCATTTGTAGCTGGCCCGGTCTATCGGTGTAAAGATTCTCCGGTCTGTTTCCAAGGGAATTCTTATCCCTTGCTTTATTCTGCAGGCTTCCTGTCCTGCGCAGTCTATTCCGTATTGTTTGGCCGGACAGAGTTTCTTTAATGCGTTCCGCTCTTTTTCAAATCCTCCGTTAGCCATTTCTCTTTGGATATTGGTTTGGGGACAAACGCAGTAGACGTTGCCTTTGTAGTTGTAAACTACATTGTCCCTTCCTTCCAATAAGTGTGTTTCTTCTCCGTCCCTCTTTAGCCCCCCAAAAAGGTTGGACAGGTACTCTAAATCTGTTATCCTAATTTGGGGAGGCAAATTTAATGCAGCGAAAAAAGTATTCACCAGAATTC
>JGI12104J13512_1000739_pt1 | contig 27874 bp, 23 predicted proteins | sample TerdegcTABiofilm_FD_13512 | JGI IMG/M metagenome (IMG submission 13512)
CCTCCTCCGCCTTTTTCCTGGCAACTCGAACGGCATATGCCGCAGGGTCCTCTCCAACCAATGGCAATGGTTCGAGGTCATTGGCTGGAACGATTCGAAACTCCAGGCCCAGGGCCCGCAACATCTCCTGTCTGCGAGGGGAGGAGGAGGCCAGAATCAAAGGGACGGCAGCGCGAAAAGGACCTGTGCATTTCGTGTGGTGCATGTGGCCACCTCCTCTAATGTCAAACATTTGAGCCTTGCGATCTCTTCCGCTACATATCTTACATACCCAGGTTCGTTGGTCTTGCCTCGATACGGCACAGGGGCCAGAAACGGCGAATCCGTCTCTATGAGCAATCTGTCAAGGGGCGTGAATCGGACCGCTTCTCTCAGCACATCGGCCTTTGAAAATGTAACCACACCGGATACAGAGACATAAAATCCCATGTCCAGCACTCGCCTCGCCGTCTCCGTGTCTCCTGAAAAACAGTGAAGGACACCTGCCAAGCCCCTGGCTGCATACTCCGCCAACACATCGAGGGTTTGTTCATGGGCATCCCTGTCGTGCACCACCACAGGCACCCCCCACTCCAAGGCCAGGTCCAGGTGCCACCGGAAGGCCTGAAACTGTACTGCACGAGGCGAATACTCCTTGGCGAAGTCCAGGCCTGTCTCTCCAACGGCCTTTATTTTGCATGCGGCATCCTGCAATCGAATGGCATTCAGCTGCTTTTCCAGCCATTCAAAAGAAGGTATTCGAGAGGCATCGTGGGGATGTATGCCGACGGCGCAAAAGACTTGGGGCCACATAGCAGCCAGTTCCAGGGCCTTTTGCGAGCTGGGCAGGTCAACACCTATGGTCATGACCTGCTCCACTCGATTGGCAGCCGCCCTGTGCATCACATCCGGCAGGCTGTCCACCAGCGGTTGCATATCCAGATGCGCATGTGAATCTATGAATCGCAATGTTTTGACCTTTCTGATTCTTTTATTTTGATATATAGTTGTTATTTACGCAATTAAGGGAACCTCTAAAAATTAGAATTTTGTTCACTGGCGAGGCATGTTCAGCCGACAAATAACACAGCCAGTGGGCAACAGGGCAATTTTTCGAGGCTCCCGTAAAAGATACAGGAACTGTTCATCAAAAGAAAGGGCGCTATGAGATATTCTAAACTGTTTTTGCACACCCTGAAGGAAACCCCGGCGGACGCCGAGCTCATCTCACACAAACTCATGCTCCGCTCAGGCATGATCCGCAAACTGGCATCAGGCCTCTACTCCTATCTGCCCACCGGGCTTCGCTCCATTCAAAAGGTCATGGCCATCGTCAGAGAAGAGATGAACGCCATCGACGCCCAGGAGGTCATGCTGCCCATGGTGCAACCCGCTGAACTCTGGCAGGAAAGCGGCAGATGGGAGCTTTACGGCAAGGAACTCCTGCGCCTCAAGGACAGACACGACAAATCCTTCTGTCTGGGCCCCACTCACGAAGAGGTCATAACAGACATCGTGCGGGGCTTCGTCAGGTCATACAGGGAACTCCCTGTCTATCTGTATCAGATCCACACCAAGTTTCGTGATGAAATCCGGCCCCGCTTCGGTCTGATGCGCAGCAGGGAATTCATAATGAAGGACGGCTACAGCTTTCACACAAACGATGAAGACTTGGACAGGACATATCAGGCCACATATCAGGCCTATAACCGCATCTTCGAACGCTGTGGTCTGGACTTCAGGCCGGTGGAAGCGGATACAGGCAGCATAGGCGGGCACGCCTCTCATGAATTCATGGTAATGGCCGATGCAGGCGAGGACGCCATCGCCTGCTGCACCGCCTGTTCATATGCGGCCAATGTGGAACTGGCGCCATGTCCCCCTTCGAAGATGAGCGCAGCAGCCCCGCTCGAACCCCTACGGGAGGTCTCGACTCCGGGCAAGAGCTCTGTGGAAGAGGTCGCTGCATTTCTGGGCAAAGCCCCTGATCAGGTCTTGAAGACCCTTATCTATATGAGCGAAAAGGGGGCGGTGGTGGCACTGATTCGAGGGGATTACAGCATAAACGAGGTAAAACTGCAAAGACATCTGGGGATAGACGAATTGCGCATGGCCACAGACGAAGAGGTGATGGCAGTCACGGGCTCTCCGGTGGGTTTTGCAGGCCCCATCGGGCTCCGAGGTTCCTACACACTGGCAGCCGACCACAGCGTAACGACCCTCCAAAACTTCGTAGCGGGCGCAAACGCCTTTGAAAAACACCTGACAGGCATCAACTGGAACCGCGACCTGCCCTTACCCGGCACCACAGACCTACGCATCATCACTGGAAACGACCCCTGTCCCAGATGCGGCGGCACCATCGAAATCCGCCGCGGCATAGAGGTGGGCCATGTATTCAAACTGGGCATCAAATACAGCAAGGCCCTGAAGGCCTGCTTCACCGATGACAAGGGTATGGAACTCCCAATGATCATGGGGTGTTACGGCATCGGCATCGGCAGGACGGTGGCCGCCTGCATAGAGCAAAACCACGACGGAAACGGCATCGTTTTCCCTGCACCGGTAGCACCGTTTTCGTGTCTCATAACATTGATCAATCCGAAGGACGGCATCATGACTCAAACTGCCGAAGGCCTTTACAACGGGCTGCTCGGACAGGGGCTGGATGTGTTGATGGACGACAGGGACGAACGGCCCGGGGTCAAATTCAAGGACGCCGACCTCATCGGTATACCTGTTCGAATCGTAGTGGGCAAAGGCGCAAAAGACGGCATGGTGGAGATGAGTCTGCGCAAAAACAACGAAAAACTCACAGTACCCGTTGCATCCTGTATCGAAGACACGTTGCGGCTTCTCAATTCATGATATCAGCTTACCTTCGCCCATGATCCGTTTTTCAGACATACTCGATCAACTGCACACCTATCTGCCGGACGCCAACACAGGGCTGCTGGAAAAGGCCTATGTGTATTCGGCCAAGGTGCATGCAGGCCAGAAACGGCTTTCAGGAGAGCCCTACCTGTCGCATCCCCTCGAGGTGGCCTACATCCTCGCCCAGATGAAACTCGACACCGCCAGCATAGCCGCAGGTCTGCTGCACGACACCATAGAGGATACCCTGACCACCCTGGAAGACCTGAAAGACATGTTCGGCGAGGATGTGGCTTTGATCGTTGACGGTGTCACCAAGCTCTCAAAGATACATTTCGAGACCAAGCTCCAGAAACAGGCAGAAAACATTCGCAAGATGATTTTGGCCATGTCCAGAGACATTCGAGTCATTCTGGTAAAACTTGCCGACCGGCTGCACAACATGCGCACTCTGGAGCATCAAAAACCTGAAAAACAGATGCTGATAGCTCGAGAGACCATGGACATCTATGCACCTCTGGCCAGCAGGCTGGGCATAGACTGGATCAAACGGGAACTGGAAGACCTATCCTTCATGTATCTGTACCCCGTTGAGTACAAGGAGCTGAAAGAGACCATCGAGCAGAAACTCGGGCAAAAAAAGACCTATCTGGAAGAGATAAAGGACTTTCTGGCCCAAAAAATGGGGGAATATGGTTTTTCGTGCAAGGTCTTGGGAAGACCAAAACATCTTTACAGCATCTTTCGCAAGATGCAACAACGTCAGCTTCCACTGGATCAGATATACGATCTCATAGCCTTTCGAATCATTCTCAGGAATACCAAAGAATGTTACGAGGCACTTGGCATCGTACATTCCCTATGGAAACCCATACCAGGCAGATTCAAAGACTATATCAGCCTGCCAAAGGCCAATGGTTACCAATCATTACATACAACCGTCATCGGCCCTGACGGTGACCGAATGGAGATACAGATACGCACGGAAGAGATGGATCTGGTGGCGCGTGAAGGTATAGCGGCACACTGGCTTTATAAAGAAGGCAACATCGTCACCAAAGAAAAACAAAAGGCATTCGGGTGGCTGGAACAGCTCATGGAATGGCAGCAGGAACTGCATGACCCCAAGGAATTCATGGAATCCGTAAAGATGGACCTGTTTCCCAACGCCATCTGGGTCTTTACTCCCAAGGGCGATGTCAAGGAACTGCCGAAAGGCGCCACGCCAGTTGACTTCGCCTACGCCATTCACACTGACATCGGCCATCACTGTGCCGGAGCACGAGTGAACGGACAACTCGTTCCACTCAAACACGAACTGCAAAACGGCGATATCATCGACATAATAACCTCTCCGCATCACAAGCCCAGCAGGGATTGGCTCAAATTCGTAAAGACCAGCAAGGCGGTCACCCGCATTCATAACTGGCTCAAACAGGAAGAAAAGGAAAAGAGCATCGCCATCGGCAAGGAGATCTGCTCAAAGGAATTCAGAAAACACAGGCTGGACCTGAACGATGCTCTAAAAAGGCAATGGGACGAGCTGTCCAGGGCCTTCTCAGCCGTATCGGTGAAGACACCTGACGATCTGTTCATGGCTATCGGCACAGGCAAACTGTCCGCTGTGCAGGTGGTGAAAAAACTCCTGAAAGAAGGCGCAGCAGACACCAGAGAACAGCCGCCAGCAGCAAAAACAGACTTGCAGGAGACAGGATACGAAGGCCCTGAAGGCCTGCCCGGTGAAAAGACCCCAAAAGAAAAGATAAGCAATGCCGTCATAATCGACGGTGTGGACGATGTAATGACCCACCTGGGCAGGTGCTGCAACCCGCTTCCCAACGACGAGATCATCGGCTACATCACACGCGGCAGGGGCTTGACCATTCATCGCACCACCTGCCCCAACGTAAAAAATATGGACCCTGACAGAAAGATCGATGTCTCGTGGTCATCTGTCAAAAACAAGACTCAAAAATATCCGGCACGCATAATAGTGGTCACTCGCGACAAACAAGGCATGCTCGCCACCATCAGCAACGCCATAAGCGCTACCAACACCAACATTCTGGACGGACGTGTCACCACAAACCCGGATCAGACAGCGGTCTTTCATTTTTTGCTGGAAATAACGGACAACAGCCATCTGCAAAACCTCTTTGCAGCCATAAAAAAATGTGACGGGGTGATACGGGTGATGAGGGCCAGCAAATAATCTGACAGGCTTATGGGAATCTCTACGAAATTAGAATTTTCACCTGAAAATACCCTCATAATTATTTGATTTTTCTACGTATTCCTATATTTCCATCGTTCCCAGGCCGGGGATTGGGGCTTCATTGATTCCCAACCTGCTTAGCCACGTCTTTCAGGCTGTGCCTGATGTCACTCAGGGCAGGCAGTGCGGGGGCTGACGGCAGTTGCTCCCTTGGATCAGGCAGTTTGGCAAGCCTCAACCCATCCTCCCTCGCATCGGGGTTTGCTATGAGATTCTGGCCAAGGACACCCTCAAGGGCAGGATCCCGATCCATTGTCCGCAAAAAACTCATCATCTCATCTAACGAAAACCTCCTCTCGAAAAGGGCTATCTCCTCATTGATGGTGGCCACCTCATCCGCCAGACTTTCGAGCCGATCGTTGTATTCCCGTACATCTTTTTCCAGCAATTCGTAAGCGTTACATAATTCATTGAAAAAACGGTAAAATGCCGTGATGCCCCATGAGGTCACCGGTTCCTGAAGACGCCTGGCGATATTCCTGGAAGCGACCATGTAATCATCGTAAAAAGGAAGCCCCTGCCAATGAATAATCGACATAAAGCCCTCTGCCAGATCTTTGTCCTTCAACATGGAATAGATACGCAACAGATCGACTCCGATTCTGAGGTCATAAAAATCTTGCAAGGCCTTGTACTCCGGCTTCAAGGCCTCGATATCCTCCTCGATCACCTTACGGGCGCCGAAATACTGCTCAGCCATCTCCCTTTTCACTTGATAAGCAAGGGCCTTTGAGATATCATCCATACATTTCTCCTGTATGATAAAGAAGATGGGGTCGAGCCATTACTCCAGTTACATCCAATAATCCCTACCACACCATTACACCATGTCCTGTAAAAAGAAAATGCCCCGAATAACAAAGACATTACCAACCATCATAAGGCTCTGCGCCTGCCTTTGTATGGGCCCTTGCCTGCTTTTCCATGGTTGTGCAGCCAAAGAGGCACCGCCAGCCCCCATTACCGGCGTATCGGGTCCTGCCCAAGGCAAGCTGCAAGACAAGACCGAACCAGCCGGAATGCGCTCTCAAGTCATCGCCCAGATCATACTCAAAGACCACCCTCAACCCAAATTCAGGGCAGTGCTGACCTGGGCCAAGACATCAAATTCCATAAACATGAGACTTACAGGCATCGGGGCCCTCGGTATGCCCATCTTCGATTATCTATCTATCGGTGAAAACGTCTATCTTTCACTGCCATCAGAGGACATGGTTTATTGGGCGGACAGCGAACATGGCCTCAGTGGCCAGGACATGCGCCTCATAGCCACCGAGATACGGCTCGCCCTGTCCCCATGGGAGGCATCGACTCGATGCGATAATCAGGAAATATCCTGCAACCGCCGCATGGATTCACCTCTACAGCAGATGCCGCAAGACACCCTGCTTTGCAATGCCATATCCTGCAACGACGGCTACAGGGGCATGAAGGGCCTCACAGGACTATGGGCTATGGACTCCAGTACCATGGCTCCTGAGTATTTAGGGCTGAAAGACATGGAGATATTTTACAGAAGGCCGCAGATGATTCAAAGCGGCTCTCTTTATCCAACCGATATCACATTGAGATTGACGGCCTTCCCCCTGGAGATCCGGATGGAATTGAAGGAACTGGAAACAACCGGAGTGCTGATGGAAGACCCGGCCTTTGACCCTGCGCCATTTCTCAGCAGACCTGCATTGCATATGGATGAGCTCATACGGCGCATAAAAGAGTAGGGCTCCCTTGTTTTCCTTGAATGCCGCCAGCAGCACATCCTCACTTATATTGGTACAGAGGGCATTCATGAATATATAGGAATATCAGCCAGCTGTACTGCATGTGGTTCCACTGGCAGAGGAACCACATGAACAGGCAGGAACAGAGGAGGAGGTTTCATCCTTCTTTGCAGGGACCGGGGCCTCGGATGCCGCCTGAGTGCCTGATTTCCTGCCCGCATAATCAGTCACATACCAGCCGTTTCCCTTCAAATGAAAACTCGAATGAGAGATGAGCTTCTGCACCTCACCTCCACACTCAGGGCATGTCTCCAGGTTAGGGTCTGAGATTTTCTGCATATGCTCAATGATTTTGTTGCATTTTTTACACTCGTACTCATAGATCGGCATGGGAATTCCTCCTGTTTTTTTGCATTAACTTTTCACGATCCCTTTGCGCCTCTACGGCGCACACGTAAGTCGTTCAGAAAATAATCTTCATTTGAATCTTGTCAAGGAACCGCCGCCGTGCTGTGGGGCACAGACCATGAAAATTCCCTTTTGACCAGTGCCAGCTCGCCTTCCTTGTCCGCAATCTCCCCATCCAGACGGGCGGTCAAAAGACGTGTGAGAATGGCCTTGTACACCGGGCCAGGAGCGATTCCCATGGCCTTGAGGTCATCACCCGTGGTCAATGGATGTTGGTCCTGAATATCCATGATGTACTGGCTGATGTATTGGCGGACATGCTCATGCCCGACCACCGCCAGCATGTAAAGCAGGTGTTCTATGGAAAGGCCGCGCAACATCAGATAAATCTCACTGGGCCGCAGATTCTTTCTGCGAATCAACATGCCGAGGGTCTTCTTGGCGTTTATCAATCCACTGCCGCACAAATCCTTCACAGCCCCGGTGATCTGCAATCGTTCCGGCACAGTCATGGCGTCCTTCAACTTCATGGATTCCAGCAGGGCAAGCAGATAGACCACCCATTTCCTGGGTTTTTTGAGCCTAAAAAGCAATTCATACCAGGAAAGTGTCTCATAAACGGCTGTCAGGCGCTGTTCTTCCACATCGGTCAATTTCAGATTCGCATGAATCAACTGAAGCAATCCCAGGTCCCACATACGCCGGACAGCCTGTCTGGGATCAGCCTCTTCCAGAATGAGCTTCAACTCCGTTAAAATACGTTTACCGGAAAGTCCCTGAAAAAGCTGCAGCGACAAGGCGTTTTGAATGAGCTTTACCGTCTGTTTCGCCATGGAGAAACCATATCTCGTCTCAAAACGAATGGCACGGAATGCCCGCGTTGGGTCCTCCACAATACTGAGGTTGTGCAGCACACGAATGAGCTTGTCCTTGATGTCCCTCTGCCCGCCGAAGTAATCCAGCAATATGCCCTGTTCCTGAGGGGTAAGACCGATGGCCATAGCGTTTATGGTAAAATCTCTGCGATACAGATCGAGCTTTATGGAGGAAAGCTCAATGGTGGGAAGCGCCGCAGGGTATTCATAATACTCCCATCGGGCGGTGGCCACGTCCAGCTTAAAACCGTTTGGAAACACCAGAACAGCCGTCTGAAACTGTGCATGGGGCCTGACCCTGGCATGGAACACCTCGGCCATGGCATGAGCGAACTGAATGCCATCGCCTTCTATTACGATATCCACATCAAGGGTCGGCCTGTCTAACAGCATGTCCCGCACAAACCCACCAACTGCATATGCCTTGTAATGCAGTTTTTGCGCGACCTCCCCGGCTGTTTTGAGGTAGTTCAATACCTCCTTTGAGCAGCGCTCCTGCACAAGGGGCCAGATGTTTCTGTGGGCAGTTTTTTCTGCCAGCAGGGGCATGGGTTTGAGAGAGGGGTCGTTGGTGAACAGCTGCAAAAGATCGGTCCTTGTGATAACGCCTTCCAGCATGCCATTTTCCACCACAGGCAAAAAACGCTGCCTGGAATTGACGATTATCTCCTTGATGCGCTGTAAGGGCGCAGACGGAGGCACCACCTCGAAATCTGTTGTCATGTAGTGTGTCACAGGCAGGTCGGCCAGCCCGTGTGAAATGGCCTTTTCCACAGTGCGCCGGGAGATAACACCCAACATGCGGCCATCCTGTGTCACAGGCAGCACCGTTATGCCGTAACGGGTCAACAGCTCACTGGCCGCCGCCAGCGTTGTTTCAGGTGGAATGGATATGACAGGTTTGGACATCAAGTGCATGGCCAATGGTTCCGGGCCGAGCGCTGTCTTGACGGCCTGTAGCAGCATCTCCTCAGCCTCGTGCAATGGCATCCCCTTGAGGGTGGCCGATGCAGCGGAAGCATGGCCGCCGCCCCCCAGTTTTCTCAGTATGTCACCCACATTGACCCGTGCATCCCTGCTTCTGCCGATCACAATGGTCTGCTCCGGCATCATGCCCACCAGAAAGATGCATGGCAGCTTCTGCATGTCCATGATCTCATGGGCCAATACAGCGAAATCCTCCACATACTGGTTCATGCTGGTCTTGGCTATGGTGATGGGAATACCTGCTATGGAATAGGCACTGGCATGGGTGAGCAGGTCGTCCAGTATGCCTACATGTTCAGGGGTCAGTGTCTTGGTCAAGACATGCGATACATCCTGCACGGAGGCGCCTTGCTCCAGAAGCCATGCAGCGGCCCTCATGTCCTTGGCGGTGGTGGAATTGAAACCGAAAAAACCTGTGTCTTCATAGATGCCTGCGGCCATGAGCGTGGCCTCGTCCGGCTCCAGAACCACATTCCGTTCCATGAGATACTGCACCATGATTGTGGTATTCGCCCCCACATCATCAGAAAACATTTCATGTCCTTGAATATCCTGAGGTGAAGGCGGATGATGGTCATAGACATGTATCTCCACTCCATCCCGATTCAGCAGGTCGGCAAAGACACCTATGCGGTCTTTCTGCCGGGTATCGACCACCACCAGCAGACCCACGGCGTTCAGATCGATATCCTTGAGGGCCGCCTGACACCTCACCGCGTTTGAATGCCCGGCCAGAAAATCCCGCAAACCCTTTTCCTGAGAGCCAGGCAGAACAATTACAGAATTTGCATAGAGTTTGGATGCCGCCACTGCAGATGCCATGGCATCAAAATCGGCATTGACATGCGTAGTGATGACAGTGAGAGAATGAGAGTCTGTATGAGACAAGTCAGGAAGATAATATAAAACACAAGGGGGCTGAATGCCCCCTGAATTGTTCGAAAAAAACAGATATCAGGACTTGATCTTGTAAGGATTGATCGTCATAACAGGGCAAGGCGCGGCCTTCACAACGCCTTCCGCCACGCTTCCGAACATGGCCTTTTCCAGCCCTTTCCTGCCGTGAGTGCCTATGAGGATCAGGTCGATCTTGTTTGCATTGGCGTAACTTATGATCTCTTCCACAATGTCTCCGATGGTTACGAATGTTTTTACATTGGGCACATCAGCCAGATTGTCCTTTACAAACTGTTCCATAGCCTGATTGGCGCCATCCATCACCTCTTTCTGAATGGATGTCCACCAGGCCGCTCCGAGCTCAAAACCGGCGAAATCCTCCGGCCCTCTCACCACATGTATCAGTGAAAGTTGTGCGTTGCAGGACTGAACAAACTGTTTTACATAAGAAACGATCTTCTGGGAGCTTTCAGTAAAGTCAACAGGGAAAAGAATGCGTTGAATGTTCATCATAGTGCCCTCCTGATAGTGTTTTAAATAGGCTGCACAATATTATCTCAACATATTAGTTACTAATTACATGTTCATGAAATATCGCACAGCCTTTGTAAAACAATATATCTAATCCAGCAGGTTTGCAAGTAAATAAGACTTAAAAAAGCCCTTTGACCTTTCCGGTCGCCGTATCCACATCCACCCTTCTGTATGCGGGATCCGAACCCGTACCAGGCATGAGGCTGATAGCCCCTGCCACCGGCACCACAAAACCAGCGCCTTTGTAGGTCAGTATATCCCTGACATGCAGCTTCCAACCCTTTGGAGCGCCCTTCATATTCGGATTGTCCGAGAGGCTCAAATGGGTCTTTACCATACAGGTACCAAGCCTTGACAGCTCCGCATCCTTTTCAATGGCCTCCGCCTTTGCGGCTGCTTCCGGAGTGTAGGTGACACCATCGCCTCCATAGACCTCTTTTGTAATCATTTCAATGCGTTTTCTGAGGGGCACATCCAGCTCATACAGGAACTTGAAGTTATTCTTCTCGCTACAGGCATCCATGACCGCATCCGCAAATTCAAGGGCGCCTTCTCCACCCTTCAGCCAGTGTTCGGACACAGCCACACGGGCCCCTGCCTGTTCACACAATCTTCTGACGGCCTGTATCTCGTTTTTGGTATCTGTATAGAATGCGTTTATGCACACCACTGGATTAATTCCGGCCTTCTTGACCGTCTCGATGTGATGCAGGAGGTTGGCGCAACCCGCCTCGGCCCAGCCAACATTTTCCTTGCTGTATTCCTCAGGCATTGGCTTTCCTGGAACCGGAATAGGGGCGCCGCCATGGCACTTCAGGGCCCGTATGGTCGCAACCACAACAGCGCAATCAGGCTTTATGCCGCTGAAACGGCACTTGAGATTCCAGAACTTCTCGAAACCTATGTCTGCGCCGAAACCGCTTTCTGTCACCACATAATCACTGAGTTTCAACCCAACGCGATCGGCTATGACAGATGACTGGCCGATGGCTATATTGGCGAACGGCCCTGCATGGATGAGACATGGCTGGCCTTCAATGGTCTGCATCAGGTTGGGATTCACTGCCTCAACCATCCATGCCGTCATGGCGCCAGCCACATCCAGGTCTTCCGTGGTAACAGGTTTACCGCTGCGGTCATAGGCCACCACAATACGCCCTATGCGTTCACGCAGGTCCTTGAGGTCGTTGGCAATGGCGAGAATGGCCATGATTTCGGAGCTGACCGCTATATTGAAGCCGCTCTGCATGGTAAAACCATCCATCTTGCCGCCCATGCCGATTGTGATATTGCGCAGGGCCTGTGCACAGAAATCTATAATCCAGCGGAATTCCACCATCTTTGGATGTATGTTCAGGCGTTTGAGACCTCTCTTGGCCAGTTCTTCATCGGAATAATTGGCCTCATGCTGCATACGGGCGGTCAGGGCAACCATACCCAGGTTGTGGGCATTCATAATGGCGTTGATATCGCCGGTAAGCCCCAGGGAAAACTTGGCAAGGGGGATTACCTGTGCAAGCCCGCCTCCAGCCGCGCTGCCTTTGATATTAAAGGTCGGCCCGCCTGAAGGTTGACGCAGGGCCCCCATTACATTTTTGCCGCGCTTGCCAAGGCCCTCCATCAGGCCCACCGAACACGTGCTTTTCCCCTCTCCCAATGGAGTCGGCGTGATGGCCGTGACATCAATATATTTGCCGTCCGGCCTATCCTTAAGTCGCTCTAACACCTTGGCATAGTCTATTTTAGCGACATAGTGGCCATACGGCAGCAGCTCATCCTTTTCGAGCCCCATCTCCTCGGCCAGCTGATAGACGGTCTTCATGTTCTCCTCGGCAGCCTCTGCGATCTGCCAGTCCTTCATGGTAGTGGGATCTAACTTCATAAACTCTCTCCTTTCTTTTTAGGGATATTTTAATAGCTTTCTGTTATATTCGTCACTATCGTAGGGGCGACCGGCCGGTCGCCCCTACTTCCCCCCTGATAAGGGGGGATTGAGGGGAGTTTTTGATTCTGATAACCCCACCCCATCCCTCCCCTTATCAGGGGAGGGTGATAACCCCCTTTTTCTGTCTCAAAGGGAATAAAAATAGCCAAAAACGTGCCACAATGCCACAGGATGGACAGCCTGTGCACTATGGCAATTTTTCAGGCCATCTTGCCTCTTTTAATGGCCGCTCAAGGGCCACAATGCGGAATTTTCACTCGCAAGCCGCAAATAAACGGGCAAAACACCCCCTTATGACGGGGCAAAACACCCCACTATTCATCTCCACTCTCTTATGATGGCGAGCACCAATTCACAGCAGTTTTCCATATCCTTGAGCCGTATGAATTCATTTACGGTATGCACCTGCTCCATGCCGATGCCCATCACAGCACAGGTAACCCCTTTGCCGCACAGGATATTGGCATCGCTTCCCCCGCCCGTCCTGCCCAACACCAATTGCCTGCCCAACGAGGCGGCAGCACGTTGGGAAGTGGTGACCACCGAATGCCCCTGTTCTATATTCAAAAGCGGATAATCATGCTGCACAGATGTTTCCAATCGGGGCAGGCCGTCCTGTTTGGGGCAATCCTCTATGACCCTGTGCAGCAAGGACAGTATCTCATCCTGTGTTTTACGCAATTTTTCAGGGTCATGACTGCGCACCTCGCCGTGTATCTCCACCAGATCAGGTATGATATTTGTAGCCTTTCCGCCCTGAATCAGGCCGATATTGGCGGTGGTATCGGCATCGACACGGCCTAAAGGCATGGCTGAAACGGCCTTGGCCGCCAGCTGAATGGCATTGATTCCGGCCTCAGGGTTGGCACCTGCATGGGCCGCCTTGCCGATAACACTGGCCTTGAAACGCGTGGCGCACGGCGCTTGAGTGATGAGCTTATAGACATCGGTGGCATCCAGGGCGTAACCTGACCTGGCCTGCAAAAGCGAGATATCCAAGGCCTTTGCACCAAGCAGACCGATCTCCTCACAGACAGTGAAGAGGAACTCCAAAGGCCCGTGAGGTATTCCGTTTTCCTGTATGAGAGCCAACACCTCCAGAAGTATGGCTATGGCGGCCTTGTCATCCGCCCCCAGAATGGTGTCGCCGCTGGAGGTAAAGATGCCGTCATTGAATTGCGGCTGAATCCCACGGCCGGGCTCCACCGTATCCATGTGCACGCAAAAAAGCAGGGGCGTGACAGCAGAATCACCGGGGAGGCGCGCTATCAGATTTCCTGTATTGGAACCTGTCACTGCCTGCGAGTCATCCTCATATACCTCTGCACCGAGGGCCGCAAGACGGGATTTAAGCCAATGGGCCAGTTGGGCCTCTTCTTTTGAGGGGCTGTCGATTCTCACAAGGGTTGTAAAGGTATCGCTCAGTCGTTGTAGATTCGAATTCATGTTAATGACATCCAGTTCAGAATGTAGGGGCGACCGGCCGGTCGCCCCTACTGCTGATTTTATCCTTGAAGACCAGGGGCAAAACCTCATTCATGTGCCTGACCGGCATAAAGTTTACGGCACGTCTGAGATACGCAGGCAATTCCTCCAGGTCCTTCAGGTTCTGTTCAGGGATTATGACCGTCTCGATTCCATAACGCAGGGCGGCCAGGGCCTTTTCTTTCAGCCCGCCTATGGGCAAGACACGGCCTCGCAGAGTGATCTCTCCGGTCATGGCCACATTCTTTCGGACAGCCTTTCCAAGGGCCGACGATATGATGGCGGTGGTGAGGGTGATGCCTGCGGAGGGCCCATCCTTTGGGACAGCGCCGGAGGGCACATGGACATGCAGGTCCTTTTCCTCGAAAAATTTGGGGTCTATGCCCAATTTCTCCAGAATGGACTTGGTATAGCTCAGGGCGGCCTGGCAGGATTCCTTCATAACCTCGCCCAGAAGCCCTGTGATCACCACATTGCCCTTGCCCTTCACAAGGGCCGCCTCTATACGCAGGACCTCCCCTCCATAGGGTGTCCAGGCCANCCCTGTGGACACGCCTATCTCATCCTCTTCCATGGCCAACTCAGGCTGGTATCTGGCCACACCCAGGTATCGCTGAAGATTTTTGGGAGTGACCTTGAACGGCCCCTCCTGACCCTCAGCCAGTCTTTTGGCCACCTTTCTGCAAATTGCACCGATCTGACGCTCCAGCTCACGCACACCGGCCTCACGGGTATAATCAGTAATGACAGCTGTGAGGGCAGGTTCGGTTATCTCCATCTGATCCGGTTTTATTCCGTGTTCTTTGGTCTGCTTGGGAATGAGATACCGCATGGCTATCTGTTTTTTCTCTTCAGTGGTATAGCCAGACAGCTCTATGAGCTCTAAACGGTCTAAAAGAGGGGATGGAATGGTATCCGTGGCATTGGCCGTCAGGATAAATATGACCTTGGAGAGGTCAAAGGGCAGATCGATATAGTGGTCCACAAAGCTGTTGTTCTGCTCGGGGTCCAATGCCTCCAGAAGGGCTGATGCAGGGTCCCCTCGAAAATCCGTTCCAATCTTATCCACCTCGTCCATCATAAAGACAGGGTTATTGGTGCCGGCACGTTTGAGACCCTGTATGATCCTGCCAGGCATGGCGCCTAAGTATGTCCGCCTGTGGCCTCGAATCTCCGCCTCATCCCTCACTCCGCCCAAGGAGATGCGCACGAACTTTCTACCTATGGCCTTGGCGATGGAGCGGCCGAGGGAGGTCTTGCCCACACCCGGGGGCCCCAGAAAACACAGAATGGGGCCTTTCGCCTGACGATTCAGCTTTCTGACGGCTATGTACTCCAATATCCGCTCTTTGATCTTTTCCAGGTCATAATGTTCTTCGTCCAACACCCGTCTGGCATAGGCCACATCCATCTTGTCACGCGTCGCTGACGACCACGGCAGATCGATGAGCCATTCGATATACGTACGCACCATGGAGGTCTCGCCGGAATCTGGATGCATGGCCTCCAGGCGGTCTATCTGTTTCATGGCCTCTTCATAGACATCCTGCGGCATCTTCGCCTCTAAAACACCCTCGCGCAATTCCTCCAGTTCATCCTCTTTTTCGTCGAGTTCTCCGAGTTCTTTTTTTATGGCCCTAAGCTGTTCCCGCAGGAAATACTCCCGTTGCGTGCGATTCATCTCCTCTTTGGCCTCGGATTGAATCTTGGCCTGCACAAACGATATCTCCAGCTCGCGAGAGAGCAGGTCGTTTAAGACCTTGAGCCGCTCCAATGGATCAACGAGTTCCAGCAGATGCTGTGCGTCAGCAAGTGCAAAACGCATATTGGAAGCGATCATGTCGGCCAATCTGCCGGGGTCGTCAATCTCATTCAAAATGCCGGTCAATTCAGGGTTCAATACACCCTTAAGCCCGAAAAGCTTTTCTGCCTGCTCTCTGACATTTCGGATAAGGGCCTCGATCTCGACCCCTGTTCCCTTGGGCGGCACCTCAGGCAGGGGCTTGAGCCTCACAGAGATAAACGGCTTTTCCTGAACGAATGTCAGTATTTTGGCCTTCATGATGGCCTGAGCGAGTATCTTGAGACGTCCGTCAGGCAACTGAAGCCCCCTCATGACCACAGCGACCACCCCTATCTTATACAGCCCATCCTTGCCCGGGTCCTCTTCGGCTGAATCCTTCTGCGTAACGAGAAAGATGAGTTTATTGGTGGCCATGGCCTCGTTGACCGCCGCCACAGATGCGCCTCTTCCCACAAATAACGGGACGATCATGGATGGATAAATAACTATGTCTCTTACCGCCATGAGGGGCAATTGATCTGGAATGTCGATGGATTGTTGGTCCCCGAATTCGATTATGCTGGTCAAGGTGTCAGATATTTCCATGGATTGAACCGCCTCATTTAAAGAATTGACCGACACCGCTATAAAAAGATGTCACACTCGGTAGCTGAACGCCGTATCGGAATTTTTCATTCCAAATTACAGGATACCACGGCAGGCTGTCAAACCCTGATATAATGGTGATGATTTATTTTTGAGGGCACCCCTATGCAACAATACCCCGTAAAGGGAACGGTCCTATCTACCTACCAGATGATTTTGGTGCCACCTGCCCACATATCTTTTGCCGGTTGAGTCTATGTAAATGCCATCGCCCTCCGCAGCGTTGTTTTTGAATTTACCCATAAACTTGCTGACATCAGAAAAGACATACACGCCTTCACCGGAAAACCTGTTTTCAGACCATTCACCCGAATATTTATGCCCATTTTTGAAAAGATATGTGCCATTGCCGCTTCGCAGACCATTTTTTATAGTGCCGGAATATCTGTCGCCATCAGGGTATGTAACTACTACCTCACCCACAAAGTCATTCTTTTTCATGGGACCGGACACCTTTATGCCGTTGCCACAATCCAAGGCACCCTCCCCTGCCGGCAGATCCTCCAACCACCTGCCGTCATAGCGGATTCCGGCCGATGTGGTGTAGGCGCCTTGACCGCTCCTTTTTCCGTGCTCCCAATGACCCTGATATACATCACCGTTCCAATAAACCTGTTTACCCTCGCCATGGGGAATGCCGTTTACAACATCGCCCTGGTAACTCATTCCATCCGCATACTTGAAATAGCCCTGACCATTGGGCAGGCCGTCGGCAAACTCGCCTTCGTATCTCGTTTTGTCAGCCAGCACAAGGGTCCCCTTGCCGTTTTTTACACCCTTTTTCCAGTCGCCGTCATACACCGTTCCATCAGGATAGGTCATGATGCCTTTCCCCGAGGGCAATCCTCGTTCCCAGTAACCGTCATAACGCGCCCCATCGGCAAATATCCGAATGCCTTTCCCGTGATAAAGACCATTCAGCATCTCCCCTGAGTATGAACCGCCATCGGCATAAATCTGCTGCGTAGCCGCCTTTCCAGACGCAGCAGCATGAACATCAGAGACCTTTCCACCGGCCACATCCTTGACACCATTCACCACGAGCACACCGTTTTCATAGGTCACAGCATGCCTCGAACCATCCTGCAATGTGAGATAGCCATTTCCATGCCTATCCCCCCTTTTCCATTGTCCTTCATATTTTTCGCCGTTGGCGTCCAATAGAATCCCGAAACCATCCTCCCTGCCATTGACCCATTCGCCCTCATAATAAGAACCATCATTATAGATTCTCTTACCCTTACCATGACGCTTACCGTCTTTCCACTCTCCCAGATACTTGCTGTTGCTGTACTCAAATACACCATAACCATCCATACAATTTCCTTGCACACAATCAGCAAGAATTTTATTTGCCACAAGTATATTTAATATTATCAATGTGCTTAAACAAATGATTATTTTATTGAGCATGTTTTTCTCCTTTTACTAAACTATTTACTGCCTAATGTTGTAAAATAACCCATATCCATATTGTTTTTTTGTTTCAACTCATTGATATATTTTTCTGTCATATTCGACAAATTCTTTTGTTTTTCTATTTCAGTAGCATTCAATGAACAAATTTGTTTATCAAATGGCTGCTGGATACTTATCGCAATATTTTCTACAGGTTTTTCAATCTCTTTTGCCGCTGGCGGTTCTTTAGGTTTTATCTCCTGTGTTTCAGGCATTTTAGGTTGCGATACTTCTTTTTTAGGTATCATTGGCGTCAATGCTTCCAATTCCTTAGCCAATCTCTGATCATTTGGATTTAATCTCAGTGCATTTTTATATGCCTCTGCTGCCTCTGCATAACTACCACTATTTTTTAATACATCTCCAAGCCCTACATAATACTTTGGATTCTTGCTGTCTGTTGATATAGCTTTCTTATAATAATTAGCTGCCTCTGAATACTTTCTCAAGCGTTCAAGAGAATAGGCATAAGCATAATTCCAGTCAGGATCCTTATTACACTGTTCAATAGCATTCCCCAGAATTTTATTTTTTTCCAATAATGAACTTGTTGATTCAGCCTGTCCGATAACAGCTTTACAGTCAGCGGCACTAACATTTGAAGTACTTATACAAGTTACAGCTAAAAAGGCATAACATATAAGAATTATTTTTCTGAACATATGTCTCTCCTATAACATCTTTTGCATTTTATTTATACTTATTCTCAGTCTGTTGATAGATTTTGCCAACTCTGATATCTCATCTTTTCCCGAATATACTATCTTTTCGTCCAATTTTTCACCAATACTGATCTCTTCAGCCCGCTTGCTCAGCTCGACTATGGGTCTTATAATGGTCTTGTTCAAGGTCAGACTGATAATAAGAATAGCTACCAGCAAAATGGCTGCGCCAAGACCAAATATCCTGAAGGCATTGTATCTGGCATCGATCAAAACCTGCTCAAATGGAATATAGACTATAAACATCGAAAGGACATCATTCACCTGCCAATTATAACCATGAGTCGAACCATATATGGCAACCTGATCCTTGGGCGCATCCACAGGAGAACCATGACACTTGAGACAATCGGCCTTCACAGCAATAGGCCGAGCCAGAAAATAAACACGGCCTCTATTATCTAAGGTTAAAAAACCCTTCTGTTGTTTAAGATTGGGTTGGGCCTTGAACTCCTGAATTATACGGGTTTCTTCCGGATTAGCTGCATTTTCCTTGCGCAGAGGATTGAGACTGGCATATTTTATTTCATAAGCAGGCATATAGGTCTTGAAATTTTCATGTATCAAGCGTGATGCAGCAAAACCTGACATGAGTTCCGGATAGAAACGATCCTTTTCCAGAAGCTCCATAGCCAGAGGTATCTGCTTCTGCATAAAATAATCGAGGGATGCCAGTTGATACAGAAATATCAATTCCCCTTTCTCTTCAGCCGCCATTTTGGCGTTGTTGACACCCATCCAATACGTGGCGATACTTATAACCGTCAAAACCAAAAAACTGATAGCCCCCAAAAGTATGCCAAAACGTCTGCCGATTCCCATACGGACCCCCTCTTGTGAAAATTGTTTTTTTATAATAAAACAAAAAACCGCAAAAAGACAATATGAATAAATGATTATGCCCTCACAGATACCCAAATTTCGCGATCGAATCTAAAAAACAAAAAGATACTGTGAATGGGGCGGCAGAGGGGGGTCTTTGTTCCTTAATGCAGCGCCTTCAAAAAATCAAAACCAGCCAAGACATTTTTTGCTTTTCTGACAGATAGAAGGCTGAATTTGAGATAATTATCTATTGCACAATCCTTTTTTCTATATTATTAAAACAAAGGGATATATTGTCGATGCCGGAAGGGCAACATATCAAGTTGGTTATATTGTCCGGCGTGTTTTTTGATCGTCTTATGCGATATGAATAATAAAGAACAACAGGGGCGGAGGTGTGTCAAATGCGAAAATTCATGGTCAGTCTCATGGCGAGTGCCTTCCTTATGGCCGGCATGGATGTAATGGCTGCCGGTGATCAGGATTTATTTCTGTCCAAGTGTGGCAGCTGTCACAAAAAAGATGGGCCGGCTGCCGTTATAAGCCCAGGGGAAAAGGCTGGGGCTGTGTGGAAGAAATATTTCGAGAGGGCAAGACATCCTGTGGATATCTCGAATATATCGGCTGCTGACATGGCAAAAATTGTCGATTTTCTGGTATCACATGCAGCGGACAGCGAACAACCTGCCGCAGCCATCATACCTAAATAATACAACTGATCTAACTGGATATTATTAGCACAAGATATCTACTTTGAATCTGTTTATTTTTTACTTGTATTATTGCTTATAGAATTTGTCATATTAAGGAGGGTAGTTATGAACCGTTTGACGGTATCAGTTTTGGGATTGGCATCCGTATTTGGGATCGGTTCGGCGATCATTCCATCAATGGCAACGGCAGAACAGACCGTAACCATACCTGCGGATACATATAAGGCTATTATTGAACGTCTCGATACCCTGCAAAAAAGGGTGGAGCAGTTGGAAAGCAAACCCAAGGAGGCAGCTGCATCCGGAAATGTCAAAAAACAGATAGACGATCTATACGACGCCCTGGACAGAGTTGAGACCAAGACACTCAAAGACCGTCTCAATCTGGGTGCCGAGATTCGCACAAGGCTGGACAACTTCTACGACAAAAACTACATGACACCTCGTGGAGAAGAGCGGGACCATAATGATAACCACTGGAGCAGCCGCTTCAGAATCAATATGGACGCCGAGATCTCTAAAGAACTGCTTTTCCACGGCCGCCTTGCAGTCACAAAGAACTGGGCTGACAGCGACAATCCATTTTTCTACACCGACTTCAATCGCGGCCATGCCGCATCTTCGACAAACGTCAATTTCGAGCGCGCCTATGTGGACTGGACAGTGCCGAATATGCCGGTACCGCTGGCCATCACCTTCGGGCGCCAGCCATCCACCGAAGGCCCTCCTGTGGAATTCAGGGAAAATCGTCCTCGCCAATCCACATATCCTTCCCTGCTTTTTGACGGCGAAGCAGATGGTGTGATAGCCACCATAGGTCTGGAACGCTATATTGGATGGAAAGAATCCGGACTTCGCTTCGCCTATGGCAAAGGTTATCAGGATGACGACGATTTCGCCAATTACAGGGATTCCGGCTGGGGCATAAAGGACACAAATCTGTTGGGCGTGTTTTTTGAAAGCCAGATCCCGTCTCTATCCGACAGTCTAATGGTTTTAAGCTATGTACGCGCATGGGACATGGTTGACATGCCCATGAATACAAATGTCAATCTTGGGGATCTCGACCTCTTCGGTCTTCATCTTCAGGGGCAGAATATCCTGAAATCCGGTTTTGATGCATTTCTGTCCTTTGGTATGGATGTAAGCCATCCCAACGGGAAAACCACCATGATAACCTTCAATGGACAACCCCTGTTTGGAGGCGGTCTGCTTTCCAATGACGGACAGGATACCAAAACGGGCTGGGCCATTTATGCCGGTCTTGTATATACCATGCCGCTTGAGATGCTGAACAACCCTAAACTTGGATTTGAGTATAACCATGGCAGCAAAGACTGGTTCTCGTTTACTCAATCGAGCCTTGAATTCTACAACAAGTTAGCTACGCGCGGTAATGTATACGACTTCTATTATATCCAACCCTTTAACAAGAATCTTTTTGCAAGACTTGGTTATACATTTATAGACTATGATTATACATTCAGCGGAATCCATGTAGGTAGCCCACAAAAGAGTGATGAAACATTACAGGATGTCTATCTATTGTTAGACTGTAAATTTTAACAGGATTCATACCTCGTAAAACATAAAAGAGGATGTCCAGCTTCATGTCTGGCATCCTCTTTTATATTGTCACATCACTGCTGGCAATATTCAATCAATCTTTTGAATAGCCTTCCTAAAATCAACTATCACTTCTTCTTCGTCTATTTCTGTACACAACATCTCAGTAAGATGCGGCAGATTCTCTTTGGCAATAACATTATCGCGTGCCCACTCCTCCAGATGTCTTTTGAAGATATTTTTGGCTATAGGGCCTATGGCACGGGCAAAAACCCTTTGAATTTCAGTCAATTGTGGGGCAAGGGGGCCAGCCATTATGTCGTCATAAGAAAGGGATGCAGCCCTTCGGTCAAAATCCATGGCATCCACTCCAGACAATTCTTCATCAGGCAGATCTGAACTTGCAGAGGCTTCGCCTTGCCAGCCCGTTGCATCAGATGAGGCCAGCTCCGCGCCGTTTGGCTCCTCCGGCAAATCCAGATCCTCATCTTTTTGACGGGATGCCTCCAACAACAGGAATGTCAGAGGGGTATCAATGTTTTTTTGCTTTTTAGGACAGAAATTTTGAAACTCGAGAGTGGCATTGTCCCATGCTACGATCTCCAGAGCGGCTTCCTTGCCCGACAATTCGCCGCATCTCGCATCCAGTAATTCCCCATTCTTGAAAAACAATATGCCGTTTCCCTTGTCTGATTTAACTGTAATCAGACAGGTCTTTGACTCCAATTCTATCATCTGCAGGGCGACCTGCAACGACACACCTGATATATAACCTTTTTGAGTGGCTGCCATGGCATCTGCAATGGCCTTTTCCAACTGCTCCACGCTGGATACAAAACGGAAGCAATCATATCGTTCAGCCAATGTGACAACAGGCATATCTGTATTTGCAAATGCTATGACAGGTATCTCCGACTTAATTGCCGTGAGCTGCGAAAGAAAATTAAAATCATAGGTTGTGATATCAGGAATACAGACTATTATGATCTTTATATCCTGCTGTGATATCTCATCAATGATATTATCATGTCTCACAACTGATATTACTTGATAATTATCATATGATGTTTTTATTTTCTCATATGCATTTAAACATTGCGTAGCATTTTCTATAATGAAAAGGATCGTCTCCATGCCTTTCACTTGACCTCATTATAGATAAAATTACCAAGTCTGTCTGTGAATTCACAAGGCGGATTGACAAACTCACAGCCGATAGCAGGATGCTCAAAAAAATTATTGGCCATAATCCACTTGACCTGCAATTGCAATCTTCCGCTGAAAGTGATGGGCAATCTGCCTTCCAGATGCGTAAGTGTCAATATATCCCCCACATGCAGCTGAATATTACCCACAAGCTGAAAGGCCAGACCGTTGATAGAGATATTCATAAGCTGTCCATGAAACGGCGGCTCACCCACTTTTAGAGGTTCAAATGTGGCCATCATCCAATCCGCAGGATCAAAATATATTCGCCTGTATCACCTGTTTTCGTTGGCACGCACTGGCATTCTCCATCCTCCTCCGGTTTATTCAATTCGAGTGTAACACTTGAATGGGAATTCTTTAACACAAAATGTCTTGAATTGCACTCACATTTTATAGCATCCTGTGATTATGGGCTTGCACTTACGATGGCTTCGAATTTTCAAATCCCTTGCGAAACTTATTCATAAATGGCATTATGGGAAAAATTGAGGTGAGGTGTTCACAAGGCTCATTATTTTGAATGCTGGTATGATTGACAGACCTGTCACTCTGCAAGGAAGGAATAACAATGAGCGAATTAAACGACAACATACCCAACTGGGAATCCCGCTCCCGCAGTCTTTGCCTGCGAATAGAACGCGTGCTCTATCTGCTCGTGGGCATAGGCCTGCTTTGCACCGCTGTGGTATCCTTGTGTAGCGCTGTAATAGGCCTGCTGCACATCTTTGAAAAAGGCGCCACATTCTTCTCGGTCATCTTTCACTCGGTGGACAACCTGCTTTTGGCCCTCATGTTTCTGGAGATATTTCACACAGTGGAGGTGGTCTTGCGGGGCAAATTACACATAGCCTGCATCGAGCCGTTTCTCTTTGTGGGCATAATAGCGAGCGTTCGGCGCATACTCATCATATCCCTTCAAACGGCCCATGCAGAAAACCCCCTGTCTCAACAGTCATTTCAAAATGCCATGTGGGAGACCGCCATTTTGGGGGTGCTGATACTGATATTGATTGCAGCAGTCTGGGTACTCAGGCGTTCCAAGACTCAGGCAGAGAACGCCTGTTGACCGAGTTCAACCGGCCAGAAAGCCCTTTATCTCATCCACTGTAAAGAGCTTGCCCGAACCCTTGAGCTTTCCATCCACCACTATACCTGGTGTCGCCATAACGCCATAGCCGACTATCTTGGCCATGTCGGTTACCTTGACCAACTCACAGGGAATCCCCAGTGCCTTGGCCGCCTCCTCGGCATTTTTGGCAAGCTGCTGGCAACGGGCACAACCTGGGCCTAAAATTTCGATCTTCATGTTTACATCCTCCTAAATTTTAATATAATTTTACTTAACAGATGCCCTCATCGCCTCGTCCGCAACCCGGCGGACATCGGCAATACATCACTTACCCTTGGGATTCTTATGGCCGCAATCGCATTTGCCGCCTTTTTTAGCCGCCATAATGGCCTCCAGAATGGAAGAACGGCCGTGAGCCTGCACATCCCTGACAATATCCTCGTCCATATAACCAAAACACCAACAGATTTTTTCAGCCATAGCAACCTTTTATGATAAAATAAAATTAAACAGATAGCCCACCAGAATTATGGCCACGGAGACTGTGCCAAAAAATATGATGAGCAGTTCTTTTTTTAAGACCTGAGTGAGGATGGTGGCCTCCGGAAGTGACAAAGCGGTAACCGCCATCATAAAGGCCAGAGTCGTGCCCAAAGGCAAGCCCTTGGACATCACGGCCTGCACCACCGGAATGACGCCAGCAGCATTACTATAAAGGGGCACGCCGATCAAAACTGCTATGGGCACAGCCAAGGGATTGCCAGGGCCTGCGTATCGCAATAAGAAATCCTCAGGCACATACCCATGAATCAGCGCACCCACGCCGATACCTCCCAACACATATGGCCAGATGCGGCGCAGAATGTCCTTGACATAGCCCCTGGCGTATTCGATGCGCTCCCGCCAGCTCATGACCGCTTCCTGCACCTCTCCCATGCGAATCTGCCAGACATAGTCCTGCACATAGCGCTCAAGATTGAGTTTGCCGATGACAATGCCGGCCACAATGGCCACCAAAAGCCCTGATATAAGATATAACCCTGCAATCTTCCAGCCAAAAAGGCCGAAAAGCAACACCAGGGCCACCTCGTTTACCATGGGAGATGATATGAGAAAGCTGAATGTCACTCCCAAGGGAATGCCCGACTCCACAAAACCTATAAACAGGGGGCAGGCGGAACAGGAGCAAAACGGTGTGACCACCCCCAGCATGGCAGCCAGTATGTTGCCCAAAAAGAGTTTTTTGCCACTCAAAAAGCGGCGAGTCCGCTCAGGTGTAAAGAAACTGCGAATAATGGAGACGAAGAAGATGATGACCGTCAGTAAGAAAAAGATCTTGGTGGTGTCTTCTATGAAGAAATGCAGGGCCTCGGTCAGGTGCCTGCCCTTTTCCATGCCCAACCAGTCATAGACCACCAGATTTGCCAGCATAGTGAATATCTTCAGCATACATCCTCCTTTACATCACAGACCTTGCCGCACACCGCTACAAGCCTCTTCCGCAATTTTTCTATCTCAGCATTTCCCTCCAGCCAGCGAGAGACACACTCCAAAAGCTCCTTGGCCTCGCCATCAGGGTTTGAATGAAGACGATAGTCCACACGCATGCCGTTTCTTTCCGATTCCACCAGGCCTGCATGCTCCAATATGCGCAGATGCTTGGAGACAGTGGGCTGGGCCAGGCCCAAAACCGCTGTCAACTCACAGACACATGCAGGCTGAAATGCCAAAAGTTTGAGTATTTTAAAGCGGGTGGAGTCCGCAACTGCCTTTAGGGAGGTGATGAGCCTTTTCATAAATAGCAATATAGCCATATGGCTATAAGCTGTCAAGGGGCAGTGACTTTTCATATTTCCCCCTTTTCATTGCAAACTCTTGGCAATTGATATTTAATATGCCAATTCCATTTTCGGTATTTTCTGGAGGCAATCATGGAAGCCGACTCCATATTAAGTAAAATTGGCAACACCCCCCTCATTCCCATAAGCCGTCTCAACCCCTATAAAAATGTTCGCATACTGGCCAAGATGGAGGCCTTCAACCCAGGCGGCTCCATAAAGGACCGCATCGCCCTCTCCATGATTCAAAGGGCGGAGGCCAGGGGAGAACTCTCGCCCAATCGCATTATATTGGAGGCCAGCAGTGGCAATACAGGAATCGGGCTGGCCATGGTCTGCGCCGTAAAGGGGTATCGCTGCCTCATAGCCATGAGTGAATCGGCCAGCATAGAACGCAGGCAGATTATGCAGGCATTTGGGGCAGAGATCCTTTTGACACCTGCCAAACAAGGCACAGATGGGGCCATTGAAGCGGTCTATAACCTGGGCAGAGAATACCCTGACCGCTATTTTCTCACGGATCAGTTCAATAACCCTGACAACTGGCTTTCTCATTACAACGACACCTCCCTGGAGATATGGGAACAGACTCACGGCCAGGTCAATGTAATAGTGGCCACAATGGGGACCACAGGCACCCTGATGGGCATCACCAGGCGCATGCGGGAGTTGAATCCGCAGGTCCGTATGGTGGGGGTGGAGCCGTATCTCGGCCACAGGATTCAGGGGCTTAAAAATATGAAGGAGTCCTACCGGCCAGGGATATACGATAAAAATCTGCCCGATGCCATTGTCAACATTCACGATGATGAGGCCTTTGAATACGCCAGGCGTCTGGCAAGGGAAGAGGGGCTCTTTGTGGGCATGAGTTCAGGTGCAGCCTTTGCAGCGGCCCTGAAGGAGGCCGCCCTGCTTAAACAAGGCATTGTGGTGGTGATCTTTCCAGACGGCGGAGAGCGCTATTTGAGCACAGGTCTCTTCTCTGTGGCCTCGCAAAAAAGGAAGGCGCAAAAGGAAGAGGGCCTCTGTTTTTATAACAGCATAACTTTAAAAAAGGAACGGTTTGAGCCGGCTGATGCAGAAAAACGCATAGGGATGTATAGCTGCGGCCCCACTGCCTATGAAGAGACACACTTAGGGTTGTGCCGACGAGTGATGGTCTCTGACCTGATTCAGCGCCTTTTGGAGGCCAAGGGCATGAAGGTGGTGCATGTGATGAACATCACTGATATCGATGACAAGACCATTCGAGAGGCCATCGCAAACCATGTCTCCCTTTCCGAGCTCACTCAGGGCTATATTCAAAGGTTTCTAAACGACCTCAAGTTGCTGAATGTATGCCCGGCCACCTTCTATCCCAAGGCCAGTGAACACATAGAAGAGATGCTGGAAATCACTCGAGAACTCCTGCAAAAGGGCTATGCCTATGTAAAACACGGCTCTATCTATTTCGACATCTCCAAACTCTCCAATTACGGCAGGCTTTCCCGCATAGATGCAAAGGGGCTGGACATAGGCCGCACCGTTGACCTGGACAACTACGAAAAGGACAACCCAGCGGACTTTACCCTCTTTAAGAGGGTCACCCTGCAGGAGCTGAAGTATGGCATAGGGTTTCAGACGGAGTGGGGCAGAGTGAGGCCTGGCCTGCACATCGAGTGCGTGGCCATGTCTCGAAAATACTTAGGCGACCTCTTTGACATTCACACCAGCGACAAGAGCCTGTTATTCCCCCATCACGAAAACGAGATAGCCATCTCCACGGCCCTGACCGGCAAACCCCTTGCCCGCTACTGGCTGCACAGCGACCTGGTCTATTGGAATGGCAAAAAGATCTCCAGGCAAAACGACAACATCATCACTTTAAGAGAGCTTTTAGAACAGGGCTGGTCTGGCCGAGAGATTCGCTTTTTCCTTCTAAAAACCCACTACAGAAAGCCCATTCACTACGCCTGCACTCAAATAAAGGAGGCGGCCAGGCTTCTCAGAAAGATAGATGAGTTCTGGTATGAGGTGGTATTGGCGCCCACACAGGACACAGTGAA
>JGI12104J13512_1000759_pt1 | contig 27223 bp, 32 predicted proteins | sample TerdegcTABiofilm_FD_13512 | JGI IMG/M metagenome (IMG submission 13512)
TGGTTCAGTTAGCGAATCACGTTTCAGTACAGAGTCACGAAGACACAGAGATTTTGCGATTCAAGTTCACCCATACTAAATAGCGAGGAGCCTATTTTTTTTATCTCAGCCGGATGCTGGTCATCCTTTGTACTCTCCGCCCACCAGCTCGCGAATCCTTTCTGCGATCTTGGGACCTACCTTCTCCACCTGCTGAAGTTCTGCTTCGGATGCGGTCATGATCCTCTCGACGGATCCGAAGTGCCTGAGAAGATTCCTGGCCACAGCTGGCCCGACGCTCGGTATTGCAGATACCAAGTACTCCTGCTGCTCGGCGAGCGTCCGAGCGGTCTTGTGGCCGTGGACCTTCGGCTCCCGACCCTCTCTATGCTCTCTGGCTGATAGCATGGCGATGATCGAAGCTGTCTCCTCCTGATCTTCAGTGGGAATGATGGGAAGACCCCAGTCTACTGCCACAGCTGCCAGAGCGCCCCGGATGGAATTGGGACTTACGGCCCTGCTGTAAAGGTCTCTGCCCTCCAGGATCAAGACAGGTCGATCATAAGCCCTGCACAGATCTGAGATCTGCCGGAATAAATTCCTCTCAGGGTCGATCACAGATGCAACGAAGTCCTGGGCAGTCTTGCGCTCGACTGCCACGCGGTCGCTGATCACATAGTCCCCAACATCAAGATTTTTCAGGGTAATCGCAAGCCCGCGGGCCTCCAGGAGCTTGCCCATCTCCCGCTCGCGTGGGTCGACCAAAATGCCTCCAAGGCCATCGGCCTTTTCTTTGGCAGGCTCTCCAAAACTTCTCTGTACGTCGTCGATCTGCATCTGTCGCGAAGAGGGCTCCCTTGTTCGCGATTCAAAAGCATTGGCGCTCAGGCCCCGCATCTGCTTTTGCATTGTTTTCTCTTTTCGATCCGAGATCCAGTAATACGCCTCGTCGCGAGTGCCCTTGGCGATCAACACAACTACCCTTCCGGCCCTGGCCCTGCCCGTCCGGCCCTTGCGCTGAATGCTTCGGATCTCGGATGGTACAGGCTCATAAAACAGCACTAGATCCGTTGAAGGTATGTCGATCCCCTCTTCACCCACGGACGTGGCGATGAGGACGTTGTAATCGCCAGAGCGAAACCTTTGAAGTATCTCTGCCTGCTTCTTCTGGCTCAGACCTTCATCGTCCTCGCGACTTGACTGGCCCACGAACCTCACTGCCCTGATGAGTGGGTCGCCCTTCAGCAACTTGAGCAGTGCAGATGCAGTATCCCTGTAGTTGGTGAAGACCATGATGCGCGAATCGGGCTTGGCCTCGATCTGATCTTGCAGGATCTTCTTTACTGCTGCGGGCTTGGGGTGCTCTACAGTCGTCTGCTGCAAGGCTGCCATGGCCTGCCTGAACTTTGGGTCCTGCATGATCCTTCGGGATGCCTTGGAGCCGCTTTTGGAGAGTGCCTCGCCCTCAAGCCTCTGGAAATATCTGAGAAGAGCGCTCGTTCCTTGAGTCTCTGCCAGTTCGACCGCATGCTGCAGCTTTAAAATCTCTGCCATAACAGAGATTCCCTTGAAGGTCGCATGATTTGCCTGCTTCTTGGCAGATGAGATCAGGGCGGCCTGGAGCGCAAGAAGCTCTTTTTTCGACGCTTTAGGGTCGATCCTGGCCGGCGAGACCCCCAGAAGGTTCAGGTCGTCTATGCGGCTCTTCAGCACCTCCTCGATCGCTGTCCTGATCTTCAATAGCTCCTCGGGGACTGTAAGCCTCACCCACTCGATCTCCCGTTGGTGAACAAAAGGAGCCACATCTGGATCGTCCTCGGCCTTGGTCTGGATATTCTCGATTCCAAGGTTTGTGCAGATCTCAGCTATCCTCTCCGGCTGGCTGCCCGGACTTGCGGTGATGCCCAATACGAGGGGATTGTGTGCCTCGCGAGCATAGCGCCCTGCTATGTAAACGTAAGCATAGTTGCCCACTCCCCTGTGGGCTTCATCGAAGATCACAAGCGATACATCCTCAAGGTCTACCCTCCTGGAGAGGAGATCGTTTTCGATCACTTGTGGCGTGGACACGACTATGCGGGCATTCTTCCAGGACTCTGCTCGCGTATTTGGAGGAGACTCGCCTGTCAATAAGACAACCATGGATTCGTCTCTGAGAGCTCGGCGAAGAAACGAAGCATGCTGCTCCACCAGTGGCTTGGTGGGTGCAAGAAAAAGCACCTTTCCAAGATCCAGTCGTGCGAGCAGCACCAGTAGGGCGATCACTGTTTTGCCAAGGCCCGTTGGCACAACTATCAAGCTCGATGCCTTGAGGGCATTTGCAGCCAGGTCCAACTGGAAGAGCCTCTTCTCGACAGTCTGGGATTTGAGAAGAGGATGCTCCAGGTAGGAGGACATAGCAGTTCCTTTAACTGGTCATCGTATTTAATTTTGAAGGATGATTTTCTGTCGCAAGTATGCCACGATTTTTATTCGATTTTTAAAGGATAGATTTATATAATATAAATGTAACAGTTTTATCAAAGGCTTAAATTCGCTAATCTAGCGAAAAAGCTTAAAATTTGCCATTTAATGAAAAGGGGGCGAATGAAGAAATGAAGGGAGTAGTAATAGTAGCAGCAGTGCTAGCAATTGCCCTCATAAGCGGTTGCGGCACGGTGTTAGCAAATCCACCACTGGTACCACCAGTGCAGTATGAGCAGTTCTGCGAAAACCAAAAGGTTGCTGGAACAGGGGTTATCGACGTCAGCACGTCCATTGTTGATAAAAAGATAGCTCTAGAGTACTACAACACAATGGCCGGAGACGGTGACATTGAGCTTGACTCTGAGCATGCCTACTCGCAAAATCCAGAGAAGCTCAACAGGACGATAAACTCCGTCAATAACAGCAAGGAGGCAGGCTTCAATCTCGTGGAGACCACCAAGATGACCTACTCAGGCGCGACACCTCTTACCGGTGGAAAGTATCTGCATTCCAAGGAATTCTATGGAGGCATCGGCGCAAATGTTCAGGAGATGTTCTCCGTCAACGAGATGGAGAAGGATGAGACTGCATTCTTTGCCTCAACGACACCCTACCACGGCCATGGCAACGTCAGCCCGGAGAATCTCGCAAAGGAGCTCAAGAATGCTGGACGGAACACAGACCTGGTCAATGAACTCATGACCGCTGATGCGCATGGTAGCGCTCCGGCAGAGTACATACCATCGCACCTGATAGGCATTGAGACCAAGAACAGCTTCAACGGCACATGGGGCACCGATGCGACGTGGCACAAGATATTCTACAAGGACATCAAGGCCCACGAGATGTTCACAGGAACATTTGAGGCAGAGAAGACCATCAAGTTCCATGAGAATCCCGTGCCTGACAAGATCAATCCGCCCTGTATGGGCATAGACTGCTAGGCTAAATCCTGCCCAGCAGTCTCTTTTTTACTTTTAGGGGGCTAATATGAAGAGATTTTTGTTAATACTGACTTTTCTGGCATATGTGGCATCTGCCACAGTTGAGGACCTTGGAGAGTCCGGCAATGATATGAATAGCGTCTGGCCGCTTGAGTCTACATCGCTTTATCTTCCCAGCCCCTGTCCCGAACCCAAGGATAGCTTGAAGGTCACAGTGGGTCTAGTTGGGCCAAAGGCAAGTTCAAGCGAGGAGGAGAGAGACGCGAGGTATGTAACACAGGGAAAGACCCTGGAGTTTTTGGTCAGCGTGAAAAACGAAGGGTCGTCATCTCTGCAATCAGAGATCTGCGTAAGCTCGGAAAGCTGCCCACCAGAATGGTTCGACTGGACGGTCAAAAGCCTGCAGATTCCGGCAGGCAGCACGCGCTCAGAGAAGCTTCTGGTCACCCCAGACATGTCGGCTGTTGCCGGACGATATGATTTCACAGTGGACGCATCTGCCAAGTGCTGTAGATCCAGTTCTGGAGCGGGATACTTCTATGTGCAGGATTTGGATTACGCCTCGGAGACTGCCATAACGGGAACGGGCCAGTTCCAGCTCGACAAAAATGTGCATTCCATGAATTCAGGAATCCGGTCCGACAAAGAGATACTGTTCAGCGGGACGGTAGATGCCCTTGTGAAGAACGAGTATCTTGTAGATCAGTCAAAGGGCAAAAACCCAACTTTTGAGGAACAGGATGCCACAGACAACTACAATGCTGTCCTGCCTGGTGACGCCCTGATTGGAATTGAGAGCTTCAAAAGCTCAGCCATCTTTGGAGGAGTAGGCGCCAAGTTGCAGCAGAGCTATGATGTGCAGCAGATGGAGTTCAAGAGCCAGAGTTTCAACTTGCAGACTGGGTCAGACAAGAAGTCGGCCGAATTCAAGACTGCAGACAACTTCACTGGCTTCTATCTGATCGACGCAAAACAGATAGCTCCTGGCCAAAAGAGCCTGAAAGAGCACGAAGAGTATCTGGGGTCTTTCGAGATCAACAGAAAGATAATCTTCAGGAACAAGCCTACCTGGAAAGCCCCCTGCTTTGAATTAGATTGCATGACAGGTACAAACAGCGGCAGCAAATTCGCAGAGGCCCTCAAAGCCTTTGCAAAATCTGCTTGAATCCTTCTATCCCACCTGGGACGGAGAGGGGGCATTTCAGGGCGGGAGAAGGTCACAGCCGAAAGGAGATAGCTGAAGGGAGATAGCCGAAGGGAGATAGCCGAAAGGAGATAGCCGAAAGGAGATAGCCGAAAGGAGATAGCCGAAAGGAGATAGCCGAAGGGAGATAGCCGAAAGGAGATAGCCGAAAGGAGAAAGGCGAAGACATCGGGGGTGTATCGGGAAGAGCATGCCATGCACCCTTCCCAAAGCCACTCTTCGCCGAACTTCCTACATACGTCATTGTATATCAATTTTTCGTTTTTAATTAAGTTAATAATTTTTTGAATCGTCTTTGTATCGTATTATCCGATGTGGGGTCAGGTTTTTCTGCAATCCATAAAGTGGTACTTATTGATTTATGTATATTTAATTTAATTATGTAATATAAAATATCGATATAGAGCAACTTAAATAGGTCATAGATAGCGACGTGTTTTAAGAGACATCGCGAGATAAGCAATCGATTCGAAATTCCAGCAAAAGGAATAAATGGTTAAACCTCACCAAACAGAGAAGCGGGATTAAATCGCATACCCATTAGAGAAAGGAGGTTCATGAAATGAAGTTAATTCTCACAATCTTTGTTGTATTAGTTCTCCTGGCGGGCGCGTCAAATGCCGCAGGCGTTCTGGATTTAAGCACTTTAAACAAAAATACCACTAAGCAGACCATTGCACTGCCCCAGGTATCGCCAACGATGCCAACCATTGCTCCTACAACTCTTGGAGGAAACGTGGAAAGCAATGTTCTGGACCTCAGCTCCTTGGGGAAAAAGGTTGAATCAAAGGTCTCTGCAACTTTGATAAAGGGCCCAACACCGATAACCGTCACGCCGATGTTCTCTGTCAAGAACACAAATGTGACCACTGAAGCTGGCACCGTCTTCACCCTGCCTCAAGCAATATCAGCCAACGCAACTGTGTACACACCACCAATAGCAATATTTGGAGGAGCTTAAAAAAGCCCAACAGAGGCAAACCAACAGAGGCAAAGATGTTAGTCGAGCTGAAGGTTGATGATGAGGCCATTCCACTGAGTGCGTTTCCTCAGGATTTCATGGGCAACGTCGCTGTGGCCATGGCCCAGTCACTGAGGGGCGTCGGCGGGGATTGGAAAGAGATCAACATAAGAGTTGTGCGGGATTGATCCCTCAATCCTTCTTGCCCTTTCTGAATGCGGATGAGAGATCGATAAAATAAGTTCCTTCCTTTACCGCCATGATCAACTCGTCCCGCTCAAAGAGGGAGGGCAAATTCAGCTCATAGGTTCCCGGCGCAGTTATCTTGATGCTCTCCAGCTTCTTGCCTTCTGCAGCCCTCTCATCGACGTCTACTAAGTCAGGTTCTCCTTTTTTCTGAGCTCTTGGTGGGACCTTCACGCCCATGGCCTTGGTTATGATCTGCTCTGGCTGAGGACGAGTGGCATCATCTTCCGAAGGCCGCCTGCGTGCGAACATGAACTTCTTCCAGCCGCAGACAGGGCAGCCTTTAAGGATGTCCTCACCAGACTCAAAGACATTATTGCAGCGAGTACAGATATGAGGCATCTAATCCCCTACAGAGACCTTGGTGCTGATCTGATATTTGTCCTTCTCAATGGTCCTAATCTGGTTGGCCGGACCTATGACGGTCATCCTGCCTTTGATAGATCTTCCAAATATTTTATCGAAGAACGATCCTTCCTTCTTGGATGGGTAGCTCTCGATCTCGATTCCTGAGAACTCGTCTACCCTGATCTCGGTCATGGTCATCTCGATCAGGCGCACCTCCTCATCTGGCGTCAGCCCGCTCTCCAGAACCACAATCCTCCCTGTCTTGACCTTGTCCAGGATGAGCCTGATCTTCTCCATGGAGGTCATCTTCTCCAGCTTCTCCCCGGAGATGAGATCCATCTGCACTTCTCTCATCAAGATCACCCGAAATTGATGGCTATAGCCTTATACAGGTCGTCTATATTCGATCCTTCCAGAGCCGAGATCTGCACCATTGCATGCTGCGGGAAGGCGGCCTTGATTCGGGCAGGTGAGGCGTTGGGCAGATCCATCTTATTGGCAACGATGAGAAGTGGGAGTTTCCTGGCTTCCATGTTGCCAATCACAGTCACGTTGACCTGAGTGTATGGGTCCTCGGTAGAGTCCATGACCAGCAGCACGCCATCCAGGTCATCAAGCCACTTGATGGCCTCGATAACGCCTTCAGTAGCTTCCTTAGCCCTCTTTTTGGACTCTGCCTCGGAGAGCCCGAAGGCCATAAACTCCTTGAAATCGATCTTCGTGGCCATGCCAGGCGTATCCACGATATCCAGCTCGATGCTCGAGCCATTGGCATTGATCACCACGCCCTCCTTCCTCATAGCCCTGCGCGTCTCATGTGGAATATGGGATACATTTCCAAAATCATCATCTCCACTCCAGTCATGGACTATTCTCTTGGCCAGGGTGGTCTTGCCAGCGTTCGGCGGCCCGTAGATCCCAATCTTGGCCCTCTTCTTCTTGAATATGCTCTTGATCCAGGCTCCAAGACTATCCTTGAAGCTACTGATGAAACCCATGTCCTACCTCATGAGTGATAAAGCCCATATCTGTACTAATAATTTTCTATAACTTATATTCGAGAACTAAAGAGGCTCTGGGCAGGGCATGTGCAGACAAGGCCATCGAATTTGCCGGATCTTCTCAAGGCTTTCCATGCATCCCTGAGATGGCATTCACGGATATTGGCAAGGCTCTCTTGCAGATAAGGACAACCTCTGACGCCACCGTCGACACCGATGTGCATCCACCTTCTCCCTGCCATGCAACCCAGCAACTGTCCCTCGAAGTACGTGTTGGCAAACAGGCGCGGCCCTCCTGCAGTCGAGTTTATCTTCCTGTAGATATCGATGATCTTCTCCCGCTCTATCTGAGTGAGCCGCTCTTGAGCCGTCTTTGGGATGCCCTCCCATACGGACAGCTCTTGCACGCCGAGCTCTGTGGCAAGTTTGTAGAGATCCAGTATCCTGTCCACCTGTCCAGAGAGCACATGGCAAGACATGGTAACCATAAGTCCCGTATTCAGAGCAATCTTGATCGCATCAATGGCCTTGTCAAAAGCCCCAGCCACACCACGCACACTGTCGTGTACTTCAGGACTGGTGCTGTAGACGCCGACGATCAGATTATAAAGCCCAGCCTCTCTGAGCTTGACTGCCTTTTCGACAGTCATCTCCAGCCCGGGCGTAAAAAGGTTGACCACAGCCTTCTCCGAATCGACGTGCCTGACAAGCTCGAAGATATCCTCTCGCAAAAGAGGATCACCCTCTGTGAAGGTGATGATGCACGCACCCATCTCCAGGGCCTCGTCGATGACGCGCAGGATCTCGTCATGGCTCAGTTCGCCCTCGCCCTCCTTAATCAAGCAGTGGCCGCACTTGGCTTTGCACTGCCTCGTGACCTCGATGGACACTGTCTGAGGCACAGGTCGCCCAATAGCGATGTGCGCCTCGTTGAGCAAAAGCCTCTTGAAGGGCCCGCTGGGGATGGGAGGCAGCCATGTGCTGGCAACTACGTCCTTCAGCCGAACCTGGGCAGGCTTCTCCTCTGCCAGCCTCTGATTTGCCATCTTAATCACAGGCTGGACCATTGAAGCCAGAGCGCCATGAGCCTTAAGCGACATCGCATCCCGTTCGAAGTCCACGCTGAGGGCGGCAGTCTTTATGAGCTGGGTCATCACGCCCTCGTTTTTTCCACAGCAGTTATAGAGTTATCGCCCAAATGGAGTAGATAAAGTTAAATCGCCTGGACCTCTTGTACGAGAACGGTGAACCGCAGTGTCTGAAGTTGTACTGGCCTATTCCGGTGGCCTGGATACATCTGTTTGCATACCGCTCCTGCGAGAGCGCTATGGATTTGATAAGGTTGTTACCGTTCTTGTGGACGTCGGGCAGCCCCGATCCGATATCGAGCGTGGAAACCTCAGGGCGAAACAGTTGGCTGATGAGCATTATACCATCGATGCCAGAGAAGAGTTCGTCAAAACATGCATTTTTCCGCTCATCAAGGCCAATGGCTCCTATGAAGGATATGTTCTGGGAACAGCCATTGCAAGGCCCCTCATCGCAAGCAAGGCTGCACAGATCGCAAAGCAGAAAGGCATAAAAAACCTAGCTCACGGATGCACAGGCCGTGGCAACGATCAGCTCCGATTCGAGGCCATCTTCCGGGCTACTGACTGCCGTGTCATCGCTCCAATGAGGGAGCTGGACCTGGCCCGCGAGTGGGAGATCGATTATGCTCGTGAGCACGGGATTGAGGTGCCAGTTACCAAGGACAAGCCCTGGTCCATCGACGAGAACATCTGGTCCCGCTCCATCGAGGGAGGAAAGCTGGAGGACCCATACTTTGAGCCGCCCGAGGATATCTACGGCTGGACAAAGACCCCCAGGAGCGACAAAGCGCCTCAGATCGTTGAGATCGGCTTTGAGCTGGGCATTCCAGTCTCTTTGGACGGAGTGCGAATGGGTGGCCTGGAGCTGATCGAAAAGCTCAACCGGATCGGAGGAGAGCATGGCGTGGGCCGAACGGATATGGTCGAGGACAGGGTACTCGGTCTCAAAGCGCGCGAGAACTACGAGCATCCAGCAGCCACGATCCTCCTCGCGGCACACAAAGACCTCGAGCATCTGGTTCTATCCAGGGCAGAGCTGAAGTTCAAGATCATGGTTGACGAGGCATGGTCGGAGATGGTCTACATGGGCCTTGTAGAGGATCCTTTGTATGCGGATTTGAATGCTTTCGTGGACCAGTCTCAAAGGAGGGTGAACGGATCTGTCAAGATGAAGCTCTACTGTGGAAATGCCCTTCCAGTTGGACGCAGGTCACCAGATGCCCTTTATGCCCAGGACATGGTCTCTTTCGACTCTCAAACTTTGAGCCAGAAGGATGCAGAAGGCTTTGCCAAGTATCACGGTTTCCAGGCCAGGCTCCTGAGGCGCAAGGGCATCTGAATGTCTCAAAAAGGGCGCCGAAAGGGCAGGATTTATTTGATAGTGGGAGCCTAATGATATTGCATGGCCAGACTTGTGATATCTGAGGATGCCAGGGCCGATGACCTGGCTCCGCTCGCCCTCGCGATCAATGAGACCATCAATATCCCCGTAACGCTTCGCAGCGCAAACTTCCCAGGCGTTCGAGTGGAGAAGGGCAAGGTTCTGGATGAGAGCTATACCGGTCCCATACTTGAAGAGGTAATCCGAAGCGGAAAGCCTGCTCGCGCCATTCCTGACAGTGGGGCATACCGTGGAGTTCCAGTCTCTGTGGCACCTATCTTGGTGGAGGGCAAGACGATCGCAGCTGTTGGCGTTGTGGATGTTGTGGGTACAGTCGAGATACCTGAGGTTTTTGGAGCTTATGCGGACGTTATGAGACAGGTCGGAGAGAAGACTGCAGAGAAGAGATGATAATTCGGAGAGCTGAGCCAGGCGATCTGGCCCAGATTGCACAGATCGAATGGCTCTGCTTCCCCGAGGAGACAGCCTTCCCGCCTGGGATGCTCGCCTACCTCATTCGTTATTCCGTAGCTCTTGTGGCTTGCGAGCCTGCAGAGAAGGTCTTGGGTTTCATCATAGGATACGCCAGCGGGACGGGAGGGGCGATCTACACGCTTGACGTTCATCCACTCTATCGCAGGCGCGGAATTGGCAAAGAGCTGATCAAAGCTCTGGAGGAGGAGCTTCGCTCACACGGCGTGGTCACCGTCAGGCTGGAGGCTGCCCTGGAGAAGCCAGGCGCAATGGAGCTTTACCACAAAGCAGGTTATCGGGCAAGGGAGCTCGTCAAGAATTACTACGGGCGAGGCAAGCATGCTGTGCGGATGTGGAAGATGCTGAGGTGAGGCTGGGTATATGAAAATTACCCACATAATTACCCACATAGACTATTTTGCCGAAAATTATGCGAGTGTCCTGCAGCTTATCGTCCGAGATGCCTGCGAGGCCTTCGGGTTTGAGCCATCCTTCGTGCATCAATCTGGCGAGGACTCAATACCAAGCAGTATACTTTCATTGAAAAGAGACTTGGCGCCAAAAAAAGAGATGCTCCATGGGAGCTGCCTTTGATCTAATACTGGATTAAACTCTTAAAAGGATTGACCCATTCGGTTTGCTGTGGTGCAGCGGTCAGGTCGTATCTTGAAATTGTGCTTCCTTCTGCATTCTGGAGCGCAATCTCATTATCGATCCACAGAGGCGCTGTGTTGTTAGTATATAGGTCTGAATCGCTGCCAGGGCCATTGCCCTCATGGACCTTCACAGATGCACCCATCTGAAGAGTGAACTCTGGGAAGGTGAATGTCGCATTCCCAGCTGAAACCAGCCTCCATCCATTGAGGTCCCACGGGCCGACTGCTTGGTTTGTTATCTCGACCCACTTATCTCCGACCATGTTCGCACTTGTTATTGCGACCTTCACAGAAGGGGTGGTTGTGCCTGGCTCGCGACTGAATACAGCATTGGTGTCGGCGGCCTTGGTTACATCCCGATAGCCACCGGCAATATTCTTTCCCAGGACCTCGGTTGTGGCAAGAGTCGCATTAGATAGCTGCGTGAACCTTGAAATTGGCTCTTGCGTCACCGAAACATTTGTGGCGTTTATGATCGTAGCATTTGTGACATTAGCAAAACTCGCAGTCTCTGTGACATTTTGGGCATCCTCAGCAGACACTACTCCTGCCGTTAACACTGCGAATAGCATCAACACACACTCACATCTCATATTCACACCTCGTTCATAGTATTCCAAGAAAAATATAAGCTTTTCTAAAAATTTCTTTGTATTCTTTGAATATGCACTTGGGGATATTAATAAGTATCGCCCTTCGAAAAAATTTGCCAGCAGGATCATCCTGCCATGATTTCAGCCACACGAAGGCTCTTTGTGACTCCAACCAGGGTTTTACTTGGTTTCGGCTGCTGCAGTGGCAGTCTCGTTCAGAGTCTCGTTGGTGGTTGCATTTATCGTCTGGTTGATCGACTCGTTAATGCTCACATTGACGCTGGTGTTGTTCTCTGAAATGCTTACATTGGTTGCATTCTCTTTCTCAGCGAAGGCCACTCCAAAGGAGAGGGCTATCAGGAGAGAGAAGAGCACAACTCCACTTGCTATTTTGCTCATGATACACACTCCATTTGCTTTATAGATCAGCATAAGGATGCTGATCTGAATTTAAGCTTTTCTCCAACAGCGAAATATATTTAAATTCTATCAAAATTATCCTCTTTTATAGCTCTTGCAACTCTGGATAAATTGGTCTATAGCATACGAATAAAAATGCGTATGAAGGTATCCTCCTAATGTGTTATGCTCCACCAGTCCATCACGACAATTAAGTATCCCTTTGCCTCTGCGCAGCCGATAGGCGAAGGTCGCATCTCTATCGCAATCAAAACGAGAGTAGTGGAACTCATGACCTCGAACGATCTTGCCTATCTCCACCACGGGATTTGATCCGACCACCTCGGCCTCCACGTACCCCAGCGCTTGAAGCTTCTTGGTCATGATAGTAGAGCCCGGCAAGGCGCCAACCATCTTATGATAGCCCAGGTCCGATTGAATCCCCTCGCCGAGATACATCAGGCCGCCGCACTCACCATAGATTGGCATGCCTTCCTGAGAGGCCTTATTTATCTGTTCGCGCGCAGGAGCAGCCTCTAGATTTGCAGCATGCAGCTCAGGATAGCCTCCGCCGATGTACAATCCGTCCACTGCAGGCAGGTCATCGCGCAGCGGGCTGAAGAAGACCAGCTCTGCACCATTCCTCTCCAGCTCGCGCAAGTTCTCATGATAATAAAAGCAAAAGGCTTCATCCTGGGCGATGCCAATGCGCACGGATCTTTCGCCATTCGCGCCCTCTTGCTTGGCCTGGCGGGTAGCACAGCTAAGCTTTAGGATATCGTCAATCGCGGCATTCTCTTCCATGAATGATGCCAGAGCTTTCAGGTCGTACTCCTTCTCAAAGCTCATCACAAGGCCAAGATGCCTGCTCTTCATTTCCAGATCATTATTCCTGGGCAGTGCTCCGTACACGGGCCGCTGCAAGACTCTCTTCAGCATCGCGACATGGCGCTCGCTTCCCACGCGGTTGAGCAGGGTGCCTGCTATTCGCACTGCTGGATCGTAGCTGACAAAGCCACCCTCCATTGCTGCGGCACTGCGGGACATGCCGTGTGCATTAATGACCAGCAGAACAGGGATATCAAGGGCCTTGGCCACCTGGGCGCTGCTTCCCACTTCTGTGGCGTCCATGCCGTCATACAGGCCCATAGCGCCCTCCACAACTGCAACGTCAGCTCCCGCCAGTGCAGAGAAAAAGCAGCGTCGAACTCCGTCCAATCCCATCATGAATGGGTCGAGGCTGTGCGAAGGGCGGCCACAGATTGCGGTGTGATGCGAAGGATCGATGAAGTCCGGCCCTACCTTGAAGGGCTGCACCACAAGGCCCCGGGCGCGAAGAGCCGCCATCAGGCCCAGGGTGATTGTGGTCTTGCCAACGCCGCTGTGAGTGCCTGCAATGAGGACGGCTGGGATCATGGACCAATATTCCAGCATCCTCCTAAATATCTTCTCCGGCAAGGATATTAACACGCATCGCGGATGGTCTCAAGCATGCTTGTAGGCGTCGTAAAGAGAGGAAAGTATGGCGAGCGCCTTTTGGAGACCATCAGGAAGCACACAGATTTTCAGGTCGTCTCCGTCGATGTTCCCCAGGTACTGCCGGGCTTCATCGAGGACCCGGAGGAGTTCGTAAAAGAGCTGAACCTCGATCCTGCAATCTTCAAGGCAGATCTTCTCATCCTCTACACCTTTCATCCAGACCTGACGCCACAGATCGTGCGAATGGCAGGCGAGCGTGGCGTCAAGGCTGCCATAATTCCTGGCGGAATAGGCAGGGCCGGGTCCCTTTGCGAGTTGGAGATGATAGCAGAGAAGCACAACATCCACATCGAGGTTGATGAGATCTGCTGCACCCTCGAAGAGTGCGGCGTTCCGGCCGTGGATGAGTTCGCCAGAAAGCTTGGCAAGCCGGAGCTGGAGGTCGAGACGAAGGACGGGCGCATCGCCTCGGTCAAGGTCCTGCGCGGCTCACCGTGCGGCGCGACCTGGCATTCCGCAGAGGGCGTGGTCGGAAAGGGCGTTGAAGATGCGCCATCGATGACCGGGCTCTTTTGCCAGCAGTATCCCTGCCGCGCAGTGCGTGGGACGCCTGGCGGAATTCATACATCAGGGGACCTTCACAAGGATGCCATGGAGCGAGCACTGGGAAAGGTAACAAAGCTTGTGCTGCCAGAGCAGTCCAGGCCCATCAAGATCGGGGCAGGAGGGGCGAAGGATGAATGAGAGACATTGTGATTGAGGCTACAGTTCATGCGCTTCAAAGGGCCCAGACCAGCCTCCCAGATTGGGTCTTGCAAAGGATCGAGGATGCAGCGAGGCTCGAGACAAACTCCATCGCGAGGTCTCACCTCGAGTTCATGCTAAAGAACGTGCGCATTGCCGGGGAGACACGCCTTCCGCTCTGTCAGGACACCGGCCTTCCCATCTTCCATGTTGAGATGGGCAGGGACCTTTTGCTGGACTTCGATCTAGGGGAGGCTGTGGCCGAGGGCGTGAGGATCGCGACCGAGCAGATTCCCCTGCGGCCCAATGCCGTCGATCCGCTGACGCGCAAGAACAGCGGCAATAATACATGCCAGGGCATGCCGGATATAATTCTGGAGATTGTGGATGGCAGAGGTCTTTGCCTCACAGCATTTCCAAAAGGCGCAGGCTCGGAGAATATGAGCCTTGTGGGAATGCTCAACCCTGCAGACGATCCATTTGACTTCATCTTGAAGGCTGTGGCTGAGCGCGCGACCAACGCCTGCCCGCCGCTATTTTTGGGCATTGGCCTTGGCGGAACCTTCGACCTGGCGGCGCGGCTCGCAAAACGCGCCCTCTTCAACATGCCAGGCACCTCACAGATGGAGATGGATCTGCTCAGGCGCGTGAACGCTCTGGGCATCGGTCCAATGGGCCTTGGTGGGGACACCACGGCTCTTGGCGTAAAGATAGAGAGAGCCTGCTGCCACACGGCATCTCTTCCAGTGGCCATAAACTTTCAGTGCTGGGCACACCGGTGTGCCACGGAGGTGATCTTCTGACAGAGCACCATATCAAGACGCCTCTCTCCTTTGAAGATGTGCAAAAGCTCGCCCTTGGGGACGTGGTGTTCCTGAGCGGTCGCGTGTACACTGCCAGGGATAAGGCCCACGCGCTGATGCGCCAGAAGGGCAGTCCCGTATCTTTGGAAGGCGCAGCCCTGTATCACTGCGGTCCTCTCATCCGAGGGGGGAAAGTCCTCTCAGCAGGGCCTACCACAAGCGGTCGCATGGCCAGGTACACTGAAGAGATCCTCAGGCTGGGCGTCCGGGCGATAATAGGCAAAGGTGGATTGCCAGGGGAGCCTTTCCGCAACAGGGCAGTCTACCTGGCATATCCTGGGGGCTGCGGAGCAGCCGCTGCCCTGCAGTTGAAGGTGGCAGGCGTGCACTTGCAGGAGCTGGGAATGGCCGAGTCCCTCTGGGCATTCGAAGCAGAGAGCCTCGGCCCCATGATCGTCGCCATCGATGCGCATGGAAATGATCTTTATCAGGATGTGAGACGTTCAGCCATAGAGAGAACGAAGATTTGAGGAGAGCTGCGGCTGAGGCTCGATACCTGCTGGACCGCGGATATCCCAAGGACTCAGCCCTGCGATTTGTCTCAGATCACCACCGCCTGCCCCAAGAGCAGAGATATGTGCTGATCAGAGTGTTGGTTGCGGCTGAGTTGGCCAGGTCGAGGATTGCAAAGATCGTGCCTCTCTGGGCACTTCGGGGAGATGTGGTGTTCGTTGACGGATACAACGTCCTCATCACCGCGGAGAGCTTGCTTGAGGGCAGCCCTGTATACTTGTGCGACGATGGCATCCTGCGCGACACGCGGGGGGTCTTCAAAAGATATACTGCATCTCATCTCACAGCCCAGGCCCTCTCCAGCATCCTGGATCTTCTGGTGCTTGCAGCTCCGGCGAGATCTGAGATCCTACTGGACCAGCAGATGAGCCGCAGTGGGGAGCTTGCAGGGCTAATCAGGGGCATGATGGCCGAGCGCCGACTGCCCGGAGCCGCTCGAACTGCCAAGGATGTAGACCATCGACTGAAGACAGCTGCTGCGATTGTGGCGAGTGGAGATGGAGATGTGATCGATGCAGCCTCAGCAGTCGTGGACCTTCCTGCAGAGATGGCAAAAATGCGGGGCTTAAAGTTGCTGCAACTTTGAGATGCTCAATCGTCATCTTTTTAAGGTACATTTAATTATTATACTATTGGGGTCGCAAAAAAGTTGCGAAGTAATGGTGAGTAGCAATGAGAATGAGAGCTCTAGCATTTGTAATTCTAGCCGTATTGTTCAATGGTGGATTTGGACAGGCAACTCATCCCATGTTCTTTCCGCTCAGCGAGCATACAATAGCTAGGGAGATCAGCGAGAATGGAATGCCGCTTTACAGAACAACCACCTTCACAGTTGATGATGCGCAGGTTGCCTCCTGGCTGCTGATATGGCGAGATGCCCAGGCGCACACTGTGGAGTGGAGATGGTACTATCCAGAGGGCAGAACCTATGCCAGGACCTTTGGCAACATCCCGCCAATCGACGGATTCACTGGAATGTGGGCGGCACCTGTGTGGAGCTGTCTCAAGATCAAAGGGACCGATGTTGCTCGTCTGCCTGGTACCTGGAAGGTCGATGTGATAGTGGACTACAGAAAGGTCCTCACCGAGTACTTCACCATCAATGGCCGGCAGGCCTGTTGATTTGACAAAACGGCAAGCGACTTGCTGGCAGGCGGCTGGAATAAAAGGTTGGCTGATGTTAGCTTTGCTTTGATCGCATCTTGCTTTGATCGCATCTTTGAAGAAATGACCCCCGGGATAATCATATAAATTTGGAGATCACAGCAGTTCTTGGTGCTTTCATAGATGGATCTGGAATTTGGCGGCAAGAGGCGCAAGCCCGATATTCGCTATCTTTTCGACATGAAGGATGTGATCTTTGACCGGAATTGGCTTTTGGCCACAGAGAACATCGAGCTTTATTTTATGTTTCGCGACCTTTCTCTCTGCAGGTCCGACGAGAAGAGGTTGATTGAGCAGGGCCTCAGGTACGACATAACGATCATTCCACCACGAATGCTAGGCCGTGAGTACATCAAGACCGCAGGGCATTACCATCCATTTGTTCCTGGCGGAAACGTCACTTACCCGGAGCTCTACGAGGTACTGGAGGGGGAAGCGCTCTATCTTATGCAAAAGCAGGACCTCAGCGATATCGTAGTAGTATATGCTTCGGCAGGGGACAAGGTTCTTGTTCCACCAAACTTCGGTCACATCACCATAAATCGCTCAAACAAGACTCTCAAGATGGCCAACTTCGTGGCCAGGAACTTCTCATCGCTCTACGACCCAATTAAAGACAGAGCTGGAGGAGCTTACTTCTTCACAAAAGATGGCTGGATAAAGAACGAGCGCTGCCCTGAAGCTGCAGAGCTGCGCCGAGTCCAAGCCCCCAGGGCTACGAGGATCGGCCTGTCAAAAGGAAGTGAGATGTATCCTCTTCTCAGGGAGCCAGGAAAATTGGAGTACTTGACGCGGCCAGAGGAGCATCTGGAGCTCTTCGAGGATCTGATTTGAGGAAGAATGAACCTTTTCAGGATGAACCTCTCCAGATTTAGAGCGCATATCGAGCTGCTGCGCCCGCCACTTGCGCCAATGGACCTGGCCATGCCCGGAGCCAGTGTGCTCTTGGCCAGCTTCACAGTCCACGGGACACTGCCGTCACTGCTGCCATTCGTCTTGGCTACTTTGGGAGCTTACTCTGCCATAACCAGCTCATATGTCTTCAATGATTGTTGCGACATCGACGTGGACAGGATAGGCATGCCTAACCGGCCCCTGCCTTCGGCGATGCTCAGCAAGCGCGAGGCAGAGGCCTGGTCGCTGATGCTATTTGCAGCAGCTGCAGCCATAGCCTACTATCTCAACCCGGAAAGCTTTGCGATCCTGATCGTGGCAACCCTCATGATCACAATCTACTCAACCTGGGCCAAGAGAAGCACGCCTTTCTCATGGATCTTTGTGGGCGCATCCTTTGGCCTCGTGCCTTTTGGCGTGTGGCTGGCAATAGAGCCGGCAGGCATCCTAAAATCGGGATTGGGGATTCATCCAGCCTCGGTGATCCTCGCGCTCATGATCTGCATCACGGACTGGGGTTTCACCAATTGCGATGCCTCGAGAGATGTGGCTGGTGATCGAGAGAAGGGCATTCCGACCACGCCTGCGACCTTTGGAATACCAGCAAGCGCAAAGATGGTTGCCCTCTTCTGGCTCATCGGCGTCGTTCTCTCTGTAGCTTTAGGATGGTCGGCAGGGCTGGGACTGATTTACCTGGCCGTGGCTGCTGCAGCTGGTGCATGGCTGCTGCTTCAAAATCTGGACTTCGTGAAGAATCCGACTGCAAAGAGGGGTGACCGGCTGTTCTATCAGTCGGCCAACTACCGCTTCGTGCTGTTTTCGGCCATAATCATCGATGTTCTGCAGAGGACGATGCTACCGCACATGGGCTTGTTTTGACATGCTGGTGTAAGGTTGACGTAAGTGTTTTATACCATTTAATCGAAGCCAAATTTGGCCAGGCGTGCACAAGGCCGATGAGGATAACTGTTGTTTGTCGACTCTTGGAATTATTGGAGGCCGACCTTACATGAGCGAAGGTTTTCATTTCAATACACAATACCATCTTGTCGAGCTCCTGGGATCTAAGGCTAGGAACCCTGCGGAGCTACTGGAAGGCATAAAGACGGTTCCTGCATCCTGCATCTACTATCATACGCACAGGTTCTTGCAGCAGCACCACTATTTGTCGCCAGAGCCGCCGAACGACTTTGCCTTTTGGCTGACCGATTTTTTGCATCTCAGAAGCCTGGGCGAAGAGTTCCTGAGCGTAGACACAGTCCTTTACTGCAATCTGGAGGATCTTCGCAAGACGTTTCAGGATATACTCGAAGATTATCTCTCCAAAGACGGCAAAAATGTGGATTGTCTTCCGGGATATGAGTTTCATTTTCTGGCCTGCAAGACCTTCGTTCTGCCCATGCCGTATACTGCTAATAATTTGAGGGAATTCGCTGAGATTTTAAGGAAAATAAGCATTCGATCTCTGTATTTTCACATCTTCGAGGCCCGGATGCGGCTGGGAGTTCCGGACAACGATTTTTCTCAATGGCTGAGGAGCATTGGAGAAGATAAACTCGCAGATGAGATCTCAAGGCTCGATCCCTACAACATGACTTTGGAAAACTTAAGGCGAAAAATTATAAGGATGGTTGAGGACCGTGCCAGGGATTGAGGCCTACAGAGAGATCATCGGCAACGACGAGCTGGACGAGCTGTACCTGCTGGCCGAAAGGCTCAAGGGAAAGGCAGTTCAGAATATCAACTCAACGGCGGTGGGCGGTGGGGTTGCAGAGATACTGTCGAGGATGATCCCTCTTCTGCGGGATTTAGGAGTCGATGCATACTGGGATGTGATAAAGGGCGACGAGAAGTTCTTCACAGTTACCAAGGACATGCACAATGCTCTGCACGGCCTGAACATAGACATCTCAAAGCTTGACCTGGACTATTTTCTAGAGGTAAATCGACGGAATTCCGAGGAGCTGGATCTGTTCGGCGACATCATGTTCATCCATGATCCTCAGCCAATAGGTCTGGTAGAGAGAAGGGAGCATAAGTCTAACAAATGGATCTGGAGATGCCATATCGATCTCTCTGCCCCCCAGGAAGCTACAATGAATTTTCTGAGAGGCTTCATCAATCGGTATGACGCAGCTGTCTTTTCAGCACCGAGCTTTGCTCGATCAGACCTGGCTACAAAACAGATTCTGATACCTCCTTCCATCGATCCGTTGAGCGATAAGAATAAGGATCTTCCCGAAGAGACCATAGATTCTGTAGTAGAACGCTTTGGTCTTGATAGAGATCGACCGATTGTATCCCAGATCTCCAGATTCGACTATCTCAAGGATCCATTGGGCGTCATCGATGTCTACAAGAGGGTAAAGGATCACATCGATTGCCAATTGGCTTTAGCGGGCGGGGGGGCCACAGACGATCCAGAAGGGCCACGCATCCTGGATCAGATAAGATCAGCAGCGAAATCGGATCCAGATATTCATATTATTTATCTTCCCCCATCCAGCGATGTGGAGATCAATGCACTGCAGAGAGCCTCTACGGTCATCTTACAAAAATCCCTTCGAGAAGGGTTCGGGCTGACTGTGACCGAGGCCCTATGGAAGGCGAAGCCCGTCATAGCCACAGCTGCAGGCGGCATTCCCCTCCAAATAAGACATAAACGTACAGGAATTCTAACATATTCAATAGCAGGAACCGCACATTACTTGAGGGAGCTGTTGAGCGAGCCTGAATATGCCCAGAAGCTCGGGGTGAACGGGAGAGAGCACGTGAAGAACAACTTCCTGATAACAAGGCACATCAAGGATTATCTCAGCCTTTTTATATCTTTGTACTATAAGGAAGATATAGTTCATCTTTGAGTCTCTGGCTGGAATGGAGATGGTCTAAAATGAGCGACAAATTAGCAGCCTGGAACGTCCAGGAAGCTGACTTCCCCTTCACGGGCGACCTGTTCGAGCAGCTGAAAGGCCTATTGAGATATGCTGTTCTGGCACCTTCCGGGCCCAACACCCAGCCCTGGAAGTTTTCGATTAAGGACAATGAGATATCCCTGATAGCCGACTTCAGTCGGTCTTTGCCTTCCGTGGATCCGACTGACAGGACGCTCTACATAAGCCATGGTTGCCTTCTCACAAATCTTCTGATAGCTGCTGAGCACTTTGGCTTTGGCTATGACGTGAAATGCTTGCCGGATGGCTTCTTTGGAGAGCGGACAGCATCTGTTCTACTCTCCAAGAAGCCAGCGCTTCCAAGGTTCCCCGATCTATTCCACGAGATAACCAGACGGCATACGAACAGAAATAGATTTGAGAAGAGGCCCATCGAGGGGGAGAAGCTCCGGAAATTAAAGGACTGCGCAGATAAAGACGGCTTCAAGCTGGATATCATAACAAGCAATGAAGGCAAGGCTCAGATGGCAGATCTTCTGGCAAGGGCTCATAAGGTCCAGCTCGCAAACAAAGCCTTCAGAAAAGAGCTGGCATCCTGGATAAGGTCGAACACATCTGACGCCAAGGACGGCCTGCCAGGCTACTCATTCGGTTATTCGGATTTTGAGTCATACTTCGGCTCCTTTATCTTTGGGACATTTGATATGTCTTCGTCCAGGGCAAGCATTGAGACGGCTTACATGAAAGAATCACCTGCAGTGGCTGTATTATCTTGCGAGAGCGAAGACAAATTGGCCTGGATCAAGACTGGAGTGCTATTCGAGACGCTATTCCTGACTGCGACTCAATTGGATGTCAGGTTCGACCTTTTCAGCCAGCCTATTGCCATCCCTGAGCTGAGACGGGAGATGGCAAAGATATCTGGATCTAAATTTCCACAGATACTTATTCGCATGGGGTATGCAAAGCCTGCAGTGCATACTCCAAGGAGGCCTGTGGAGGAGGTCCTGGTCGCGTAGATTTTTTACAGGCTGATCTTTTTTAATGCTATCATGCTGCCTTCCATGAATGCTCCAAAGAATATCAAAAGCACAAGGAACGATGTCCAGGGTAGCGACTGATCCAGGGCTGCAGCTCGCAGCCATAAGCTGGCATGGGTGAGCGGCAGAAGATAGAGCGCATACTTAAGCCCCAACGGCACCTGTGAGAGCGAGAAGAATGTACCTCCCAAGAAGGTCATGGGCAGTAGAATTATGCTGCTGAATGTACCCATGTCCTCATGAGACTTAGCCAGAAGGGCTGCAAGAACTCCTAAGAAGGAGAAGGTGATGCAAGTGAGCAACAATCCCAGGAGAAACATCGGCCCGATGTGAATGGTTGGTGCGATCAGCATGGCCACTATCAGGAATGCGACAGAGCTCAATGTACCCCTCACAGTGCCTATCAGTGCCTTGCCTAGCAAGAGCGAGTGCAGTTTTATAGGTGCCATGATGCATTCGTCAAAGCTTTTATAATAGATCCTGTCGACGTTGAGCCTTGTTCCAGCTCCATTGAAGCTGGCGGTCATGGCAGTAAGGGCGATGATGCCAGGTACCACGAACTCGAGGTAGCTCGTGCCGTTGAGGTTGATCCCCCGGCCCAAGCCCCATCCGAAAGCCACCAGATAAAGCAGTGGACTGATCAGAGTCGTGATGAGGTATCTCGACCAGCGGCGTTTGAGCGTGACAAGATCCGCCCAGAGAATGCTATATGCATCCGAAGCTATCATCTTAATCCCCCAGGGCCTTCTGGCCAGTGATCTCTATGAAAACATCTTCGAGGTTGGACTCTCGCATAACTATCCTCTCCGCGCCATGCAGCCTTTGAATGAACTCAGAGGCTAGGGCTCGATCTGGGAAATACCTGTATTCCGTGCCATTCTCGTTTGTCTGCATCTCCACTGCGATCATGCCGAGCTTCTGTCGCAGCCCAATGGGAGTGCCCAAGGCAATGAGCTTGCCGCGATGGATTATTCCAACTCTACTGCATAATGCCTCTGCCTCTTCGATGTAGTGAGTGGTCAGAAAGACTGTTGTGCCGTCTAGGTTCATCTTGCGAATTAGGTCCCAGACCCTGCGGCGCGTCTGGGCATCAAGGCCCACAGTCGGCTCATCGAGGAAGAGCAATTTCGGCCTGTGGATGAGCGCTCTGGCGATCATGGCCTTTCTCTTCATGCCACCTGAGACATCATCGACGAGATAGTCCGCATGATCTGCCATCTCCACATAATCAAGCAGCTCTGCTATCCGCTTCGCTCGATCATCTGAGGCCAAGTGGTGCAGCCTGGCATGCAGCTCCAGGTTTTCGGCTATTGTCAGATCCCTGTTCAAGCTGAGATGCTGCTGGACAACGCCGAACTCCGATTTCACGCTTGCCGGATCTCTGGCCACGTCTATGCCATTGATGAGGACACGCCCTGATGAAGGCTTGGTAAGCGTCGTTAGAATGCGAATTGTGGTGGTCTTGCCAGCGCCGTTCGGTCCCAGAAAGCCGAAGAGCTCGCCTTGGGCCACGCCCAGATTCAGGCAGTCAACCACCTTTTTCCCTGAGTAATCTTTGTTCAGACCGGATATCGCTATCATCTCTCTCATTAGATGGCTCCTTGATGCGAAATCGCTTAAATTAGACTCGAACAGAAAGCCTCTGTTCTCATTTGCTGCTTGGGATTTTGAGGATGGTGTCCACGCTGATGCTGCTGCATCGATCTCTCCAGTCTCTCCTTGTCCAGGGTCGGCAGCTCAAAAGGCCTGCTTCTCATCCTGTGGGCAAGCGCCAGCTGCATGGCGTTCTTGACGTCATCCGAATCGACCTCGGTCCGGCCATAGAAGGCGGCGATGGTCTTGGCTGTCCTGGTGATCACGATCTCTGCCCGATGCGTCTTCACCCCAAGGTCGATGCAGGTTGAGGCGATCGATCGCAGGAGGTCATCGCTCATCCTCACCTGTGGCAAGAGCTGGCGAGCCTGGGAGATCTTCGCTTTCATCTCCGCCTGAGAAGCCTTGCATTCTTGGGCAAAGCCGTCCGGATCGGCATCAAAAGCCTCTGCCATCTTGGCGATCTGAACTCTCATGTCCACGTCTTCGATGCCCACTACGCTCACCTGCAATCCAAAACGGTCGAGCAGTTGAGGCCTGAGCTCTCCCTCCTCCGGGTTCATTGTGCCCACAAGGATGAACCTGGAGGGATGGGCCACAGATACGCCCTCGCGCTCCACGATATTGACGCCCATGGCAGCCGAGTCCAAGAGAACGTCGGCCACATGATCGTCGAGCAAATTGACCTCGTCGATGTAAAGTATTCCGCGATTGGCAGCCGCGAGTATGCCCGGCTCAAGGGCCTTAATTCCCTCCTTGATGGCCCTCTCCACATTCAGCGACCCCACGACCCTGTCTTCCGTCGCTCCCAGTGGCAGATCGACCACAGGCGTCTTTTTCTGCACTGCTTTTATCTGATTCGATTGGCTCTTCATAAAACACAGATCGCACATGTCTTCGGGACTTTCTGGATTGCAGTTAAAGGGGCAATCCTCCACAACCAAGATGTCTTCGAGCAGGTCGGCCAGGGCCCGCACAGCAGTGGACTTTGCCGTGCCTTTGTCGCCCCTGATCAGAACGCCGCCTATGCGAGGGTTGATGGCGTTTAGAATAAGGGCGAACTTCATTTGGTCCTGACCAACGATCGATGTAAATGGAATCGTCCTTCTCTTGAGATGATGCATCTTATTCACCGTCCTTTGCTCATTGTCCGCATGCCGGTTCGCTATTAATCGACCTCAGAGGAACGATGTATGGCCTGTGGAGATTCTCCATTACCACAGCCTCCACACCGTACACCTCCTTGATGTTCTTCGCATTCAACAGATCTGCAGGAGTCCCAGCTGCGTAGATCCTTCCGCCTTTGAGGATGGCCAGCTTATCCACGAACATTGCAGCCAAATTCAGATCGTGTAGGGCCATGACCGCTGAGATCTTCTTGCTCTTGACCAGGGAGGCAATCATCTCCATGACCTCCAGCTGATGCCTCATGTCCAGGTTGCTCGTGGGCTCGTCCAAGAGCAAAACACTCGGCTCCTGGCAGAGGGCACGAGCGAGCAGAACCTTCTGCTTCTGGCCGCCCGATAGCTGCGAGAAGTCCCTCATCGCCAGATCCTCCAGGTGCAAAAGCTCCAATGTCTCTGCCACTTTCTCCAGATCGAGGTCAGAGACCCGCCAGTTTATGTGAGGCCTGCGTCCCATGAGCACTGTATCGAAAACTGTGGTGGAGAGAGGCGTCGAGCTGGATTGAGGCACATAACCAAAGCGTTTTGCGATCTCCTGTTGCGTCATGCGATCGATCTCTTGACCATCCAGCAGGATGCTGCCTTTCGGCTTGAGGATGCGGTCTATGCACTTGATCAAGGTGGTTTTGCCAGATCCGTTGGGCCCAACCAGTCCCAGCACCTCTGAGCCTTCGACAACCAGGTCAAGGCCATCCAAAATTGCGGAGCTGTTGTAGCTAAATGTCAGATCATTTATGGTTATTTTTACCAAAACTCCTTCCTCCTCTTCATGAAGAGATAAACGAAGAACGGAACGCCAAGGAATGATGTCATTATGCCCACAGGCAATATCACAGGTGCCAGGATGGTTCTGGCCAGGGTATCAGAGCCCAAGAGGAGCAGTGCGCCCACAAGGGCGGATCCTGGCAAAAGGAAGCGGTGGTCGCCGCCGATGACCATTCTGGTGATATGGGGAGCCACGAGGCCGATGAAGCCGATGGTCCCAGTGAAGCATATGATGCTTGCAGTTATCAGCGACAGCAGCAGCATGCAGATCACTCGCGTCCTCTCCACATTCACTCCAAGGCTCTTTGCAGTCTCGTCTCCTGCGCCAAGGGCATTGATATCCCACGACTTTAGGAGAAGGTAGGGAAGACACAAGATCAAGATGAGTGTCATTATGCTGAGTTTATCCCATGAGGCTCTCCCAAGGGAGCCCATCATCCAGAAGACCACCTCTTGTACCTGCTCTGCGTGTCCAACATACTGCAGAAAGGAGGTCATGGCCGAGAAGAGGTACATGATGGCAATTCCAGCCAAGATCATCGTCTCTGGAGTGATTCCCTTGTATTTGGCAAGGCCGTAGACTGCAAAGGAGGCAATCAATGTAAATATGAAAGAATTGGCGACTATCAGATACTCGCCGCCGATGAAGCCTGCACCCATCACTATGGCGAGAGCCGCACCAAAGCAGGCTGCGGATGATACTCCCAGCGTAAATTCGCTTGCAAGGGGATTTTTGAGGATTCCTTGCATGGCAGCACCTGCAACTGACAGACCCATGCCCGCCACAATACCCATGAGGATCCTCTCCAGGCGCAGCCCCCATACGATCGTATCGGCAAAGCGGGTAGTCTGGAAATAGCCTGGAAGGAACTTCGCCAGGATCGTGACGTAGACCTCCTTGACGCTGAGATTTGCAGATCCAAGGGTGACTGCAAGGCTTGCCAGCAAGATCACTCCCAGGATCAATATCATGAAGAAGAGCATCCTCTTGCCGAGAAACTTGCGGTACTCCTCCTCGGGACCCCTGAGGGTGCTCTGCCTGCTGGCAGCTTCTCGGATTGTCTTAACGTTAGACGACACAATGCATCCCTTGCGATGTTATGACTTTAGCAAAATAATAAGTATCTAGGTGGGGTAGACATACGCCCCACCATCCAACTCAGCGTCATAGAACAGCTTGACGAGGTCTCGATGCACGGCCTCCGGATCCACGTCCTTGAATAGCTCCGGATGGAACCATTTCGCCAAATAAAGCTCGGCTATTACAGAACGGACGCTGTACATGATCTCGCCGGAGACCAGATAAACCCTACCATCTTTTATGGCAGAGACGTCTTGGAGCTCAGAGCGGCTGATTATGGCATCCCAAAATCCCTTTAGATCATCTTCCGCGTATGGTTTGTCGCTTGATTTTGTCTGGATGATCACATCGGGATTGGTTACGGCAACCCATTCAGGACTGACTGTGGGGTAGGCATGGGATCCGTTCCCATAATTCTTGGCAATGTTGATCCCACCTGCAAGGCCGATCAATGTGTCCAGTTGTGAGCCATTGGATACCGTATAATATGGTCTCCCTGTCCACTCGACGAATACCTTCGGCTTCTCGTCCTGCTTCAGGTTGGCAGTGCGCTCCTCAACAATTGTCCTATACTTGGTGATGAAGTCGATGAGATCCTCGGCACGCTCTTCCTTTCCGATTAAAATGCCCAGATCCTTCATTACTGCAATATCTTTGGATGGATCTGAGATCCAATCGATCAACACTGGAATTCCTGCATCCTCTATCTTCTTTTGATCTTCATCTGAGAGCATGGTATCTGCAATAACCAGATCCGGTTGCAGCTTTACTATGAGCTCCAGATCAGGTGAATATGAGCTCGAGCCAGCGACCGGCACCTTTTGAAGGCTGGCAGGGAAATATGAATAAGAATCTCTGCCTACGAGGCACTCTCCTCCATCCAAGGCATAGATATATCCTGCAACTCCTGTTCCTAAGGAGACCACTTTATGTACAGGAGCCTCCAAGCACACGGATCGCCCTGTGGAATCAACGACGGTGACCTCTTTTGCGCCTCCTGCCACGACAAGGAGGCCGAGGCAGATCATGATCCAGATGATTCTCTTTATCATTATCTCTTACCTCAATTAAACTTAATTAGTTCTAAGACAAAATAACTTGTATTTAAGCGTTGGGTTAGATCCACAGTGCCGATCATTTTATATATAATTTATATTATTATTTTATGGAAGAGGACTCCTAAAAACCTACTGGTAACAACCGTATGGAAAAGTTTATATACTAATAATACTATTATATACCATGGATTCTTTTACTACTTGGACA
>JGI12104J13512_1000760_pt1 | contig 27215 bp, 22 predicted proteins | sample TerdegcTABiofilm_FD_13512 | JGI IMG/M metagenome (IMG submission 13512)
TAACATACTAGATTTTTTTGTCTTATTAGATAGAAGTAAAGAAAAAGTTGAAGTAGAAGGTAAAATTCCAAATTCCTTGGCAAAAGTTTCTGCTTCCCTTTTTGACAAAGAAGATTGCCCATTATGTAAACAAAATATTCCTCTAACAAAACCAGGGGCATCAAACAAATTCAACAATTAGCTTTATTAAATTTCAAATAAATTTATAACAGCAATATTTATGTATAAAATTCAAATAAATAGAAGATGGTAAAAGAAAAAAAATTTAAGTTCTTATTTAACATTTTTATATTTATCCTACTCACTTTTTTTATCTTTTTCTTTCGACTTTCCTTTGGAAATTCTATAATATCACCAATAAAGGTTTTAAATATTATTTTTAACAAACCTTTTAGCAACCTAGATGGCTCCATCTTAACAGTCATAAGAAGTATAAGAATCCCATCATTTATCTCTTCTTTTATAATAGGTGCGGTACTTTCTGTCTCTGGGCTTGTCATGCAAGTCATCTTGAAAAATCCTTTGGCAGAACCTTACACTCTTGGAATCTCTTCAGGAGCTTCTTTTGGTTGTAGCCTAGCAATCTTTATATCCTCTTTCTTTTCAATCTCAGGTAAAATCTTTTTCTCCGAAGGGTTTTCTATTACTTTAATAAAAATGATACCTTTATTTGCAATCTTATTTGGTATTCTTGCAGCTCTTTTAATATTTTTAATAGCATTAAAAACAAAATCTTATTCTTCTTCCTCTCTAATAATCTCTGGAATAATTGTGAACTCATTTTTTACAGCAGCTATAACCATACTTTTCTATCTACTTGGTCAAAAGGTTAATCTTGCTCTTTCTTGGATGATGGGGATAATCCCTCTTGCAGATAGAAGCTGGTTATTCCTTATTATATTTGAACTTTTTTTAACTATAATCTACCTTTCTTTTCATAAAGAATTTGATCTTATATCTATTTCCGGTTCTCTAGAAAATGTTGTTGGATTAAATGCTGCAAAATTTAAGCAAGTATTTTTCTTGATAAGCGCCATAGGTGTAAGTTTAATAGTTGCACAAAGTGGGATAATCCCTTTTATAGGTATAATTGTACCATATCTACTAAAATTAAATTCTGAAAATCACTTCAAAGAAAATCTTATCTATTCAATATTTTTTGGTGGTAATTTTCTAGTTGTAATAGATATTCTTACATATCTAATCCCCTCTTTATTTGGTTCAAACATTCAACTTCCAATTGGCGCAGTCTCTGGCTTTTTAGGTGCCCCATTTTTCTTATTTTTACTTTTAAAAAGAAAATTAAATTAATTTAAGTAAATTAATTTAAATTGAAAGTTGAATTTAATAAAAAATTGCACTATTATTATATTAGGAGTAAAAGAATTTAAAAATCTAAAAATATAACCTTAAGGAGGATATATTTATGAAAAAGAATCTAATTTTTATTCTTATTTTTATTTTTATCTTTTCATTTAGCTGCACTTTCAATCTTTTCGAGGGAAGTGTCGAGTCAAATTATAAATCGATTAAGACCCCTTCTGAAAAAATAGAATATGCAAGACAGATCCTTGCAGCAGGGGATCCTGAAAAGATTAAGACGATAATTGCTTTACTAGAAGATGATATTGATAATGATGTTTTCTCTGGACCTGATCTTGCAGCAGCAAATCAAATTGTTGGAAATCTTATAATTGCAGATTCTGGTTTTAACGATTATATTGCAAATGCTATAACTGAAATCATCAGTTCTCAAGGAGGAGAAGAAGAACCAAATCTTATGTTAGCTATCTTGGATTCAAATGGAGATGGGGAGATTACTGATAGTGATATGGATGCTTTTGGTGAAATGATGAGTCAACTAGCAGATGCAGCAAATTATATTAATGAAGCTGCTGAAGCAGATCCAACAAATGTCGATCTACAGTTTCAAAATGTTATCGCCAATTTTGCAGCAGCCGTAGTGAATATATCTGATACTTTGAGCGACACTACAGCACAAGAGCAATTTCAAGATTATCTTGATGGAACAGGTCCGGAACCAGATTTTATTTTAAATATACAAACAAATTTAGATAACATCCAAGGTTCTGTTCAAAACATGTTAAGTTATGCCCCAGAAGGAACATTTTATTATGATATAGCTCAGATGTTAAATGATATGTTTGCTGGACTTAATCCTTAGTCAATAGGAGGTTAAAATGAAAAAAATAATATTTACAATATTTATTATATTAATATTTAGTCTGCCTATTTTTGCCCAAACAACTGAGTTTCTAACACCATTTACCTATATTTCTGCGAGGATATATGGTTTTGGTGGAGCATTAACAGCTAATCCTACTGGATTCGAAGGACTCTTTTTTAACCCTGCTGGATATGCTCTCCCCTCAAATAACCATTTTGGTTTAATCGACTTAAATTTCTACTTTAATCCAGATTTACTCAACCTTATACAGCAGACAAATGGTTTTCAAAATATGGATACTATGCTTACAGATTCAAATTTTGTCTCTCAACTTTTAAAGATGAAACTTGGAATTGGTTTAAGTGGTTTACCATTTATAGGTATAATGTCTGGTGGACTATTGATTGCTTTATATGATAGTGCTGGACTTTCTGCAGCATTTATCCCAACTGTTGCAATACCAGATGTTAAAATCTCAGCAGTGGCAGAAGCTGGCGCAGTTGTCGGTTATTCCTTTAAGATTGGAAACTTTTTATATATAGGTGCGAATGCAAAGATTATAGCAAGAGCATGGGCGGATATTCCACAACAAAGTCTAACATCTTTAATAGATTCATTCTCTTCTGGCGAAGGTAATCTTCCTTTTACTGTAAAATTTGGTTATGGTTTCGGTTTTGATGCAGGTGCACTTTTAAAGCTTGGGTCTTTGCAAATTGGGTTTTCAGTATTAAATATTCCTGGAATCAAAATTGATTATGTTGAATCAAATAAAATCGATGAACTTATAAATGGTTCACTAACTTCTACTGGAACAGCATATATCCCTGTTCAGATAAATGCTGGTGTTGCTTTGAATCTTGGAACTTTTATTCCTGTCATCATGGATAAGGTTGTTTTGGCTATGGATATTCATTCGGTAAATCTTTTAATAGAAGATTTTAGCGAATATGGTTTTAATATGTCATTGATAGGCAACTACTTTTACTTTGGTGCGGAATTTAGAACTTTGGGTATCTTAACAATAAGAGGTGGTCTATATCAAGGTTATCCAACCGTTGGATTTACATTGAATCTTTTAATTGCAAAATTAAGTTTTGCATATTATACAAAAGAACTGGGAATGTTCCCTGGAACACTTCCTGAAAGTAATTTCATAGTCACACTCTCTTTAAGTTGGTAAAATTTATATAAAATTTTATTGACAAAAATTTTAAATCCGGTTGACTAATCTCGTTACGAAATTACGAGATGCTAGCTCAGCCGGTAGAGCACCTCCCTTTTAAGGAGGGGGCCACAGGTTCGATCCCTGTGCATCTCAAACTAAAAAGCGACTCTTGAGGGGTCGCTTTTTTTTATATTGCTCATTTAAGATAATAATTAATATTTCTGTCTTTTTTTCAAGTTCTTTTGACTAACTCTTTATATTTTCTTATTTGCATAATAAATATTTTTTGCTATATTATTAAAGGTAAAATCTTCAAGATAAAAGTATATGAAATAATTTTTTGGGGGAAAAATGAAAAAATCTTTTACTTTATTCGCACTAACACTTTTAATCTTTATATTTTCAGTTGAACTTTTAGCTGGTTCATCAAATTCGAATTATCTAGTAACACTTGGTGGGATAAATGGTTATATTATTTGTCCTACTGCTCTTCCAGTACCAAGTGGTTCGTTTAACATCAATGCTGGTTGGATCTTTTCATCGCCAAATTATCTCCCAGTAGGCATAGCTTTTTCATTCATTAAAAATTGGGAAATAGGCTTTGGTCATCAATTCGCTTTAACTTCTGATGCAGTTGCTACTCCTTTTTTAATCTCAACAAAATATAGATTTCTAGAAGGTAAACTTGACCTTTCTTTAGGCGCTGTTTTTGAAATTTATGAAAACTCAAATTCTGTTGAATTTTATGTTGCTTTCCATAGTGGTTCTGTTTTTGGTAAAGGAATGATGGATATAGTCATTGGTAAAACAATAAATTTTGGGCAAGGGATAGATAATTCCATTAATTTTTATATTGGGACCTTGATACCTCTTGTAGGCGATGTTTTTTATTTAGTATTGGATTTTTCAAACAATGCTCTTGGAAACGCTGCGACCTATATGTCAGTGAATAGAGGAGTATTTAATGCTTCTTTAGTATTTGATATAATTCCAAAAGTATTATCAATATTCGTAGCCTCTTATGATTTTATGGATAATCCTTTTTCTACTATAGGTATAGGATTAGATTGGAGGCTTTCATTTGCTAGATGAACAGAAAAAGTAAAATCCTTTCAATTTTAATCTTTACCATAATTTTTGTTTTCATTGTATTATCTTTTTTAGTTGTTTTTACAAGTTGCAGTAGTGACATTGCAGAAGTTGTTTTGACAATTTCAGGGAAAAAAGACAATATTTATATTAGAGTAAAAAACTTTGAAAATCAGATTCATCAAGGGGGGCGTGGTTTTGCTAGCCCCCATTCAATTACAATATTTGATAGAAATAAGATAATTTTAGCTAAGATATATGATAGAGATTTTGAATATGTTAGTATAGAACAGATCCCTCCATATCTTGTAGATCTTTTGCTTATAAAAGAAGATTTCACTTTTTTTACACATAAAGGGATAGTACCTAGAAGGATTCTTGTATCTATCTTAAAAAACATAAGATACAAAAGAAATGCTTTTGGTGGTTCTACCATTACACAACAGGTAAGCAAACTTTTATTTACAGATCAGAAAAAGACTATTTCTAGAAAGGCAAAAGAGATGTTAACAGCTTTTTACCTTGAAAAGATACTTACAAAAGATGAAATTTTAGAAATATATCTTAATATTGCATTTTTTGGTTATGGTAGATATGGAGTCGCTAAAGCTTCAGAGTTCTATTTTAATAAAAAGGTAGAACAGTTAAATTTTGCTGAATCTGCAATGCTCATATCTATAATCTCTTCCCCAGAAAGATTTTCACCATTAAAAAATAAAGAGATAACTAAAAGCAAAATTAGTTATCTTATGTCTAGGGCATTAAAGGTAGGTTATATAAACGAGAAAGTCGCAGATTATGTTAAAAATGATTTTATTGAAAACTATGATTTTCAAAAACTAGGAACAAATTCTTATTTTAATATAGAAAATAAAGCTCCTTGGGTTAGAAATTATGTGCTTTCCTTTATTGAACAAAATTATGGTCTTTTAAAAGCATTTGAGTATGATTTTGAAATCTATACTACAATAGATATTAATGCGCAATTTGCATTACAAGATTCTGCTAATACTTATATATCTGAAATATTACCTCAAAAGTTAAGTAATATTGAAGATGAGAACAAAATTGAAATTTCTTCTATTTCTATAAATCCAGAAACAGGTGAAATACTTTCATTTATTGGTGGTAAGAAACTCTCTCCAGTAAATGAATTCAATAGGGCTTTTTACAGTAAACGGCAAGTTGGTTCTATTTTTAAGCCATTTTTATACCTTTATGCTTTTATTAATGGTATTGTAACTCCAATGTCCATATTTGAAGATAAACCGTTAAAACTCGAACTAGAAAACCAGATCTGGGAACCTAAAAATTATGGTAATCAATATTATGGAAATGTCTTTATCTTTGATGCAATAAAAAAATCTTTAAATTCTGTTATGATTCAAGTAACTCAGAAGATTGATTTAAATAAATTTATAGATTGGTTTAATGAAAATATAGCTCTTTATATCGATAAAAAGACTAAAGAAAAAATTATGCCATACCTTTCAATAGGTCTTGGCACATTCGAATTTTCACCTTTGGATATAGCAACGATGTATACACCGATTGCTTCCTTGGGGAATGCTAGAAAACCATACCTTATAGAAAAAATAGTCTCTCATCAAGATATAGTCTATAGTAATATAAAAGAAGAAACTTATAACTTTGTTGAACCAAAATATATTAAAGAGTTAATCTGGATTTTAGCAGCAACATCACAAAAAGGTGGTACTTCATACACTGCCAAAATCCAAACTAATTTTAATTATCCAGTCTACTCAAAAACAGGTACAACAAACAATGGTATGGATTCATGGTTCGTAGGATTTACAAAAGGGCTTTTAACAGTTATTTGGACTGGGTATGACTTAAATAATGGCAAAACACAATTGACTGGAGGTGGATTTTCGGCTTATCTTTATTATCTTTACATACAAAAAATCTATCCTTTCTTTGCGGAAGATTACAATTTTGTCGATGAATCAGGAAAACTTGTAAATATTTGCACCGATTCACTTTTAATAGCTAATCCAAATTGCCCAAATACTGTTGTCATTTATCTACCGAATGAGTTAATTCCATCTAATAACTGTAATATTCATCAATAAAGTTTGGGATTAAATCAAATGATTTATAAAAGATATTTCAATATTATTTTCCTTATTATATTGTTAAGCATCCTATTTATGCAAATTTCCTGTAAAAAATCAGATAATTTTACTATAAAAGGTGAAATAACTATTTCAAAAAGTAACTTCTTTATTAAGACTAATAAAGGGATCTATGATTTAGAAATATCTTTTGAATCAAATGTATCTTTCGAACTATCCTATATTTATAAAGAAATAACTTACAAACAAAAGTACGATAACATTAAAACACTAAAATTATACGATATTGACTTTGGAAAATATTATATACGGTGTAATGTCTATGATTTAAGAGGGATCCCTAAAATAAGTTACAAGATTGACTTCACAAAAAAACAATATTGGTATTCATCCCGATACGAATCTGAACCTAATGATAATTTTGAAATTGCTTCAGATTTTGTTTTGACAAATTATAATATATATTCTAATGTGGGAAGACTTGTAAATGAAAGTGACACCGACTTTTACCGCATTGTAAATGATACATTTTTCGATATGAACTGCATCTTGACGATATCAACATCGGACAATAATTTCTCTGCAATTTTATATGATGAAAATCAAAATCTTATTTCCAATGTTAATAAGAATCTTCCATTTAAGTTTTTAGCAAAAAAAATATATTATCTAAAAATAAGTTCAAAAACTTCAGATTTTTATCATCTTCCATATATCATTATAATTAAACCTATTACTTCTTTATCCAATTTTTCTGAGTTTGAACCAAATAATACTAACGAAGACGCAAATAAAATTGAGATAAATCAGACCATTTTTGGGGAAATTTCCGAAAACGATGTCGATTACTATACTTTTAATGTTGAGAAGGAAGGATTTTATAGGATAATTTTCTCTTCTTCTTCATTTCCTTTCTCAATATCCCTAATCTCGGATTTTGGTAGTTTCTTTGGAGATTATAAAATGCATCGAGCTGGTTCTTTTCGACATTTATTATTACCAAAAGGTATATATTATATTAGATTAAATAATATTGAAAAATCTATTTCAAAAACATTTTCTTATTCTATTAAAGTTGAAAATGATTCCTCATCATTAGAGATAGAACCAAATGATGATGAAACATCGGCAAATGAATTTACTATATTTGATAATCTAGTTGCTTCTATTTCATGGGAGTATGATATTGACTATTATTATATTCAACTTGAAAAAGATCAAAATAATATTATAATTTCTATGGAAGATCCTTTTTCTATATTGAAATGTGAAATATTTGTTGACAATATTCTTATTTCTTCTCTTGATATAAAAGAAGGATCTACTCAAATTTTGGTTAGTGGGAAAAAAGTACTAATAAAACTATCTTCCTTAAATTTTTCAAAGGAGATAGTTTATAATATTAAAGTAGGAAATTGAAGATGATCTATGCATTAGTATTATTGATCCTAGTAGGTATTGGTATTTCTTTCTATTTCCTAGTAATTAAAAGGATGCCACTTGAAATCCAGATTCAAAAGTTATACGAGTTGGAGAATTACATTGGAGTCATTGATTTCTATAAGAGGAATCAGGAAAGATTAAAAGATTCTTTGAAATCTCTTTTCTTCTATGGAGTTTCACTTTATAAAGTAGATGATATCGCAAATGCCATCCTTGTTTTAGCTCCTATAGAAAAAAATCAATCATTTTCAGAATTTAAGTACAAACTTGAATATTACGAAACTTTATCTGATTGTTTTTTCAATACTGGTAGTTTCGTAAATGCTTTTTATTATTTCTATCAAATCTTACAGATAAATCCAAGACATTTTGAAGCATTATTTTACATAGGTAAAATTTATGCAGCAAATGCTCAATTTAAAAAAGCAAAAATATTCTTATCCGATGCAAAATCTATTAACCCTAAAAATAAAGATCTATTAGTGCTACTTGGACTTATAGAACTTGAAGAAAAAAGATATAATGAGAGTCTTACCTATTTTAATGTTGCAAGAGAACTTGATACTCGAAATACAAAAATTTTATTTTTCATTGGTTATTTGAAAACTGAACTTAAAAATTTTGTAGATGCTTTAGATATACTTAAAGAAGTATTAAAAAATGAAAAAAATCCTAAAATTAGAACTTTTACATATTATCTATTCGGTTATATCTACCAATACCAGCATAATATAAAAATGGCTATTCAGTATTACACTTATCTACTTGAAAATAGAAAATTTATATCCAAAGAAATTTTATTAGAAGTATTATATTCATTGATGCTTGCTTACTTTATCCAGAAAGAATATCAAAGAGCATTTCAGATACTTGATATTCTCTTTTCAATAGACAGGAATTATAAAGATGTTTCAGATATTGCTTTTGAAAAAGAAAGAATAATATCTAAACCAGAATTTATAAAAACACTTGAAGATTGGAGTTCACTTATAAATCTTAAATTCCCAGACTCTATAGTTGAAGAAGATTTGCTTTTTGCAAAAAATATAGACCTTTCAACAATAGAAAAAAAACTTGGAATAACCTTGAATATTACTGAAAAGATGAGTTATGATAAGTTCATTACTTCCAAATATCAAGACTGGGTATTTTTAAATATGGAACTGCTTAGATTCATGGGCTTCACAGAAGTTAGTAATTATAATCTAGAAAATGATCCAGATTTATTCAATGGAACAGGAGTCTATTTCCTTGGAAGAAGATCTGCTAATGGAGCAGTTGTTTCATATCTTATTAAATTCTCAAGAAATAAAACAATTTCAAAAGAGCTAGTTAACTTCGCAAAAGATGTAAAAGACCTGATAAAGGCAGATAAGCTTTTATTTATTCATTCCTATTCAATACCATCAGATGTGCTTTCTATCGCAAATTTGAACAAGGAAATAGAATTTATAAGTAAGTCCGGTTATCAACAAGTTTTTGAATCCTATATTTCCAAGGTTGGAAAATGAAAACTGTCTTATATATTTTAAGTAGTGGATTTGAAAATAAAAAAAAATTTGAAAATCTTTATAATCAAGCTGATTATATTATAGCTGTAGATGGTGGTCTTTTGATTGCAAAAGAAAATAATCTTATTGATAAAATCTTTTTCGCAGTTGGAGATTTTGATACATGCCAAAATCCTGAAAAGATAATTTCTGAAGATAAAATATTTAGATTTCCAGTAAAAAAGGATTTAACAGATTCAATTCTAGCATATAAATTATTTAATGAAAACATAAAGAAAAACCAAGAAATGGAGTTTAAACATATATTTTTTTCAGTTTCAGGCCCAAGGCAAGATCATTTCCTGTCTTTAATTTTCTATTTTACTTGGCTTTTTAATCAAACTAAGATAGATAAAAATTTTATATTCAAAAGGAAGAAAACTGAATTTTTTACAGATCTATTAAATATAGAATTTCATAACGATGTAGAATCGATGTTTTTGTTAAAAGCTGGAAAATATAAAATTTATGAACAAAACGATAAAATCTTTTCCTTCTTCCCATTGACTAAGATTTATAATTTAACTTTAAATCCAGTAGAATATCCTTTCCCAAAAAAACTTGAAAAATTTTATTATGCTGGAATTTCAAATATCTTTAATGATAACATAGTTGAACTATCATTTGAAACAGGCGAGGCTATTTTATTTATTGAAAATAAAGATGGAAACCGGATAAAAATAGAAAGGCTTTATAAACAATTTTAATTAAATATTTGAAAAATATAGGAAATAAATTTCTTGTAAAACAAACAACTTTCAATTAATGTTTTATTTTTTTTATTTAATTTACTTGACAGAAATGTAAAAAAGTTTACTTGTATTACAAAATGAGTGATTACTCACTTTTTTGGCATTTTAAATATTTTTTTACGATTATCGTTTATTTTTTTACATTTATCGTTTCCCTTTAATTGAATAAATCAATTTTTGAGTTATTTATCTTATTAAGGAAAAACAAAAAAATGAAAAATAAATCAATTAGATATATAATTTTATTTACTATTCTTATATCAATTGCTGTTTTTTGGTTTTTAAATCGTTCAAAAGAAGTTCCAACAGTTGAAGAATTAGTTGTACCTGTTGAAACAATTACGCCAATCTATGGAAGCCTTGAAAAGACTTTATCTGTTTCTGGTTATGTTAAGTCAGAGTCAGTTGTTACAGTTCTACCCAAAATTTCTGGAACCTTAGTTTCGCTATCCGTCTCAGTAGGAGATAATGTTAAAGCGGGACAGCTTATTGGAACAATAGATCAAAGTCCATACTTATTGCAGTATGACCAAGCAAAAGCAGCTTATGAAGCTGCAAAATCCACCTTTGAAAGGGTAGAGAGTCTATTTAAAAGTGGTTCAACATCTAAACAAAACTACGAGCAAGCTAAAGCACAATTTGATGCTTACAAATCTCAATATGAACTTGCTAAACTCCAACTTGACTATACCAATATCATTTCTCCTGTTAATGGAGTTGTCCTTGTCGTTCATTCTGTTGCTGGCTCTCTTGTCGCTCCTCAAATCCCAATTGTTACTGTTGGAGACTTATCTAAACTAGTTATAGAAGCAAAGATACCAGAATCCTACTATTTTCTTTTTTCAAAGAATCAAAATTCTATGAATGTCTATTTTACCTTCCCAGATATTAACGATAAACGACTCTTAGGTAAAATAAAAACCATAACTCCTTATATATCTGCTGAAACAAAAACCTTTACTGTTACATGTTCTATACCAAATCCTAAAGAAATTCTACCTGGCATGTTTCTGAATGTTAATTTTGTATTAGATAAAAAGGAAAATATTTATTATTTACCAATCGAAGTTTTAATAGATAATACTTATGCCTTTTACATAGATGAAAAAACGATGAAAGCGGTAAAAATAAAAGTCCAAATATCCTTTTCGAATGATCAATACTTTGAAGTCTCTAAAGATTATAAAGATTTGCAATTTGTAATAGATGGTCAACATTTTTTGAAAGAGGATCAAAAGGTCAATATAATTGAAAAACATAAGGTTTATTGATTAATTTATTTCAAAAATAGGTATTTTTGAGATGAAAATTAGATAAATATTGGTGCCATTTTTATAGGATCTTCATCAATGATGGTGATATTTATAAATGATTTATATATAATTTATAAATGATTTATATATAATTTATAAAATTTATATATGATTTATAAAAAATATATATGATTTATAAAAACAAATAATTTTTAAGAAAAAGAAATAAAAATATGAGTAAATTGATAAAGTTTCCTATTGAGCATTTTGTAATAATAACTATTCTTGTAATTGCGCTTGCCTTTTTTGGAATTATTGCCTTCAACTCTCTTAGACAAGAATTATTTCCTGACATCTTTTTACCAAGTCTTCTAATAATAACAACTTACCCTGGAGCAAGTCCAACCGATGTGGAAAAAGATGTTACAACTCCTATTGAAGATGCATTATCAACATTGGCTGGAGTGGATTCAATTCAATCTAGTTCTTTCGATTCATTATCTTTCATAGAAGTTGGATTTAGTTGGGGAGTCGATATAGATAAAAAATTTCCCGAGGTAAGGGAAAAATTAAATGGTATATCTGACATCTTACCTGAAAATATCTCTGGTATTCCAGAAATCTTAAAAATGGACCCGAGTAAATTACCATTAATTACAGTTATCTTGGAAAGCTCCTTAAATCCAGAAGAATTAACGGATTTCTTCGAAAAGCAGATTAGAAGTAGACTAGCAAGGATAGATGGAGTATCTGAGCTAAATTTGCATGGTGGAGAAAAAAAACAAGTTATAATTACGGTAAAAAAGGATCAGCTTGTATCCAAACATATCTCAATTTTGGATATTTTTCAAATATTAAAATACTATAATATCTCATTTCCTGGTGGAATAATAAAGTATCAGGGAAAAGATATAAACATTAGAAGTTATGGCGAATTCAAATCTATTTCGGATATTGAAAATCTGGTTGTCGGATTTTCAGACAATACATTTATTAGACTTAAAGATGTTGCTAAGATAGAATTTGCTTTACCAAAACCTACAGAATACACTTCTTCTTTAAAAAAGCCAGTAATTGTACTTGATATAATGAAACAGCAAGGTAAAGATACATTAAAAACATCGAAAGAACTAATAAAACAGTTTAAGGAGATTGAAAAAACTTATCCAGGTTTGATTAAATTTCAAATAATCTCAAACCAGGGTAATGATATAAAAAGATCCATAAACACAGTTAGAGATTCTGCATTAATGGGTGGACTACTTGCAATCCTTATCCTTTTTATTTTCCTTAGGAATATTCGTGCGACATTGGTAATTTCCTTTTCTATCCCTCTTTCTATCCTTTTTACTTTCATAGGTATGAAAGTTTTTGGAAGATCATTAAACCTGATGACATTAAGCGGACTTACGGTCGGTATTGGAATGGTTGTAGATGCTTCTATAGTTGTACTAGAAAATATTGATACTCATTTGAAAAAAGGTCTTTCAAGTAAAGAAGCATCATATGTTGGCACCAAAGAAGTTTCTGGTGCTATTTTAGCATCAACAACAACTTCCTTAGCGGTATTTATTCCTATGATTTTCATTCAGGGGATCGCTGGGCTTGTACTAAAAGATATCGCTTTAACAATTTCCCTTGCACTTACTGGTTCCTTAATCGTGGCCGTAATATTTGTTCCTTACGCTGTCTCACATTTTTTCCCTAACTATGAAAATATAGATAGCAAGGTAAATTCTACAAAAAAAATGCTAAATATATTTAATAAGATTTCTAATCTTATAGGCAAAGGATTAGATTTATTAACATTATTTTACAAAAAAGTTCTTGAATTTGCGCTTGAAGAAAGAAGATTTATAATAACTTTTTCGATTGTATTACTCATAATTTCAGTAATTACTTTAGATATGGTTGGATTTGAGTTTTTAAGTGATTCAGATATGAGTGAAATAGAGATTAGTATATCCACTCCAAATGGATATTCATTAGAAAGAACAAGAGAAAAGGTATTAATGTTTGAAGATATAATAAAAAAATATGTCCCAGAAGTTCAAACTACTTATTTTTTGATTGGGCGAGGGGATTCTTTTGGTATATCATCAAAACCAAATATAGCTTATGGAAAAATAAGACTAGTACCTGTAGATAAGAGAAATAGGTCTGTTTTTGAAATAATTTCATTTTTACAGCAGAAAGCAGAATCTACAGTTCCAGATATTAATATAACGATTTCTAATGGCGGTCTTGGTGCTTTGGCATCGATAGCTCTTGGTGGTAAAGGATTTATGATTGAAGTTTATGGTACAAATTTTGATTCTATATATAAATCCGCAAAAATTATAGAACAGATACTTTCTTCTGATAAAGCAGTATTAAAAACAGACCTCTCTGTCAACTTTGATTCAACCGAACTTTTATCCCAGATGAAGCTTGATACCATGGGAAATCTTGGGCTTATTCCATATGAAGCTGCTATCGCTGCAAGGATTTACTTCTATGGAATGGAAGCTGGTAATTTTAGAACTGATAATAAGACCTATCCAATATTTCTAAAAACGGATATATCTGACAATAAAATAACTTCAAATATACTAAACGAAATTTTCTTAAAATCTAGAAGTGGGAATTTCATTTCATATTCAAGCTTTGCAAAACTTGAATTAAGACCTTCTGTTTCTTTGATTAATCACCGTAACAGGTTAAAATCAATAATAGTAACTGCATATCTATCAGACCCTGATATGAGAGGAATACAAAAAAGGATAACACCACTTTTAAAAAATCTAACTTTACCACTTGGGGTAAATTGGGAAATTATTGGAAGTGCAAAGGAGATAAAAACATCTTTCCAATCACTTCTCGTAGTTCTTTTAATAGGTGTTTTTTTGGTTTATATGGTAATGGTGATACAATTTGAAAGATTCTCTCATCCTTTAATAATTTTATTATCCATTCCTTTCATGCTTATTGGAGCTACTTTAGGTATAATCATTGGGAAAAGTACTTTATCTATAGTTTCTTTTTTAGGTCTAATTACTCTTGCTGGAACCGTTGTAAATAATGCCATAGTACTGATAGATTTTATTGAGCTTAATAGAAAACAATATGGGAAATCCTTAAAAGATGCTATTATAAATGCTGGAAGTAGTAGATTAAGACCAATACTTATGACAACATTAACAACAGTCCTTGGAGTTCTACCAATGGCTTTGGGGATTGGAGAAGGTGCTAATTTATATAAACCTTTAGGTATGGTAATAGCAGCTGGTCTTACGACTTCCACGCTAATAACTCTTGTTTTAGTTCCAGTCATTTATTTTACCTTTGAAAAAAGAAAAGAGATAAACAATTAAAACTAGTCAGGATAATTTGAATAATATAATTTAAAGAATAGTTGATAAGATAATAAAATGAATAAAGAATAAAAATAATAGAAAATAACAAAAAGAATAAAATTATAAAAAAATCGAGGATAAAATTAAAAAAATAAGGGAAAAGAGGGATAAAAAATGAAAAATTCACCAATTTTTAAGATAATATTACTTAAAGCCACTATTATTACTCTTTTCATTATTTGTATATTATTGTTCTCTTGTTCATCAGTTTTTCGAGCCTCCTTAACTGGAAAATATATAGATAGCGAAAGCGAGAATGGAATAAATGATGGATATGTTTTTTTATATACAAGTGAGAGTAAATTCAATGAAGATTGGCAGAGTTATAAATCATCAAACAATTATAATACCTTTTTTACAAATAGCTTTTCTTCGACTACAACAACTACCTCAAACAACGAGGCTGGTGTATTTACTTTCAATGCGATAGTATGGTCTACATTGAATCCTATTTTTGGTAAAGATGCAGATGTCACCCAGATTTACCTTGTATTTTATCATGAAGATTATGATGCATCATATTCTATACAAAAAATAGTTTCGGATTCAACAACTAGATTAACTCCAATAAAGGTTGATAGGGTAAAAAATAGCGCGACTTTGCATGGAGTAATTTCCGATACTTCAAGTGGTGAGCCTATAGCAAATGTTACTATTCGAATATATGTCCCCAAAAGCTGGTCTTTCGATAGCAATAATGAACCTATCGTAAATGATTCCTCATTTGAAGATGAACCTTCATATACTACTACTACTAATTCCAATGGGGAATATAATATTAAGATATCCTATCCAAAAATGCCATCCATAGAATCAGATTATGGAAAAACAAGGGTGAGATTAGTTTATTCTCTTACAGACTTTGAAACTTCAAGCACTATAGAACCAAACTTAACTGATAATAGTTCATGGGATCCCGATGGGAATGGTATTTTTGAAGACTATTATGAAAGCTTAACAATATCGAAAGATACTACGGTTCAGATTCCAACTCTTCATATGAGAAGAACTATATTTACTGAATCTGTAAATGGAGTAGTCAAACTCTCTGGAAATGGCGTAAATGGGTATAAAGTAAAGATTATCTATAAAACAAGAAATAGCGCAACGACATCTAAAAATTCAAGGACTTACACCTATTATCCAAATGATCAAACAACGGTAGTAGGTTATTTTGAAATAAATAATCTTGAACTTTCACCAGATGGAGTAGAAGGTTCACAGAATTACCAAGATGTAACTATCGAAGTATATGATAACTTGGATGTACTAAAAACTACTATAAACAATTACAGAGTTTATGAAAATGCAGATAACTATATAGAGATAGATATATAAAATGAAATAGATATATAAAATTTATAGAAAAATAATATATTTTAATTAAACCTAAGAGGAAATTAATTTGTTTAAAAGGAATTTTAGTACAAAAATTCTATTAATTTTAATTTATCTAATAATATTTTTAGTTTTTTTCTCCTTCGATAATCAACACAATTATAACTTACAGGGTTTAATCGATTATGCTCTTGCAAATAATAGTGAAATAGAACAGCTTGACTTAAATATTAAAAAGGCAGAATTTGATCTATCTATAGCAAAAGCAAAGAAATACCCTTCAATTTCACTATCACTAAGTTTAAGTTATCTTACAAATCCGATTGGACCGATTTCTATAACAGCTGGTCAATTTGGTTCAATCTCAACTTCAAATGGAGATATTTTAATCCCCCCAGAAGATATGATAATATATCAAGGAATGGAAAACACTCTGTATCAATTTAAGATAACTATAGATCAACCAATTTTTACTTGGGGAAAAATAGATAATGCCATAGAAGTTTATAAACTATTGGTTGAAGTCGAAAAACTAAAAAAGATAGAAAAAATTGATGAGATAAAAACAAAGATTAAGATATACTATCATAGTCTTTACTATCTTGAAAAGATTTTGCAAACACTCAATCTACAAAGAGAAATAGTAGAGAGAATTGTCAATATCTCAAAACAAAGCTATGAAAATGGATTTATAACATATTCTGATTACCTTCAAGCCATTGTTTCACAAAAGGAATTCGAATTCAACTTCACTAGGGTTGAAGGAGAAAGAAAAAAAGCAATAAATGATCTAAAAGCAATATTGAACTTCCCATTGGAAAAAGAGTTGAAGATAGATTATTCAGAATTTGAAGAAAAGCTAAGAGAACAAAAGGTTATATTTTACAATATACCAGAAAACCTATGGCAGTTTGCATTGGAAAACAATCTTCAACTAAAACAGCTAGAAATATTTAAAAAAGTCGTGGAAAAACAATTTGAAATAATCAATGCGTCTAGTTATTTGAAGCCAGACATTGGTTTAAGAATTGAAGTGTCTTACTATGGGCCAAGATTTCCATTAATTGAGACTGGTTGGTTTACGCAAGATGACTATAATATAACGATATCCCTTGGAATTTCCACTCCTATTTTTGATGCAGGAAGTCTCGAAGCAAAAATAAAACAAGCAAAAAATGAAATAGCAAAAATACTAATGCAGATTGATTATGCTTATCAAAATATTTCAAATCTCCTTGAATCAATTAAACTAAAATGTGAGATTAATAAGGCTAAAATAGATTACTATCTTTCTAAAATAGAAGCAGATAAAGAAATAATACAGACAAAACAAAATGCTTTTGAAGAAGGCGAAATAGATGAGATAGAATACCTAAAGATCAAATCCACTATGTATACTGATACTATTTCTCTCTATATTGAGTCAATTGATTATTATACAAATTACTTTAGCCTAGAAGTCATATCTGGTTTGCAATTCTGATAGTAAATTAAGAAAGTATGATTTTTATCTAATCTGATTTATTTAACTAATAATTTTTAGTATTCATGTATTAGTATTCATGTTTTAGTATTTATATTTTAGTATCTATTTTTTATTATTTAGATTTATTTGACTAATTATCTTTATCATTGATCCTTTAGTATTAAAATTATTATGGAATTTTTCCTACTTAATTTTTCATGGATAAAATCCCTTCTTTTAGTTGATTCTTTAACTTTTCAATATCATCTTTCTGAGGGATATAGTTGCATGAAAAGGAAGGAAGCATCTTAAAACCCATTGATGATAAAACCTTTTCTACATCACCTATACTTTGTCCACCCCAACCATAGGAACCAAAGGCAAAACCTACTCTATTTTTTGGAGCAAGCCCTTTCAAATATGTTAAAAAACCACCAACTGATGGTAGCATGTTAGAATTTAATGTTGGGCTTCCTACAGCAATATATTTTGTTTCCATTAGTTTTGTTATAATATTGGAATTATTATTCACCTTCAAATTCAAAAGTTCAAAGGGAATATCAATCTCTTCAAATACTTCAGCTACAGTATAGGCAAGTTTTTTAGTCGATTCCCACATCGTATCGTAAATTATCACGGCTTTTTCATCTACCTCATTTTTAGACCATTTATCGTATTTTTGGATTATTTCAGAAATATAATTATTCCATATTAAACCATGGCTTGGACAGATCAAATCTATATCTAGTTTCGAGGCATATTCTAATACTTTCTGAACCTGTCCTCCATAAGGTAGAACTATGTTTGCGTAGTATTTCTTTGCTTCTTCAAAAAGTATCTCTTTTGGGAAATCATTTGCAAATCTTTCAAATGAAGCGATATGCTGACCAAAGGCATCTTGAGAAAAAAGTATCTTTTCCTCATTAAGATATGTACCCATATTATCAGGCCAGTGTACCATTGTTTCCATAACAAAAGTAAGAGTATATTTACCAGTTGAAAGAGTGTCTGAAGTCTTTACTATATTGTATGATTTAATATCTGGAAAATGTTTTTTTAATCCTTTTTCACCAAAACTGGAAGTTATTATTTTAGCATTGGGAGCAAGTTTCAATAACTTTTCAAGACTTCCAGAGTGATCCATTTCAACATGCTGGGCTATAATGTAATCTATCTTTTCAGGATTAATAATACTCGAGATTCGATTTAACATTTCATCGAAGAGGTAGTGTTTTACAGTGTCTATTAAAACTATCTTCTCATCTACAATAAGATATGAATTATAGGTAGAACCTCTTTCAGTAGTATAACCATGGAAATCCCTTAAATCCCAATCAATACCACCAACCCAGTAGATATTCTCTTTTATCTTAAAAGCTTTCATACTTGCTCCCATTTGATTTTTAAATCAAGCATCTTCCCTTTCAAATTGATCCTTTGTCGCACCACAAACAGGACAAACCCAATCTTCTGGTAAATCTTCAAAAGCGACATTATCATTTTCAGCAGGGTCATATACATAGCCACAAACTTGGCAAACATATTTGTCATTTTTAGCCATATTTCCTCCAATTTGTAGAAGCTTACATAAAAAATATAATTTCAATTAAGGATTTTGACAAGAGAAAAATTAAAAATTATTTTTATTTCTAGATAAAATAAAGGCAGCGAAAGGGATTCCTATTATTGAAGAGACAAGACCAGCAGGTAGCTCATATCTTAAAAATATCCTAGCTATGCTATCTACAAAACAAGTAAAAGCAGCACCCCAGATCGTTGAAATAGGCAATAATTTTCTAAAATCATTTGATGTTTTAATCTTTGCAAGTTGAGGGATGACGACACCTATCCATCCAATTATCCCAGAAATGCTTATTGCAGCAGAAGTCGCAATTGTTGTAAATATTAGAACTATTATTTTAAGCAAAACTGGATTTTCTCCTAAGGATTTAGCATGAATATCTCCAAAAGAGAGAATATTCAATTTCCAGGATAGAATCATAAGGATAATAATCGAAAATGCTATCAACAAAAGAGGGATCACTATAGAATTTTGAGTTACATTGACAAATGAACCCATAAGCCAATATACTATTGAAGGTAGTTTCGCAAGTGGATCTGCTATTAATTTCAGATACATCGTTAAAGCTGCAAAGAAGTTCCCTATTAAAATTCCACTGATTATAATAGATATAGAACCTTTTGACTTAAAAAAATATGAAAAAATAATAGCAAGTATTGCTGCAATTATCCCACCGAAAAAGGAAAAAATCTGAAGATAAATTCCACTAAAACCAAAAATTATTGCGATAGAAGCTGTAAAACCAGCTCCATTTGAAATCCCTAAAAGATATGGGGAGGCAAGAGGATTATCAAAAATCCCCTGTAAAACTGCTCCGCTTATAGATAATGCTGCCCCAACTATCAAAGAGGCCATAATTCTTGGAATCCTAATTTTTTTAATTATCAGATAGTTAATCCCATCGACATCTCTTCCTGAAAGCACCTTAAAGACTTCTGAAATAGATATTTTTTGTTGCCCTGAAAAAATGGATAAAAAAGAGATAATTATTAGAAATATAAGAGAAAAAATCATAAGAGATCTATAACATTTTGAAGAAATACTCATCGGTACTTTCCCCTTTCATTCTTTTTACAGGGTAATCATAAAGGTCAGAAAGGTTTTTCTCTTTCAAAATTTCCTTGGGATTACCTATGGAAAAAGTCGTCCCATCTTTAAGCAAAATAACCCTATCAGATATTCTTAAAACATGGTTCGGATCGTGAAGTGAAACTATTATAGTTTTTTTCTGCTTAGAAATTTTTTTTATAACTTCTAAAATTTTAGATTGATTCTTAAAATCTAAAAAGGCTGTTGGTTCATCAAAGATTAGGACTCTTGCATCACTTATAAGAGCTCTTAAAAAAAATACAAGTTGAATCTCTCCTCCGCTTATCTGATTTATACTTTTATCTTTAAGGTATTCACAGCCAAAATCCTTCAAAAGATTCAAAGCTTTTTCATAATGAACTTTAGAAGGATATTCAAAAAAGCCAAGCTGTGAGTTCACCCCAGTTACTATTGTATCCAGCACATTAAAATCGAATGAAAGAGCAGGATTTTGTGGGATATAATGAACTAGCTTTGAATATTGTTTTATATTAAAATCATCTATGTTTTTTTCATTAAAGTAAACAAATCCAATCTGAGCTTTAATGATTTTTGCAAGTATTTTAAGAAGTGTGGTTTTTCCACTTCCATTTGGACCTAAAATACTTAGAACTTCACTTTCAAAAATATCAAAACTTATATTCTTTAATTCAAATTTACTAAATTGCTCTTTATTCTTTTCTTTTCCATTTTTATTGTATGTAAAATATAAGTTTTCAATCTTAATTATAGGCATAATTATTTTGATATTAAAATGCTATCAATTTGTTCATTTACTAAATTTAAGTTATACACAACTTTGTATAGATTTTTTATTGTATCATAAAAATCGATTTGACTACTAAAACCGAAAAGATATCTTAAATAAGATATGCCGGCTATCATTTCAAATGAAGGCAAATCCCAAGATAAAACATATGAAGGGATTCTATAAATACTATTGTTTTTTATTGCATTAATCTTTGAAAATCTGGGATCGTTTAAGATTTGATTAGGATCTTCTGCTGTATATTTTGAAAGTATTATATAATCTGGGTTTATTTTTATCAAAGTTTCTGGATTTATATCTACCTTAAGTTGAGTATAATTCTCTGTAGCAAAAACTCCACCTGCAATATTTACCAACCATTTTTGAAAAGATGAAGAACCAAAAGTCCGTAAAATATTACTTCCAGCTATATATATTTTTGGTTTAACTTTATTTTTATTCTTATCGTTAGCCGTATAAAATTCATTTAGCTTAATTGAGATAAATTTAGAAATTTCGGCTGCTTTAGTTCTTTTGTTGAAAATATCAGCAATGAAGTTTAATGAACCAATAAATGCCTGATCATTTTCAACCTCTATTTGAATGAGGGGAATCTTTAATTCCATTATCTTATTTATATCTGGTCTTCCAATTTGAGATATTATCAAATCTGGCTTCTTCTCCACAAGGTTTTCAAGTATGACATTATTTCCAGAAAATGAATAACCCCAACTTTGTTTTTCTGGAGCGACCTGAATAAAACCTTCACCAATAAGATTTGTTCCATATTGAGCGTCTACAAGTAAATCTTTAAGCCCTAGTCCTATCATTATCTGAGTTGAAAAAGGGTCTAAAGTTATAACTTTTTCTATTTTTTCAGGTAGTTTAACTGTATTTTTTGCCATATCTACTATTATTCTATTTGATTGTAAGGAGAAAAAGAGAAAAGATAATAATAAAAATAAAATAAGTATTGCGTATGCTTTAAATTTCATAATTCACCCCTTTTCTTTATTAATTAAAAACCAATATTTTATGTAAATTAGTAATAAAAAAATATGTCTTTTAATAAATCTTTATTCATCAAGAATTATAAATACATAAAAAAAATTATCAATTTGAACTTTTTATTTTGAATTTTTAGATATAAATTGTATATTTTTAACGAACTAACAAAGTTATTCTTTATTTAAAATTTATACTATAATTCTTAATTAATAACTTATACCGCAATTCTTATTGTGAAAAGAATAAAAAGTTATTTAGGATAAAAAATATGCAGGTTAAGAGTTCTTGTGCAATTCAAGTTGTACCAATAGGAATCGAAGACAAAAGCAATATGTATGAATTTATAGATTTTGCCATAAATATAATAAAAGAATCTAACTTGAAATACCTTGTGACCCCTTTTGAAACAGTTATAGAGGGTAACCTTGTTGAAATTCTTGCATTGATTGAAAAAGTCAACGATACACTATTAAAAAAAGGATTAAAGACTATTTGTATGAATATAAAGCTCTGGAGTGGTGATATCGGTACTATTGAAGAAAAACTTGAAAAATATACTTAGAATGATGGGGGAAGAATGAGAAAAGATCTTTTTCTTTTTTTAGTCACTTTTGTTTTAATTATAGTTTTTACCTTAATTTTTATCTCTTTTGAAAATAGCACTAAGGCAGATGCAAGTATTTCCATAAGTGAAGGTACCTTAAATAAATTTTTGGTTGCTGTTGGGGATCTTACAAATACAGAAAAATTTTCGGTTTTAGGATTGTCTGGAACCTATACATGGCTTGTTCAAAATCCTCAAATAAAACTAATAGGTGGTAAAGCTAGATTTACAGGTGATGTCACTATAACGATAAATCCTGGTAACATTGTGACTAAATCTAAAGCGGATGGTGAAGTTAGTGTAAATTATGATATAAATACAAATAAGATTCAAATAAGAGTCACCAAAGCGATAGTTGAAATAAAAACAAAGATTATGAATAATATGGTAAAGATTGCGGAGATAGACCTAGCAAAATACTATCAGATAGCATTTGATTTCCCAGGACCAAAACCTTTTGAAAGCTCTGTTGATGTTAAAATGCCAGATGGAAAGATAAAAAAGATAAAAATAGATTTTATTCCAGTTTTATCAATTATTGATGGAGCAATAGTAGTTGGTTCAGAACTAAGATATACCCCTACTAATTAGTTTTTTTCTTGAAATTATTACTAAACTTAAAAAATAATTGTTTCTTTAAAATTATTTTGTTTTTTTATGTAAATTTTTTAATATTTTAATTAAATAACGGAGGAAGATATGTTCACTACCTCTAATAATATAGATATTATTACTATTCCTTTCAGATTTGTAAATACTTTCCTTATAAATTATAGAGCAAACTATCTTCTAGTGGATACTGGTTATCCTAAAGATTACTTAAAACTTTATAATAAAATCTCCTTAATAACGTTAGACCCTGAACTTTCAAACCTCAAAGGAATAATAATAACACATCATCATTCCGATCATACTGGAGGTATCTGGTACTTAAAAAAAATAAACCCTAAAATCCCAATAATAGCGCATAAAAATTGCTTTTTGAATCTTGAAAAAGGCTCTAATAATCTTGAAGAGTCATACTATGCAATTTCAAAAACCATACAAAGGCTGACTAGATTATCTCATAAATTAATTAAAAACTCAAATAGGTTTGAACCATATATTAAACAAGAAAATGATATTGAAATAATTGAAAAACCTTTATTTTTAAATCTTGAAACCAATCATTTTGAGTTTGAAAATACCATTGATGAAAATAAAAAAGAGGCATATATCAAAATATTTTATACTCCTGGTCATACAAATGATTCAATCTGTATCAAAATTGAAAATCACCTGCTTGTCGGGGATAGTTTGGCTTCCAGTTTTAATCTTTTCGGCAATAGATACCTTCCAGTTATTTTTAATGACTTGAGAACACTTTATAAAAGCTGGGAAAAAATCTTAGAAGAAAAAGTGGATTTCATTATTCCTTCTCATGGTGAATGTTTTGATAAAAATGAGATTGCAAAAAATTTAAACTATTTTAATAAAGCTTATAAAATTTAAGAAGAATATATTTAAGAAGCGTATAATAATACAATGACAAAATCTGCATTAAAATTTTTTATTTTTATACTTTTTTTCCTAACAATTTTTTTATTTATACTATATAGCTATGGCTTTTTAATTACACATATCATTCCAATTAATTCTAACTTTATCTTATCTATAAATCCGGGAGATAACTTAAATACAGTACTAAGATTTTTAAAAGATAGAGGTCTTAAAGGGAATCTCTTTATAATTAAAATCTATACTAGGCTTTTTTACAAAAATCTTATAATAAAAGTTGGTAGTTATCAAATTTATGACTATTCAACTTATTGGAGTATTATTCAGGATATAGATAGAGGAATAGGTATACCTTTAAAATTAACAATTCCCCCTGGACTTACCATAAATGAGATTGCAAAGCTTTTTAATGATAAAAATATAGTTTCAAAAGAAGAGTTTTATAGCATAATAAGCCAGGAAGAATTTTTAAATTCATCTTTTGATAAAAACATGAACTTACTTAATAGCCCGGAAATTTTGAACTACTGGCAAAAATTCAAAATAAGCATAAAAGAAAAAAAGCTTGAGGGTTTTATTTATCCAGAAACATATTCCTATGCAAAAGGTGTCTCTGCTGCTTCTATCCTTCAAGAACCAATAAGGTTTTTTTTCAAAATCCTCGAAAAATTTCCTATCGCTAATCTTTCGGCACTTGAAATATATAAAAAAATAATAATAGCATCTTTAATAGAAGAGGAAGCAGTATTGGATAGTGAAAAACCAATAATTGCTTCTGTAATTTACAATAGACTTTCAAAAGGGATGAGACTTGAACTTTGTCCAACTGTAGAATATATCCTTCCTAATCATAAAAAAAAGTTGACACTGGATGATTTAAATATCAAATCTCCATACAACACCTATATTCATAGCGGACTACCCCCAACTCCTATATGCAATCCATCTTATGAATCATTAAAGGCAGCCTTTTTCCCAGCCAATACCGAATATCTTTTCTATGTCGCAAAAGGGGATGGCTCTCATTACTTTTCCAAAACTTATTCTGAGCATTTAAAATATAAAAGTAATTCAAGCTTTTATTAATTCGATTATATCTTTAATATCTTTCTTAAATTTAGTAAAATTAAAAAATGACTTATAAGGAATCATCATCCTATATCTATACTCATCTCTTAACTTTTTATCCATCGATAGTTTTATGCAATTTGCAAGGTCTTGTGGATTTTGAGTATGACAGACAATGGAAGAAGGACCATAGGTGATAATCTCTGGTAATGCTCCACTGGAAGTTGCAACCACTGGTTTATTGAAAAGAAATGCCTCTAAAACTACAAGTCCAAATGTTTCTTTTACCTCTTTCAAAGATGGTATAACTACAAGATCCAGCTTCGAGTAAAATTCATTTTTATCTTTAATAAAACCATCAAATGTTATATATCTTTCAAGCCCCTTTTGTGATATACTATTTTTAACCTCTTTTTCAAATGCTATACTACTAAATTTCCCAGCAATATAACAATGAAACTTTAAATTTTCTTTCTTCATTTTATAAAGTGCATCTATTAAAAGTAATATTCCCTTTTTTGGCTCTATTCTTCCAATGAAACCAATATTGAAAAGATCAGTTTCAAAATTGTCTGATTTTGCATTTTTAGGTGAAGAAAGAGAATTATCATTGTAATTAATATTATCCAGATAAACTGTATTGTATATGACTTTTATTTTATCTTTCAATTTAGGAAATTGTTTTTTAATTACACTTGCACAAAAATTCGATGGGGCGATTATAAAATTTACCATTTTTAAGAAGAATAAATTTGGAAAATATTGAAGATTATAGCTATTGTGTCTAACAATAATTAATTTACAATACCTAGGAAATAATATGGATAAATAATATTGCTTCGCCGTATTTATAAAAACAATATCTGGTTCATATTCTTTTATATAACAGAAAATTTGTTTAATTGATTTTAAATATGGTGAATCTAATGGTAAGACTTTTTTACCCTTTTCCACCAATAGTTTATGAATATCGGATCCACTTTGTACGATATGTATAAATTCATACTCTTCTTGCAGTACTTTTTCAAGCAATATAGTATATTCATCTACCCCGCAATGCTTTAATGAGCCATTGATCGAAAAGATAATCTTTTTTTTATTCATTTTCAACTAATTTTTATTTGTCAAAAAGATAAAATCATGCTTTTTCAGTATAAAAGGTTGACTAAATTTAACAGATTTTATTTCTCCATTTTCATATGTTAAAAAATTACAATTATCATCATAATTTTTGATCATCCTTTTTAGCATATTTTTGTCAAAATTAAGATCTTTTTCAGAAAGATTCAATAGACAAAAGATATCATTTTTCTTTTCTTTTATAATGTAAAGATCCTTTTTATTCAATCTTTTTGGATAAAATTCCTTATCTTTCAAGAATGAAAACCAGCATGCAACTTCTTTAGATATTGTAGAATCAATATCGTCACAATCATCAGAAATCATTATTTGAGAACCAAATATAAAATCAAAAATATCTATAAGAACTTTTTCTCTATTAGTCAGCTTTATCTTTGATTTTCTTAAAAATCCAACATCAGGATCGGAAAAGTAAACAGTATTATTTAAAACGGCTCTATTAATAGTATCCGTTAAACTCATATACGCAGAAGGTCTTCCTTCATAACCAGCAACTTTCCCAATAAAAAGTTCCCACTCCTCTCTTGTATCTGCTCCAATTCTTGTTATTGGATAAAAAGGGTAGGAAAGCTGAAGTGGAGTTCCACAGCCTAATAGTATGATTTTCTCACCCAATGCCGATACAAGTTCATTTTGAAATAGGTTGTAGTAATAAGCAGTACCATGGTCTTTATTTTGATGATCCCCATTAACAAGACCAGCATATAAAAAATCTAGTTTTAAGAACTTAAAATTATGCCTTTGA
>JGI12104J13512_1000763_pt1 | contig 27111 bp, 19 predicted proteins | sample TerdegcTABiofilm_FD_13512 | JGI IMG/M metagenome (IMG submission 13512)
ATGGCTTGCTGAGTGTGAAAGAAAGATGGACCGAGAAGGAGCCAGGGGGAAAGAGATCTATGTTAGTGCAATTATATTTTAAGGACAAAGGAACTAGGAAATTTTTACATTGCTCTTCGTAATACTCATCTAGCATTTTATCAACTATCAACTTTCGAAGACCTGCGGGCCGATTAGGTCTATCGCCGGTTTGGGCACAGATCTTTGTATCCTTATTTGCAGCAAGAAAAAGGGAGAGCAATTGAATTCTAGAGGGTACTGAGAGATCCGCTGCATCAAGGAAACTGTTAATATCTTGACATGAAGAATTCATTAATAACCTATCCTTTGAATCTGCAAGGAATTCATAGATCATGATTTGAGTCTCCTAGCAAGCTTTCCAAGAACTCAGATGGATTTTTACAATGCAGAGTATCACGGTTCGGAGCTGCAAACTCGCGCCATTGGAATACGTTATGACATGGTTCAAGATGGCTGAAAGGCCCGTTCCATAACGAGTCTTTGGCCTCTATTGCATTAGGTTTTATTGCATCATAGAGAGTTTGGATAAACATGTCACGTTTCATTGAGGTGCTTGTTCCTTCCTCCAACAATCCATTTGGAATATTTTCTGGAAACCAACCCCAAATTCGGAACTCCCAACAATCTGAATCCGGGATAAAATAAGCAGATGAAGTTTTTACTCTGCTTGCAACGCGATCAATAATACTCTCTCTTGACAGGCTCTTTCGACATTTACCACACCATTTATTATTGCTATTCCGTCTATCCTGCTTCAATCCATCTTTAAAACAGTATGGACATACTTCTCTTGCAGTTCCTAATGAATAATTTAGCATATTTGATGATTCTCTACTAAATAAAGTGAAGCGCAACCAGTTTCGAATAATGGGGGCAATAGGGAAAGCTCCTGATGCTAGCCAATCCTTTACAATTGGATCAGTTATGGGATTAATGAGTCTTACACCATTAACATTTCTTCTAAAAGCACTTTCAATCTCTGCAAACTTATTCCACCAATTCTCATCTCTTGTTTTGAATCTAACTTTTGCGAAAAAGAGATTATTAAGCGCAGGCAAACTACCCCTGTATGATTTTCCAGAGACATTCGACTGGATAACGGATTTAAGTGGTTTCCATTCACCATCTGTCTGCTCGAAAAATTCGACAGTTCCATACCCAAGATGCTGCTTGGCCCCTAATCCGCCCCACCGTTCAATCAACATTAGAGCTAGAAAAACTTCCCTTTTAAGATCTTGAGTGAGTGTAGGAAATTCAAGACTAGCCTCTCCTTTAGCTGGAGATGATATCGACAAATTCCCTGGCACTATATACCAACCACCTGCCCTCTTTTTATATCTATTATCGTGGATATGTCCGCTTGGGATGAGCACATTTTCTCCCAGAAAAACTTTTTCGGATTTATCAATTATTTTAACCCGAAATCTTCGCTTCCAGCCAGTTGCACCAAAAATCCGGCACACATCACAATAATTACCATCTTTGTCTGGACATCTATGCCTGCTTGGATCGCATGCACTCCCTCCCAATCCCCGCACAATAGCCTCGTACCACCAGCGCATGCTTCCAATGATGCCCGTCTCATGGATGCGGTCCATGCTGCCGTCCACACCGCCGGTCCAAAGTGGCGTTAGAGTTTGAATTTTAATTTCCATGACTAATCACTTGCTTCATACTGCATCATCCATCGCCTTCAACTTTCCTCATTCTGGGAAGAATCACCCGCACTCCACCGCCGCCTTTCCTCCCATCCCCCCTCCACAAGCACGCTGCGAAATGCGTCCCCTCTCCTCCTCCACGCCGCCCCTTCCCCTACCACCAGATGACCTGGCCATCGCATGCCCCGGCGCCTCCCCGCCGTTTTTCCCAGATCGCACTCTGGGCACTCCGCCATACCCCTGTAAAATCCCGAAAAAATTCCCCGCCCGCTTCATTTAAGAAACATTGACAATGGATTTCGCACCAGGCAGGCAGAAGGATCAATTTATTCTCCTCCATAGGCAATAAGTCCGCCTGTAGATAAAGCTTTTTGCCGGATATAGCATATAATATCCTGCTTATATTAGGCTCTTCTCCAAACTATGTGGGCAATGCACTCTAGAAAATTTTCCTTTGTGCCTTTGTTCCTTTGTGGTGAGTTCTGTGCATCCCGATTTCACCATAGAGATAGATTAGCCAACCCATCACTCTTCCCCCTGTCCTGCATAGCTCTCCCACGGCCTCCAGACGGACACGGGCCGCCCTTCTGCTGCCCATCCCTCTCCGGAATCCCCTCCTCTATATTCGACGGTTATCTTTAAGTTAATTGACGAACGCCATTGACCGCGGTGAATAACTACATGATCAGGATACTTGGCATTCTGGCTCTTCTGTCCATCCTGGCCCTGCCCGGCAGCTCCAGCGACTACCTGGAGGGCGGCTATGTGGGGAGCTACAGCGGCGACGCAGGCAAATACTTCACCGACCCCATATTCATGATGAAGGTCGGCGCTGGCGCAACATCAGCACCCAGCAGCGCTTATGCATCTAAACCCGTCTCCCCCCTGGGCTCGACTGGCGGCCAGACCACAATTGGAAGATACAGCGCATCCAACACCCCAGTCCCAAAGAGCTTCTCCAGCACCCCTGTGACCTCGACTGCCACCAGCGTTCCGGCGGCGAATACCGTTATGACTGGTTTCTCTGGAAGATGGGTCCTCCAGCTCTCTGAAGGCCAGACCATCTCCCTGGACCTGCATCAGTCCGGGACCAGGCTCTTTGGTCGGGGGAGCTTCAACTATGGTGGCACCACCCAGCTGGCCCTGGCCAGCGGAAGCGCATCCGGAAACATGGTAACCCTCGATATCCTGCCGGAGAGCGGAAACGAGCTTTATACCCTATCCTTTGACACCAGCAAATTGAGCACTCCCAGCAAGTACACCGCTTACCGCTATGGTGCCCTTACCGGCTATGGGACAGTCATCGCCAGCAAAATTGCCTGAAATAGCTAAAACATTATATGAAATCAATCGTAATCAAAGGTGCCCGCGAGCACAACCTGAAAAACATCGACGTCACCCTTCCCCGTGACCGCCTGATCGTCATCACTGGCGTCTCCGGCTCGGGCAAATCCACCCTGGCCTTTGACACCATCTACGCTGAGGGCCAGCGCCGGTACGTGGAATCCCTCTCTGCCTACGCCCGCCAGTTCTTGGGCCAGATGGACAAGCCAGACGTGGACTCCATAGACGGCCTTTCCCCCGCCATCTCAATCGAGCAGAAGACCACCTCCAAAAACCCCCGCAGCACTGTGGGAACGGTGACCGAGATCTATGACTACCTCCGCCTGCTCTTTGCCAGAATAGGCGTACCCCACTGCCCGGAGCACGGAACCCGCATCGAGTCCCAATCTCCTGAGAGGATCGCTGTCAGCATCCTGGAGGAATTGAAGGATAAAGTGAAGGATAAGGAGAAAGGGAAGGATATAGGAGAAGGAGAGGCGGAGACGGGAAAGGAGATGGGGGAAATAGAGGATGAGAGCATGGTCACCATCCTCGCTCCTGTCGTCCGCCAGAAGAAGGGAACCTATGGCCAGCTCCTCAAGGACCTGAACGCCGATGGCTTCGCCCGGGTGAGGCTGAACGGCCAGATAGTGAGAACGGATGAAGAGATAGAGCTTGATCGCTACAAAAAGCATGACATCGATGTGGTCATAGACCGTCTGGACCCCAGAGAGGACAAATCCCGCCTGGTGGAGGCGATAGAGAAGGCCTTGAAGAAGACCGAAGGCCTGGTCTATGTCCTGCATGAGAATGGAGTAGAACGGATCTACTCCGCCCGCATGGCCTGTCCCGTCTGCGGCCTTGTATTCGAGGAGCTTCAGCCGCGCATGTTCTCCTTCAACAGCCCCTTTGGAGCCTGCGAGTCCTGCAACGGCCTGGGCTTCAGAATGGAGTTCGACCCCGACCTTATCATTCCGGATCCTGATCGATGCATCGCCGACGGAGCGGTTGCTTTGTTCCGCAATATCATCGATGGCTGGCGGGGCCAGCACCTGGCAGCAGTGGCCAAACACTTCGGCTTTGACATCTTCACCCCGGTCAAAAACCTCACCCCCAGGCAGTACGATGCCCTGATGTACGGCTCGGAGGAGAAGATCCGCATGAACATGAGCATGAAAAACGGCGACGTCTACTGGTCGCACAACTCCCAGTGGGAGGGGCTGATACCGCAGAGCATCCGCCTCTACGGCCAGACCAATTCCGAATACCGCCGGGAGGAGCTGGAGAAGTTCATGCGGGTCCTGCCCTGCCCCTCCTGCCAGGGCAGAAGGCTGAAGGAGAAGGTCCTGGCAGTCAAGATCCTGGATCATTCTATCGTAGATGTGACGGACCTCTCGGTGAGCGAGTGCAATCAGTTCTTCCTGCACCTTGAAGAGAATCTCTCGCCCAAGGATCGAGAGATCGCCCGCCAGGTCTTAAAGGAGATCCGCTCCCGCCTGGGATTCCTGGAACACGTGGGCCTGGGATATCTGACCCTCTCCAGAAACGCCGGCAGCCTCTCCGGAGGAGAGGCGCAGCGCATCCGCCTGGCCACCCAGATAGGCTCGAACCTTACCGGCGTCCTATACGTCCTGGACGAGCCCTCCATAGGCCTGCACCAACGGGACAACTCCCGCCTGATCGAGACCCTGAAAAAGCTCCGGGATCTGGGAAACACCCTGATTGTGGTCGAGCATGACGAGGATATCATCCGCAATGCCGATCATGTGCTGGACATCGGTCCGGGGGCGGGGATTCATGGCGGCTATGTGGTGGCCGAGGGCACCCCGGAGGAGATCGAGACTAACCCCAAATCCCTGACCGGCCAGTACCTATCCGGTAAAAAGAGAATCGAGGTCCCGGCAAAGAGGAGATGGAGCCGCAAGTTCATCCATCTTAGTGGCTGCCGGGAGAACAACCTCAAAGATATCGATGTAGACATTCCCCTGGGGGTCCTGACTGTGGTCACCGGCGTCTCGGGATCAGGCAAGTCCACCCTGATCTATGATACCCTCTACCGGGCACTTATGAAGAGGATCTACCACTCCAGCGAAACTCCGGGAGAGCATGATGAGATTCGCTTTGATGCTGAGGTGGATAAGGTGATCGTCATCGACCAGAGCCCCATCGGCAGGACCCCTCGCTCCAACCCCGCCACCTACACCAAGGTATTCGATCCCATCCGCCAGGCTTATGCTCAGACCAAGGAGGCCAGGGTTCGGGGCTATAAGAGCGGTCGATTCTCTTTCAACGTCCAGGGCGGGCGGTGCGAGAGCTGCCACGGAGACGGCCTGATCAAGATCGAGATGAACTTTCTTCCTGACGTCTATATCGAGTGCGAGGAGTGCAAAGGGAGCCGCTACAACCAGGAGACCCTGGAGGTCAAGTACAAGGGAAAGTCCATCGCCGAGGCTCTGGATATGACGGTGGAGGAGGCAAGAGAGCACTTCGAGAACATTCCCGCCATAAGAACAAAGCTTGACACCCTCCTAGGAGTGGGTCTGGGCTACATAAAGCTGGGCCAGAGCTCGACCACCCTTTCAGGGGGCGAAGCGCAGAGGATCAAGCTTGCCCGTGAGCTGGCAAAGAGGGGGACGGGCAGGACAGTCTATCTCTTGGACGAGCCGACCACTGGACTGCATTTCGATGACGTTAAGAAGCTCATCCATGTGCTGGACGACCTGGTGGCCAAGGGGAACACCGTGGTGGTGATCGAGCACAACCTGGATGTGATCAAGTCAGCAGACTACATCATAGATATGGGGCCGGAAGGAGGAAACGCCGGGGGACGAGTGGTGGCCATCGGAACCCCAGAGGAGGTGGCCCAGGTGGACGGGAGCCATACCGGTCGATTCCTGAGAGAGAGGCTCATGCCTGAGGCGCAGTCTCTCCCACTGGCCAGCGGGACCAGTCTAGATCAATCGAGCCTGCCCAATAAGCGGAAGAAGGTGGCTTGTGCGGCTAAGATCTGATAAAAAAATTGCCCTTTTGCTGAAAAAAATATCCAAAAAGAAGCATGGAGTGCCGGTTTTTGACTGAGAAGGTGCCTTGAAATACATTGGAGAGCAGTATCTATGTGGAACTTCAGCACGATATTGGGAAATATGAGAGGAGCTTGATGGATCTACTGTACACAAACATATTTTTTTAAAATATTGCTGCAAAGAAATGAGAGCAAGTCCGTCAAACATCTGTTTATCGCAAATCCATCTATTGAATCCATCTATTGAAAAGTGATTCTAGCCAATAATCGGTTCCTGTTGAATTGGCTGAAATTAAGATCTTGCATCATCAAGAAGCTTGCAGATATCTGAGGCATGCCAGTCTTGTGCATCTGCTTCTGAAGGAGCAATGCCATTCTTCTCTGTCAGCTCTCCCCGACTGATGCACGCACTGATGATCCTTTAAGGTAAGGCTGCTTTGGCTCTTTGACTATCTCCCGCTTGGCTTAAGATCAGATTCTTCCGCCAGAGCATTCTCAACGATCTTGATAATGAACTTTGAGAGCAGCACATTGCTTTATCCGGCAGCTCTGACCAACGTGTCTTATCATTTTGAAAAGGTTGGTATAAAATCAACCTTAAAATAGCGCTGAGGGTGAGATTTGAACTCACGAGGTGCGATGCACCACTGGTTTGCCCGTCCCGTCCTCCCGTAAGAGAACGGCAGCTCAAGACCAGCGCCGTAGGCCGCTTGGCTACCTCAGCCCGCCCAAAGCTAGGAATCGATAGATCTTAAGCCTGACGATACCCCTTTAAACACTGGCCCAAAAGCCCTGCACCTCACCACCCAAATCGACAATCTTTTTTATCTCCAGAGCCTATTTTTTCTCCGATGCTCATAAAGAATGTCTCCATCCTCCAGTCCGGGCGTCTGGTGCCGGGGCAGGATATACTGATCGATGAGGGCAGGATCGCAACAGTAGGCCCCGATCTGCCCAAAAGTGGCATTGACGAGGTGATAGAGGGCAAAGGGAAGCTGGCCATCCCGGGTCTTGTCAACTGCCACACCCACCTGGCCATGAGCCTCCTGCGTGGCTATGCCGACGACATGGAGCTGATGCCGTGGCTGGAGGAGAAGATCTGGCCCCTGGAGGCCAGGCTGACGGAGGAGGACATCTACTGGGGAGTGAAGCTCGGTTGCATGGAATTGATCAGGTTCGGCATCACCTGCTACAATGATATGTATTACTTCCCGGATGTGACCGCTGCCGCGACAAAGGAGATGGGCCTGCGGGCGTTTATCTCCGGCGTGGTATTCGATATGAAGCCCGAGCTCTTATCCCAGGTGGAGCCCTTCATCCAGAGGTGGAAGGACGACCAGCTGATAAGGCCGGCCGTGGGCCCTCACGCCGCTTACACCTGCTCGGAGGAGACCCTTCTCCGGGCAAAAGAGATCGCAGAAAAGCACCAGGCCATGGTCCACATGCACCTCTCCGAAACCCGCAAGGAGGTGGACGGATTCCTGCTTAGCCGGGGCAAAAGCCCTGTGGAGTACCTGGACTCGCTCGGTCTCTTAAATAGCCGTCTTGCTGCCATCCACTGCGTCTGGCTCTCTGAAGAGGACTGCTATCTCCTGGAGAAGAGAAAAGCCAATGTGGTGGCCTGCACGGTGAGCAACCTGAAGCTGGCCTCGGGCATTGCCCCCTTGAATACCCTGATGAAGGCCGGGGTGAACGTGTGCCTGGGAACGGACAGCGCATCCAGCAACAACAATCTCAGCATCTTTGAGGAGATGAAGACCACAGCCATAGTGCAAAAGAACGCCTACCACACTCCCGCCGCCTTCTCAGCAAGGGAGATCTGGCAGTTCGCCACGGAGAACGCCTATGGGGCTTTTGGAATGAACAACGGAATATTCGCCGGGGCCAATGCCGACCTGGCCTTAATCGACCTGAAAAAGCCCTGGTTTGTCCCCCAGTCGAGCATCTTATCCCACCTGGTCTACAGCATGGCGGGGGGAGTGGACACCACCATCGTCAACGGAAGGGTGCTGATGCAAAACGGCATCATCCCGGGAGAGGAGGAGATACTGGAAAAGGCGCAGGAGAGGTTTTTGAGACTGACCTCCGAGGGTTAGGATCAGCTCAGTAGGGTCTTTTTGGTTCATAGCTGTTTATATTATGAAAATGATTTGAATACCGCTATCTAGCGATCATTTTCATTCTGCGGGCACAATCCCCTTGGGCTCTTCGCTCTTTCGTGTCTATTTGCCTTTGTGGTTTTAATTTTGAGTCACGATGGCTACACAAAAAAAAAGCGATGAGCCAATTATTCAGTAAAGTGCTCCAGACCAAACCTAGCCGCAGAGCCGTTCACAAAGCATCAAAGTAATCCCTCAAATGTTCTCCCCCTGATACCTGCCCTCATAGAGCTTCTCCGCCTTGTCTTCCAGCCTCATGAACACCAGCTGCATCAGCCGGGCATTCCTCTTCAGCCGCAGACCGGAGGGATTGTGCACTACCAGCAGGCTCTGGCTCCGTCCACGGTATCCTGGATCCCAGAGGGCGGTCTGCAGGCTCGCCCCGCAGCGCAGCAGGGTGGAGCGAGCCCTGGCCAGGGCGGCCACATCTCCGGGAATGTGGACGATCTCATTGAATGTCACCAGATATGCCCCGGCAGGAAGATCGACCCAGCCAGATTGGTCGAACTCCAGGGATTCGGTCTCAGACAGCTTACGCTCGCTATTTTCAAATGCCACCGCCCCGGAGGAGGTGAAACGCTCTACCCTCTGCAACGTAAGCTCCATGCCGCACATCTGCGTCTGCGTCTTCGGGTCGATCATAGATTCCACTAGCATCTGTGCTTTGCTGCCGGTAAGAATGGTCACTTCTAATCACCTTGAATATCTGAGTTAGCAGAATTTTCCTTTTGAGATAAATATTTTGCACAAAGATATTGGGATTCTGGATATTTCATTACCAAAATATTGCTCATCTGGCCATCTCACCAGAAAGATCTATTAACCTATCTGCATGATATCATCTGGGGGTCCGATATCCTGTTCGAGATCCTAATACTGCCCATCACAGTGATCGTCATTCTTCTCATCCTAGCCCTGCCCCTGATCTTCATCTTCCTCTTCTTGCACCTCTCCCGCTCCGCCTTCGAGATGGTCGGCTTCAGCCACTGGACAGCCACCCTGGCCGTCTTCGGCTGCATTCTTGGAAGCCTGGTGGACATCCCTCTGATGGAGAACCCAATCTCCTCCTACCCCGAATGGTACATGATAGCGATGAGCCAGTACCCGGTGGCATTCCCCACCACCTTTCATCCTCTATATCTGGCGGTAAACGTTGGAGGCTGCATCATACCTCTGATCGTCTCCGCTCATCTCCTCCTGCGGGGACGGGCATCACTGGACAAATCCATCCTGGGCATGGCGGTGGTGGCCGTCGTCACCTATTATGCGGCAGAAGCGATTCCCGGCGAGGGGATAGTCCTTCCCTTCTGGCTCTCCCCCCTTTTGGCTGCAGTGTTGGGTCTGCTCCTGGCCCAAGGCTACCGTCGCTCCCCTCCTCTGGCCTATATCAGCGGCACCATAGGAACATTGATCGGAGCGGACATCTTAAGCCTGCTAACTCCGGGAATCCTGCCGGCCTTATCTCCCCAGCGGCTCTTGCGACCTTATCCGGTGACGCTCTCCATAGGGGGAGCAGGTGTCTTCGATGGCATCTTCCTCACTGGAATCATCGCCGTCCTGCTGGCGGCAGGCATAGTCTGCCTCTTTCGAGGCTCGTGCGAAGGAGTGAAGGAGTGAGCAGGAAAAAGAGAATATCTCAATCTATAGACCCACTTCACCTGTCCTTATGGTATGAGCTTCTTCCACCGGCACCACAAAGATCCTGCCGTCGCCTATAGCTCCTGTCCTGGCAGAATCCTCGATGATCTTTACCGCTTCTGAGATCCTCCCCGCCTCCAGGACAAGCATGAGCACTGTCTTCGGCATATCATATCTCTCTCCAGCAACTGCAATTCCCATCTGCTTTCCTCGGCCGTAGACATCAAAGCGGGTCATGGCAGAAAACCCCCCATACTTGAGGGCTCTGACAACGGCGTCCACCCTCTCCGGCCTGACCACTGCCCAGATCATCTTCATTGAAATAGAGTCCATATGGATGCTCCTGGATTTAATATAGACGAATAGACGCATTGGCGAAGATAAATGGGTATTTGAGAATAATTATTAGAAATTACGATAATCGCATAATAATTAGTAAGTTGATATGGTAAAATGATCCAAAAACCACCTGTCCAAGTGAAAATATCAAACGATGGAAAAGCCGCTTATTTATCTTTTGATATCGCCATGTATATAATTCTTGCCCACCTTTTATTCATAAAATCATTTTTGGGAGGATTGCAATTATGATGGATGACATTCGGGCAATAAAATATGTTTGTATATCAGATACGCATATGGGTGAGGAAGATAGTCTACTAACAGATCTAAAAAATGGCAAAGTTGACTGCAAGAATCCAAGCCCGGTCATGGTGGAATTGGTCAATTGTCTGAGACATCTCTTTTTTGAGTACGAACAACAGGGAGGCCTCAAGCCCACACTGATTTTAAATGGTGATATCCTGGAGATGGCACTCTGCGATATCCATCAGTCTGCAACAGTCTTTGATCGTTTCCTTGATCTCACAATGCCCGAGAGTAATGAAATTTTCGATAAAATGGTCTACATTCCAGGTAATCACGATCAGCATATATGGGAGATGGCTCGTGCAACACAATACTCCGACTATCTCATGAGATATCCAGATTTAGATACCCAGACACCAGATTTTATGTTTGAGCCGCCCTGGCACAAAACAAATATATTTATGGAAGAAGATCATGGAAAGACGAATTATATCCCTGACTCCTACTTTCTCAATGCATTAATTAGACGTTATAAAGATAAAAACACTATTAGAGAAAAGAAGCATAGCAGTGGAATCAAGATTTATGTGGCTTACCCCAACTTTGGGATTCTATCCAATGACGGCAAAAATTGCATATTGGCCCATCATGGCCATTTTGCAGAACCTACATATCGTCTTATGAGCACATTGAATAATTTTTTAAACGAAGTTGACAATAATATGCCAACTGACATTGATGAGCTTCAGAGGGAGAACTTCGCCTGGATCGAATTCTTCTGGTCCATGCTGGGTCGTTCTGGTAGGGTTGGAGAGATGGTTGAATCTCTATGGGAACAGATATTAGATATAGAACACTCCCGGGTTCTCGCCCGAAAGCTTGCTCGGATTATAGTCAACGGTCTCAATCTGCCTGGAAAGGATGACTCTATTCGAAACAACATCGTATATGGAATAGCCGATTTTCTCGTAGATCAAATAGCGCACCATGAGCGGAACGAAAAAACCCGTTCTATGAGCCCGGAAATGATGCAACAGCTTACTAGCTATTTGAAATATCCTCTCTGGAACCAGATGAGAAAGGAGTTGAAAGAAATTGGCAGAGAAACTGAGAGGATGCCTGATAAGACGTCAATAATCATGGGCCACACACATAAGCCGATGCAGAAAAAAATCGATCTCATGTACCCGGCAGAGCATGTATCCATTTACAATACAGGGGGCTGGGTGATCGATAAGGTGAATCCAAATCCAATTTATGGCGGGGCAATAGCTCTTATAGATGGCAATTTAAATGTGGCACTTATAGAGATGTTCCGTTGCGCCTGCAAAGAATTCGAAAGAAGAGGTTCCTCAAATGATTCTGATTTCGAGAAGAGGTGGGGGCAGGAAGTCGTGATATATGAAGAAGGTTCTATGAATAATGACCTTACTGAGAGACTCAAGTCTTTAATAAAACCGTCAGAAAGCCCATGGAAGGAATTTTCAGCTGTTGCTGCAGATGAGATGAGTATTAGGGAGAAGATTCTCAGTAAACGGTTAGGTGATCTTTAAGAAAGATAGGGCGAGTGAGGAGAGTAAGCCCCCTTCTGTTCTATGACGGCATTCGGCTTAGCGCCATACCCGAGCTTGGCTGGACGTCCATATTCGCAGCTCTATTTTGGCTTGCACCCACAGGGTTTCGCCGTTTCATCCGCCTTCAGCGCGACCTCAGCCTTACGGCATCATAGCTTTAACGCTGCGCGGTCTCGTTTCTGTGCCAGAGCCGGAGCTCTCGCCCCACATCCTTTGGGATGTCTGTGTGTCCAGTGGTGGAGGGACTTTCCACACCGGCCGGAGTTGGCCAGCGGCAGCCGTCCTTCCTCTCTCGCATCTCTAAAAAAAAGCCGGTCTGGGTTTATAATGCCTTCGCTGCCCAGCAGCCTCGGGGCTGCCGGGCTAGATCCTGTCATTTTGGACCGGCGGACAGGCTGCGATATCGGGCAAGTCTTTATCCTATGACCGCCATCTATCCAGCAGATGGCCAGAGACCAGAAGGATCACTACTATCGCAAGGCAAAAGAGGAGGGCTACAGGGCCCGATCGGCCTACAAGCTCCTGCAGATAAATGAGAAATTCCATGTCATAAAAAAGGGCGACTCCGTGGTCGACCTGGGGGCGGCTCCAGGAGGCTGGCTGCAGGTGGCCCAGAAGCTCTCCGGGGGAAAGATCGTGGGAGTGGACCTGGAAGGGCATCGCCCCCATACCCGGCGTAGTCACCTTGCGGGCGGACATCACCGCCGACAGCACAGTGGAGCTGATTAAAGATGCCCTGAGCGGGGATGCGGATGTGGTGATATGCGATGCCGCCCCCAATCTCTCCGGGGCCTGGGACAGAGACCATGCCATCTCCGTAGACCTCGCGCGCTCTGCCCTCAGGATGGCCAAAATGCTCCTCCGGCCGCGGGGCAACTTCGTGGTCAAAGTGTTTCAGGGAGATATGTTCAACGACTATCTGAATGAGGTCAGACGGGAGTTTGCCATCGTCCATGCTCACTCCCCCGCCGCCTCCAGAAAGGAGAGCGCTGAGACCTATGTGGTGGGAAAGAAGCTCCTCACTGCTCCGGTGCGCAAAGGGGATATTCTCAATGTCACCATAGACTCTACAGGCAGATCAGGTGACGGAGTGGCGATAGTGGAGGGCTTCGCGATCATTGTCAGGGGATCGAAGCTAAATGAGCAGCTTCGGATCAAGATCGATGCCGTTCTGCCCAACTTCGCCTTTGCCGATATCCTGGAGAGAAAGAGTTAATAACCTGCCCAAGAAAAGTAAACGGAAGGGGCTAGACCATGGAAGACAATGCAGTGATTTTCATTGGAGACAAACCAGTCATGAACTACGTCCTGGCAGTGATGACCCAGTTCAACAAGCCAATCGCCAGTGTGATATTGAAAGCAAGAGGGCGTGCCATCTCCCGCGCAGTGGACACGGCAGAGATAACCAGAAACAGATTCATGCCCAATCTCATTGTCAAGAACATCACCATCGGCACTGAAACCATCCCCAATGAGGAGGGAAAGACGGTGAATGTCTCTTCAATGGAGATAGTCCTGACCAAGCAGGAGTGATTTCCCAGCCGGCATGGGATTGGTTGCAGAAGCATCGACGGAAGCTTCATGATGACCAACAACTGCCGCTAAATAGATCCAGTGATGAGAATATATCCTCGGCCATTATCCCTAATCTCTTTACTCTGCCTCTTTTTTGCCAATCTCGTTTTCCATTCCTCTCATTTATTCGATTCTCCTTACTAGGCAGAAAATAATTTAAATGCTCAAGGCATAACGAGATATGTGACAGTATTCAGAGCTTATGATGTCAGAGGTATCTACGGCACCGATCTCACAGAAGAACTGGTGAAGAGAGTTGGTGAATCCTTTGGATCTTATGCGGGAGGTGGTTTGGTCTCACTGGGAAGGGATACCCGGACCAGCGGCCCAAGCCTTGAGAAGGCATTCCTAGATGGCGTTCTCAGCACAGGCTGCCAGGTGAACAGTTTTGGCATCATCCCCATTGCCATCATCAGCTTCATCACCTGGAAAGAGAGGCTCAAAGCCTCTGCTTACATATCTGCCTCTCACAACCCCCCGGAATACAACGGCGTGCGCTTCAGAACCTGCGACGGTTACGGCTTGCTCTACCAGGAGTCCTCGATAATGAAGTACTACCGGGAGGGTGGCTTTCTCGCCGGCCAGGGGGTCAAGATCGATCGCGACCCGGGTGAGGCAATTGAGAGATACAGGCATTATGTAGAAGATAAGCTGAACTTCGAGCGCCCCCTCAAGCTGGTATTGGACATGGGCAATGGCGCAGCCTGCACAATGGCCTCCTTCTACCAGCGGCTGGGGNTTGATACCCTGGTTTTGAATGGCACCACAGATGGCCTATTTCCCGGTCGAGGTCCTGCACCCAATGAAGAGTCCCTGCGCCCTGCCTGCCAGCAGTTGCGGGAAAGTAATGCCGACTTCGGAGTGGGCTTCGATCCGGATGCAGATCGGGGGATTGTCATCGATGACCGGGGAGAGGTCCTGCCTCCTGAGAAGGTGGCCATCATCATCGCTAGAACAAGGTACAATGCAGGCGACCTGGTCATCTCTGGCTTTGACTGCTCGATGATATTGGAACGTGAGCTGGAAAAGGATGGAATAAAGGTCATGCGAGAGAGAGTGGGTGATGTCTTCGTGGCCAACCGGGTGAAGAACTCGAAGGCGGTTTTAGGAGTAGAGCGGAGCGGCCATTTCTTCTTGCCCGAGTTCCAGTATTCGGACGATCCCTTCGCCATGAGCCTGGCCCTGGCAGAGATCGTATCCAGCGGGGAGAAGCTCTCGGATCTGGCCGATATGATCCCTGACTATCCCTACAAACAGACGAGCATCCACCTCAAAGAAGATCCAGCCGCGGTTATGCTCCGCCTAACCGATTCCCTCTCCTCCCTTGAGCCGGACACAACGGATGGCTTGAAGATCACCACCGATAGCTACAGCGTCCTCATCCGGCCGAGCAACACCGAGCCCATCATCCGACTTTATATCGAGACCACAAGAGGGGACATGAAAGATCTGGAGGAGCAATACAAAAAGATCATTCACCAGGCGATGAAAACGTGAGCCAAAAAGACATCTGCATTCTCATACCGACCCTCAATGAAGAGGAGTCCATCCAGCCGGTCATCCGGGAGTTCCAGGAGCTGGGGTACGATAATATCCTGGTGGTGGACGGTCACAGCACCGATAAGACGGTGGAAAAGGCTAAAGAAGCAGGTGCAAAGATCTTCATTCAGTCGGGATCGGGCAAAGGCCAGGCTCTGAAGGAGGTATTCGGCCACATTCAGGAGAAGTATATCCTCCTCATCGATGGAGACGGCACCTACCTGCCCCGGGATGCAGCGCGGATGCTGCAGCCGGTGTTGGAGGACCGGGCGGATCACGTGGTTGGAAATAGGCTTGAGAACATTCAGGGTGGAGCCCTCAAAAGGTTGAACATGTTCGGCAATAAGATGATCAATCGCTTCTTTGCTGCAATCTACGGGGTTCCTCTGCACGATATCCTCTCTGGTTACCGGGCCTTCACGACAGATGGGATAAAGATGCTTGATCTCTCCATGCCCGGCTTTGAGATCGAGTCGGAGATCACCATAGAGAGCGTGAAGAAAGGGCTGAGGATCATCGAGGTGCCCATAACCTACCAGCCCCGGCCAGCAGGCACTAAGACAAAGCTGCATCCTTTCCGAGATGGAATGAAGATCATTCTCACCATATTTCGCATGGCCAAGACCGAGAATCCCATGTTCTACTTCGGCCTGATGGGCTCATTTGTGGGAATACTCGGTTTCCTGGTTGGTGTCTATGTGGCCAGAGACTGGTTTTTATGGCGGATAGAGCATATACCTTTGACCATACTGACGGCGATACTTATCATCGTCGGCTTGCAGCTGTTCATGATCGGCATGCAAGGAGACATGATGGCATCTATGCACCGGGAGATAATCAGAGAGCTTCACCGAAAAAGAAGATAATATATAAAATATGTAATGTTCCGCTAGGATCGCCTTAGCGGAACTCCAGTTTTGCCTCGCTCTTCGCTTCGAACAGATATGCTCTCCCCGGCTGCAGGGTTTCATTCTTTCCTAAATTGGTCCAATCTCCTCCCTCGTGCTTCCAGACGAATGCCGAGACCAGACCCTTATTCACCGCCTCCGGATATCTGTATCTCTTATGCTCAGCATTGATGGTTATATTGCCCAGGTCAACTGTCTCATTCACTGGCAAGCCGATCATATTCCATCCCACATGAAGGTCCAGGCGGTAGGGCAGATCGACCGGCTTTCCCGGAATCTCTATGGTGAAGTTCCCAGTGCTGTCGATGAGATATCCCTTTCCTGCTTCGAATCGAGTCACATTGAGCTTGCCAACATCTTTCATGCCGAAATCCCAGCCATCCTCGGCGATGGTGAAGACGCTCCGATATGGCTTGTTCTTCAAGTATCTCTCGACAGCCGGGTCTAGCGGATTCAGGTAGAGGGATATGGCATTCCATCCAGCTGTGACATTGATCCTCTGGACCTGGCCTGGAATTAGCTCATACTCTATCTGGTAAGTTTTCATCTCTTTAAGCCTCGGTCGGATAATAGGCCACATCACCTTCTTTTTCTCCCCCAATGGATATTCATCATGCCATAGGGTTATCCCCTCTCCCTTAACCACAATCTTCTCTGCCTCTCTGGGCAACAACACCTCTCCAATGATAGCCGGAGTGGCATCCAGGTTGAGGTTGCCGCTGGAGCTGTCAGCCAAAATCCAGTAGATCCAATCGGTGGCGCTCTCATTTAGTGGAATGACGGTCACCAACGTCCTCGTCTCATTCGTATCGGTATCATTTTCCAAAGACATCTCGACGGCATAGGGAAGAGAAGGAACTGATGGCAAAGCCGGCCGGAAGCTCGGATCTCCCAGGATGGCATTCATATAGGAAGTCTGGTTGAGCATCTCATGCACAGAGATATCCCAGTCCGGCAGAACCTCATCGTAATAGGAGTTTGGCATAAGGTTTTCCGTTCCTCTGGACTTCAGCCGGAAGAGGTTGTCAGCATCCAGCTGGGCTTGACCCACAGTGGAATTCTCATAGACCAGGGACTGATAGAAGCTCTTGTAGTAATCATCGGAGAGGAAGATATAGGATAGGGCAGAGCCACCGATATAATTCACCGCTCCCGCCCTTATAAAAGCCAGGGCAATCGAATCCTCCAGGTTCCCAGGCACATACATGCGCGTGCCTGTAACATTCAGATAATATCCCTTTAGATTAGTGGTGACACAGGCGGCAGCAGTAGTGGTCTGAGGGGATAAAGTGAGCTCTTTGACCTGCGCTGCAGTAAGGGCTGAATCCGTCATGGCCCAGGTGGATAGCTCCCATGAATCCTCATTCCCGTGATGATCGAAATGAGCGATATTCTGGCCGTTATTCATCTGGGATATCGTCTGCTGCATGGTAGCCTCTTCATGGCGCAGATCTTTGACTGCAAGTCCTGCCTCCTCCAGATATTCCCTTATGCTTATGCCCACCGGAGCCTGGGGGAATGAAAGGGCAGGAGAGGATACAACCAGCCCGTTATTCTTCCAGTCGCCGTCCAGCCGGTCATAGGCCAGGGTGCGAGCCAGGAGTCCGGAGGCATCGTAGACGGAGAGCCCCATGATCCTTCCTACAGCTACAGTGCTATAGTTGCTCGAGGTGGGCTTGATCTGATAGTCCCGGTAGACCTCATACTCCATAACATCCGACAGTTTCTGGATGAGTCCTGTGGAGATGAAAGGCATGGAGCCTGGATCGCCTACCACCATGAGATACTGGGGATCAAGTTTCATTTCCGCTATCTTCTGATTGAGCATCTCCTCAACCGCCAGGGGATCGATCTCTTGAGGATCACAAGCCACATCGATAAGCACCGCCTTGTGAGAGGATGCTGCTCCTGCTGCGGTCATCGAGAGCCGGGGGATTTTGGTATGGCTGAAAGCAGTGATGTTTAGAGCCTCCACGTTGGAGCGAACATCGATGCTGTAGTTCTCAGTGCGAGTCTCGTCGGTTTCGATATTGAACCACCAGGTTCCCGGAGTAACAAGAGGCACTCTGACATCATGTAGACCATCCCGGGTTATATTTGTCAGCTTCATCTGGCCCGCTCTCTTGTCCGGGCTGAAAAGGTTTAAAGCAAGATGACTGGTGTTCCTCTCGATGTTCCAGGATATGTTTGTGCTGCCGGAGTAGATCCATTTGGGATAGGTCAGATTGATTATGGGAGGATCGTCCACATTTCTAAGGGTATGGTTATAGGTGAATCCCTCATAAGCGGCGGTAGCACCAGCATCAAGGCGCTGCGACCAGCCGGCGTCCATGGGGTACATCAGCTCTACCTCCACATTAAGGCTGGTGGATTCTCCTGCCTCCAGCCGGCTGAACTCCCAGCGGAGCAGAGAACCATTGAGGAATGCAGAGGTTTCGGTAACCGGCTTTCTGTTGTAGGGATCGGTGATATTGATCATCCCCACTTCGCTGCTTGCCATTCTTATCAGCCTCCCCATGGGGAAGATATCCCTTAGCTGCACTCCTCTCAGCACCTCATCGCCAGTGTTGGTGAGGGTGACATTAAGCCTGACCACCTCTCCATCCTCATCAGCCGGAACCTGGTCAGGGCTCAACGCCATTCTTATCAGCAGGTCTCCAACCATTGACCGTTCAACCAGCTCGCTTGAAGCTGGCGGCAGGAGGGAGAGATCATGGGAGTTTGTCAAAACCACCATTGATGGACTCTCACCGCATCTTTTCATCTCCTCTGCCAGGAAATAATCGCTGCCCTCATAAACGGTGATATTCATCTGGCTGAGGTTCTGCTTCACCCTCTCCGGTATCGGACCCATGGTCACAGCCTCCTCAGCTCCCAGCCGGATCAGAGCATTACGGGTCTCCTCCGGCAGGGAATCACTCACGAAGAGCAGCGGCCAGTTCAGATAGGAGGCGATAGGGGCTGCTGAAAGCGCTGCAGAATAGTTCTCTCCCACAATTACCGCTCCAGGAGAGCTCTCCCAACGGCGACTTATCATCTCACCCAGTTCAAAGCTGTTATTGGCCTTTATGGCCGAATTGCTCTTCCAGGAGACATTTCCTACTGCCAGAGTCTCACCACCGAGCTGTTCCAGCAGCCAGCGAGCTGCCTGGGTGGGTGGTTCCAGCTCAGACCAGATGGGAGTGTGGACGACGTCATACTCGAAAGCTATTCCAGATGCGCCAGATCCAGCCAGATCCTCGATATAGCCCAGAGTTCCCAGGACATTCTGAGTGGAGAGCACATAGCCCACATAATCATCGCTCAGGCGGATGTACATGGGATTGATGCTCTCCCCGCTGGCCAGCCTGACATCCTCGGGAGAGACGGGGGAGATAATGGTGAAGTCCGCCACCTTTGCCATCCGGGCGTAGTTGTATCCTCGATTCCGGTCAAAGGGACTGTCCAATGCCACTCCCAGTTTAACCGGGCCCAGGTCGGAAGTAATATCCCTGGCATCCGTGACAATCCTCATAAGCTGGTCCTGCTTCCACTGCGCCCACCTCTCCCGGTTGTAGCTATTGGCATTGACCTTGCTGATATCAATGCCGGTGTCCTGATAGAACTTCTCTTTGCAGATATCGCAGTAGCAGTAATTCTCATCCTGGAAGCCGAACTGGTAGAGCACAACGCCATCAACATGGTAGTCGTCGATCAGCATCTCTATTTGATTGTACAGCCTGTCCCTAACCTCTGGATTCACCGGACAGTAGTAGCTGCCATTGCCTCCAATCTCAGGATTCGGCTTCTGGAGCAAATGGCCATCGATGCGGGACCCGTCCGGCTCAGATGAAGCAAGGCCGGCTTTTGCAATCATTGCCATCTCTTTCTCGTCCAGACCTCCCAGCCCTTCTGATTCGGCTGGAAGTTCTGGTATCTCCAAAGTGACGGCAACATAGGCCTCGATCCCATCCTTCTGAGCCGCTTCTACCATTGACTCCACCTTTTCGCCAGAACCGTGTATAATTATCGCGCTTATGCTTGCTCCTTTGAAGGTGTCCAGAATTGCCGAAGCACCATATCTCACGAGATCGCTCTCTTCGATCCAGCCGACTCTATTGCCAGCACGGACCTCTCGGGGGAGGATTAGCATTGGTTTAGCAACCGTGCTATTCTCATGGGAATATATGGCCAAGGGAGTGGCAGCAACGGATGCATGCCAATCATCTGCGCCAACCAATATCACATCCTCTACATAACCTTTCACCCCTCTCTCCAGGGGTTCTTCGTCTGCTGTGCAAAACAGAACAGTGAATAATATTATTGTGATTAATAAATAAAGGCACCTCAAGTGCTCACCTCCTCCAATAAGACACCTGCTTCTCGAAGTGCCTTTGTATAGTTATCTTCCACTCCCCCTACTAGCGTGGCCTGGGTGAGGGTCGTATTACGTCTGGTCATCTCTTTTATGGCATCAATAGATATAGGAGTGACATTGCCCCGGCATATCACCAACGGCAAGTTCTCTTTTATCGCTATTTGATAAGATCTGAACAGGTCTGCCTGTCTGGGTGTGGTCAGGACCACCTCTGTCGTTCCGTTCTCCCATATCTCTTTCGTGAAAAGCCAGCACTCTTCATAGAGGCTGTCGCTGTATATGCGTTTGATTTGAGCATCTTGTAGTTCCTTTTCTATGTCATGAGATATCACAGACTCATTGCCCAGGATCACAATTTCCAAATAGCCTTGCAGCCTTTCCATATAATCATCTGAGATCTCTTCCGGAGGGTTCAAAAATGCGTCCAGATTCCTGTTGCCATACGAGGCCAGAGTGCCCAGAATGCTATAGATGATGTCATCTCCTGTGAGCACTGCCTTTCCCTCTGCTGGCGAAGCAGTGATTGTGATAACCTCTTCAGGCATGGGGATACCATGGGAGTCTGAAAGCTCAAAGGTGAGGGGATACTCCCCCGCCCTCAATGCCAGGAAGGTGATATTAGCCATGCCAGGCTTCTCCGGTGTGACCCTTATCGTCTGCGATTGAGGCATGACTATCAACTCATCTGGAGAAGATGTTGTAACCCATATGTCCTCTTTGACATCCAAAATTACTTTTAAGCTGCCTTTGTAGCTTTTATTGATTGCGATCTCATCAGGAACATCGATCTCAGTATCATAACCTCTCACCGCCAATCCAAATTCCACCTCTGCCTGAATGGAGGAGTTTATGGACTGGTTGCCCAGGGATGTGGCGGTGATGGTGACATTCTCCTTTGACCCGGGCTTTTCTGTCTGTATCTGCAGTTTGATCTTATGGGTGGCCCCAGGATCCAGGGGAAGGTCATAGGGCATAGGGAGGGGCTTGTCACCATCCAGCAACACCACGCTCCAGCCCTCGGGCAGAGTTCCAGCATCGATCGATGCTATATCTCTGAAAGATCCCAGATTTTTGACTGCCAAGTTGAACTGGGCTATGTCTTTGGCGCTGGCCCATAGCGAGGCGGACTTGGCATCTTCCACGGTCATGGCGATGCCGTAGCTCTCCTGGACAATGACATCTATATTAAAGTCTATCCGCAGGGGAAGAGATGGTGGAGTGCTCTCCATCAGATATATAAATCCAGTATAAGTCCCAGGCTCTGTCTCCGGTGGAACGCCGATATAGATCTTGATCTCTGCCTCTTCTCCGGGAAAGAGAGGCTTATCCTTTGGAACGTTGATGAAAATGAATTCCCTGGCATTTCCGATCATCTCGGTCTTGGCGATCTTGAAGATTGTTGAGTCTCCGGCATTTATCAGCTTAAGGGTCCTCTCTTCACCATCGCCGGGATGAAGAACTATGTCGAATCGATCCTTATCTGGTGTCAGCTGGGCGGCGCCAGCGCCGATCATCAGGAACAGAATCATAAACGGGTATATCAGCCTCATCTCAAACCACATGTCATGTGCTGGATTTTTGTACTGTAAATGTATCTTATCTCATCTCTTTAAATCCTTTTCCAGGAGAGAGCAGGATTATCGATGCATCCCCTGTCCGGGAAGGATTTCTTGATAGACTGGTTTATATCTGTTATGTGCACGAACACTCATCTGGTGTGTATCTTTGGACCGTGAGAAGGCAATGCTTGTGGCCACGCCTTTCAAGAAGCGGGGCAAGAAGAGCCTGAAGATCAGCGATTTCATCTTTGCATTATCCCTGGACCTGAAATGGGGTTCCCCGGAGAAGGTGCGCGCTCTTCTCAGGGAGGCTGAAGGGGAAGGGATGGTGACGATGGATAGTGAGATGGTGACTGCTGCGTTCGACCTGGAGGCGGTGGATCTCCCCCTTGGATTCAAACCCTCCACGGAAGAGGGAATATTGGATCAGGGAATAAGGCTAATCACCTCTCAGACAGGTATGAGCAGAAGGGAGGTCATCGCTCTGGCCAATGAAAAGCAAGATTCGCTAAAGAAGCTGGTGGAACTGGATGCAGTGGTCCTTCTGCTGGCAAGAGAGATGGGGATGGATGTTCACGATCTGGCAGCCAAAGCCTATGATAACCTCCTTGCCCGAACCCGGAAAGCCCATTGAGAGCTGAAAATATAGAGAAGGCAAAGGAAGAGGGCTAAATTGGGCGGAATAATTCAGATTTAAGGCAAAGGAGAAGCGGGTCTATATGGCAAGCATTACCCTCTATGAGCTGCTTGGAATCCCCAGGGAGCGAGCCGATGAGATTGCCAGAAAAGTGAGAGACTCTTTCGCCCAGTCGGCTACTCCTGGGGAGTGGATTGAATGGCTGGTCGAGGAGTTTGGAGTAAAGAGAGATAATGCAGAGATCTTTGCCTGCGGGTGGTTTGCCGGGAAATATGCCGGGGTGTCGGAGGTATTTAATGTGGTGCAAAAGGAGATAGATGGCATGGAAAAGGATAGAGCTGAAAAAAAGGAGTTGGATGGCCGACATCCCGGTCAGAACGGATATGCTTAATGCAATCAGTTATCGTAACCTTAATCTTCCATGGGAACGGTCTAGAGGCTTATGACTCATCGAGTCCTCTTTACAACCTCTTATCGAAATAGCTCCGAGCCATATGACTACATCGGAGCAAATGCTCGATCATGGTTCAGATTCTACTGGCCGCGGGTTCAATCATTTGGCCTGAGGTTCCTCAAGCAGAACATTCCGGAAATTGAGATCATGGAGTTTCCCACCTGGGATCAGTACAAGAAGAAGCTGGAGGAAGGTTGGGATGTGGTCGGCCTCTCCTTTTACCTGAACGAGACTCACGAGGCCATAGAGATGGCAGATGCTGCCCATAAAGCGGGCGTGGGAGAGGTCTGGGCGGGAAACTATGGTGCTCTGACCACTGCCGTCCAGGACAAGTTCGACAAGATTTTTGTGGGCTATGCAGAGCACCAGCTAGCGCCCTATTTCGGCAGGCAGATAAAGGATATCATCCATCCGCCGTTAATCGAGTACCTCAATACGCCCTTCAATATAAAATTGAACATCTACGGGGTGCTTTTCACCACCAGGGGCTGCCCCGTGGGCTGCAAGTTCTGCCAGACACCTGTCTTCTGTAATAAGCCCCATGTGATATCCCTGGAGAGCATCGAGAGGGTCCTTGCCTATTATAAGAAGATGGGCATAAACGTGGTGATCATCGAGGATGAGAACTTCGGCTGCAACCGTCGCCATGCGGACGCAGTGGTTGAATTATTTGATAAGTATCAGATAGTCTGGGGATGCATGGCTCGGGCTGATTATCTGAGAAAGAAGATCGATGATTGGGCTGATGCCCGGAAGAAGAACGGCAAGCAGGTCTCAGGCTTTGCCGGGGCGGCCATTGGCATTGAGAACCTGCATCAAGAGCGACTGAACGACATGAAAAAGAAGGAAGGAACAGAGGATATCCTAGAGACCATCAGGTTGCTCCAGTCCCGCGGCCTGGGAACGATTGGCTACTATATGATCGGCTTTGAGGATGATACAAAAGAGTCGCTGAAGGTGGACATAAAGCAGCTGGCCGCTCTCAAGCTGGATATAACCCAGATCTGCGTGATAACACCCCTTCCCCAGACCCCCATGTGGACGGAGATCGAGGAGAAGTACGGCATATTCGACCACGACTACCATCATTATGATGGAAAGCACCTGGTCTGGAATCACCCCCATATCAAGCCGGATGAGATGAAGGATATCCTGGACTGGTCTCTGCGGCAGGTTTATCACTGGCGAACCCCCTTGCGCACCTCAATGCGCGTCTGGTCGGGCGCCTATCAATACGGCGGCTGGGAAGGGATAAAGGAGCTGGTATCCTACATCAGCCGGGCGAACAAGTTCGACTGGAATTTTGGACCCAGGTTCCTCCCCCTGCCAGCAAGCAAAGGATAATCGGCATCGATATGAAGGCAGATTTGATGGACGCATAGACGAAGGATCTGGATGAAGATTCTACTGCTATCCTCTCCTGTGGTTCAGCTTGACTTCGATCGCATAGCCCGACTGCCCAATCTGGGGCTGGTCAGCCTGGCGGCGCACGTGGATGACCTGTGCACCGTCCATGTAGCCGATATCCACGGCATGAAGAATCACCGGGAATATGTGAGAAAACAGGTTCAGGGCTACGATCTGGTCGGCCTGACCGCCATGAGCTTTCAGTATCAAGAGGCACTGGCACTGGCCAGAATTGCCAAGGATTCAGGCGCTCAAACGGTCTTTGGCGGTTATCATCCAACTCTCGCGGCAGAGGAGATCGGCGAGAGCGAGGATCGCCAGCTCATCGATTACATCGTGCGGGGCGAGGGCGAGGCTACATTCAGAGAGCTGGTGGAGCGCTTATTGGCTGGAAAGGATTTGAAGGGAGTCTTGGGCCTGTCTTACCATGATCCGAGAGGGAATGGAATGGTCCATAACCCCTTCCGTCATCTGCTTGATGTATCAGAGATCAGGATGCCAAACCGGGATGCTCGGCTCATCACACGGGGCTTTCTGACCTTTGATGTACCCATCGACTCAGTGGAGACCAGCCGGGGGTGCACTCAGGGCTGCAAGTTCTGCTCCATCAATCTCATGTACGGCCGCCATTTTCGCACCTTTCCCATCGAGAGGGTGATCGAGGATATCCGGGATGCTGAAGAGCATGGTGCAGGATCGATATTCTTCCCGGACGATAACATCACATTGCACCCCAAGAGGCTGGAGAGGCTATGTCAGGCGATAATCGATGCCGGGCTCACTCACCTTCGTTACAAGACCCAGGCTTCCGCTTCCGGCATCGCTTCCAGCAAGAGGCTCGTCGATAAGATGGGCGAAGCGGGATTTGATGGGGTCTTTTTGGGAGTGGAGAGCATCAATAAGAGGAACCTGGAGTTTTTGGGCAAGGGCAAGATGTCCAATGATGCCGAGATTGCGGTGCAGTATCTGCATGATAACAACATCATCGTCTCCACCGGCCTTATCGGCGGCAACCCGGATGACGATGAGGAGGACCTCTGGCAGAACTTCCACCTCGCTCGCAGGCTGAAGGTGGACTTTCCCATCTTCTATATCTCCACACCTTATCCCAAGACCCAGATGAGAGCGGAGCTGGAGGAGATGGGGCTGGTGACGAAAAACGACTTCACCAAGTACGATGGCATGCATGCCAATCTCAGGACAAAGCACCTCTCAGACGAAGAGGTGCAGTACATCACCTGGGAGATGAACGCCCGCTACTATGATCTGGACTGGATCAGGTATAACAAAGTGAAGAAGATCTATCCCAAGTGGTTTGCAGGAGAGGTCAAGAGGCTGGCCCCCTTCTATGCCAAACGAAAGCTGGAGCTGGCCATGGGAAAAAAAACGCCACGGGATTTTTTCCGGGAGGATCTGGAGAAGGGGGAGCTGTGCAAGGGAGTGGTTTAGGGGATGGCAGGAAAGTGGCGAGGAGAAAAAGAAACAACAATACCAGTGGACTGAATTCAGCAGGCATTCATACGGCAGAAGGCCCGACTCCGGATATCCTAAGAAAATTGCAGATATATGGAGCGACTGGCCTACTGAATGACCCACCAGGTGAAAACCTCATTAGCTTCAATGTGGCGCTCTCATATCCCAACATCTAGCTAAATGCAAGCTTCACAGAGCGAACGATCCTATGAAAGGACACTGTCTCAAATGCTAGTGAAAAATGAATTTTCGATGCTTTACTCTTTTAATTAATTGATCTTATTAACATCAATGATCGGAGATTAGCTGAAAAGAGATTAGTTTTCAAAAAGATTTAATAATAATGCTTTTAAAAAAGCACTAAAAGAGGCAGCATAAGCTAAGCTGCACTAAATACATAAAAAAATATTTAAATTGATTATCCTGCTGCGCGGAATGGAATTAGCTTTAAGATCACATCAAGAAAAGTTATTTTTGGTTTGCCGATCATATCAAAACGCCTCATCGATGAGAGCTTCATGTGGAGATTGATTCCGCGATCCGTACTAAGCTGTTTCTTGCTTTGGCCTTTCAGGCTAGCGGAATAGTAGTTTTCGATCGCATTATTTGTGGCAGGAGCATCATCAACTCGCTGAAAGGCGGGGAAATGGTTCCAATCCTTTTGGATCTTATCAAGTCGCCTTTGAACAATCGGGCTGAATGAATTAGCATTATTTAATAACTCATTCATTATTACATATGATTCATAATATGTTCTAAGTCCTAAATTCTTGTGCGCGCGCCTTCGCGACAATTCCTGTTCATGAAAAAAGTCGTAAAATCTAATCTTTGCCTTCTTGAGCCATTCATATTCTTCGTTCCTGTCCTTAAAGCTAATTGATGCTTCTTCTTCACAGAGATCCTTCAAATAATTCAGCTCTTCTGCTATATTCTGATTCAGATGAAAGATGCAGTATTGGTGGATTGCGTTGCCATTGAATACATCAGCAATCAGCTCTGCATATCCTGTGCCTTGATCGGTTATGATGAATACTGGTGTTGACTTTTCTATAACATCTTTTAAGTTATTTTAAAAAATGGTTTAATGGCCTCTTGAGACTTGTTATCTGAAACCTCTTCCCCAATCACTTCATGAGTCACTCCGTTCAAAAGAGTCAAACGATACTTCTGGCATCTTCCTGCTTTGGGATGCTGCTCATCGTAGTGGAGAACTTGAATC
>JGI12104J13512_1000764_pt1 | contig 27045 bp, 26 predicted proteins | sample TerdegcTABiofilm_FD_13512 | JGI IMG/M metagenome (IMG submission 13512)
GGTTTTTCATCTTATAAGAAGATATTCCACCTTGACATAGGTTGGAGAGTCTTATAGAGTAAAGAGAGCAGATGAAGGATTATAAAAGGGCTGTTCGTATAAAATCGGATTTAGTGTTCGAGGTGATGGGGGTTACACACATCCATGGTCAGAATATCTATAACAGAATCAAGAGGCATTTGGCATTGAATTATGTATTTTCTTTGGAATATAAGAGAACATATGGTAGTCTAACTGTGTGTTCATAATAAAATAGGGGAGGATCAAAATTTGGAGGGAAACATTGGCTACAATTGACTTCGATATGGCCCTTGAAGAATATAACCTTCCTGAAGTCTGCCATTGCCTCTTCTTCCCAAGAAGGGAGTATGTGGAGGATAGGGAGCACCCAAAGGCAAAAAATTATTTTATAAAGGCAACAGATGACATCTCCATTGGCTGCCGTTTCTACCCTGCACACAACGAAGGTCCTAACATCCTTTATTTTCATGGAAATGGGGAGGTTGCAGCAGATTATGATTACATAGCACCACTCTATCAAAAACGGGGTCTCAATCTATTTGTAGCTGACTACAGGGGGTATGGTGCCAGCGAGGGTAAGCCAACATGCCTCGGTATGATAAAGGATGCCCATCCCATATTCCATGGGTGGAAAGAAATCTTATACACTGAAGGGTATAGGGGGAAACTCTATGTAATGGGTCGCTCCTTAGGGAGTGCCCCGGCCATTGAAATAGCCTATCATTACCAGAACAATATTGTCGGGCTCATTATAGAAAGTGGATTTGCAAGCTCTTACAATCAGATCAGACGCCTCGGGGTAGCCCACCTCTTCCGTAACAGGGAAAACCTTGTGGGTTTTGGCAACGACCTTAAGATAAAAGAGATACATATCCCTACCCTCATCATTCATGGTGAATGGGATGAGATTATACCCGTGACTGAAGGAAGGACACTCTATGAACTCTCAGGGGCAGTTAAAAAGACCCCCCTATTCGTCAATGGTGCTGGCCATAATGACCTCTTACTGGTGGCACCTATAGTATACATGAATGCCATTGAGAGATTTATCATCTCTACCTCTTCGTCGTCTCCTTTGAAAACAGAGTTGAGATAGGAATGACTATATAAAATAGGAGATAGAGCGCATGGATACCACATCTGAATCAAATAAACCCAAGGCATCAAAGATTACTGCCTTTGACCTTATAAGGGCAGCATCCACTATCATAGTCTTTGGCATCCCCCTTATAGTTGGTACTACAACTATACTTGGTTATGGGATATACAAGGCATATAAGAGGTTAAAGGGGCATCCGTATCCCTATAAATGATGTCTGGATAGCTGCAGGCTGTATGAGTGTGGTGGGCATCTTTCTATGTCTTTTAATATCCCATACTTCTATCCTGCTATGAACATTCTTTTTGGTTTCTTAATTGCCTCGTTCATGGTTCTGATTGTCCTCCCTGTAATGGATATTTTATTACAAAGGTGTTCACACAAAAATATCTATTTTTGTCTAATAACATAAAAAAACAGGTCATGTATGGGGGTTGTGGAGGATCCGCTAAAATAGATTATTCTGCATCTTTGACGTGGATAATCATCTTAAGGTAGGTTCCCTTGCCAACCTGTGAGGTTATAGAGAAGGAATCGGAAAAATTTTTTATATTGGATAGCCCCATTCCCGCACCAAATCCCATCTTAACAATCGTTTCTGTGGCAGTAGAATAACCCTCTCTCATGGCTAATTCAATATCTTCAATCCCCTGCCCCTCATCTATTGATTCAATTATAATCTCATGAGGGGATACCTCGATTATTATATCCCCCCTGTCAGCATAAGAGCATATATTTATTTCAGCCTCGTAGGTTACTATTGCTGCCCTGCGGATAATATCTGGTGGGAATTTCATGGCCTGGAGAAGTGTCTTTACCTCTCTTGCTACATATCCTGCATTCTCAAAGGTTTTTCCCTCTACATGGAATGATTTTTTATAGACAGGGTGGCTATGAAAAGTCACGTTTTTTCGAGACCCTTTCAACGCAACCGACAATACCATTTGCATAAAGCCTGCCAGCAGTTTCAAAAAGAATATATTTTGTCCCGAGGATCGGGATCCTCAATTTTTCTGCAAGCATTATTGTTTCAGGTAATGGCTGCTTGCCTCTGACTATTACAATTGCAGCAATATCAAGGACATCAGATGTTCGGACAACCTGTGGATTTGTAAGCCCTGTCAATAACAGACTACCTGCCTTGGCAAAGGCAAGAACGTCACTCATTAGGTCAGCACCAAATGCGGTTTTAACCTCCATATCAAGCTGGTCATGACCTACAAAAACCTCTGCATCAAGAATATCTCTCACCTCTTTTAGTGTCACGCTACTCTCCTTCTCAAAAATGTTGACAATATTGTCTTGGAACAACTAAACCATTCATTAAAATACCCTAAGGCTATCTTTGTCCTGCCTGTTTCCATTTCTATATCCTTTCTATATCCTTCGTTTTGTCAAAAGTTTTCCCTCTCCCCCTGTGAGAGAAGAGGACCTGGGGAGGGGTTTAATCCCCTCTATTTGCCGTCTATCTTGAGTTTAAAGGCAGGTTCTTTTTTCTCTACCTCTTCTTTTGATATGCCTGCCATCTTGATCTTGAGCCTTAGATCATTAGGACTGTCTGCATTTGCAATGGCATGGTTATAGTCTATTATGCCGTTTTTATAGAGTTCAAAGATATGCTGGTCAAATGTCTGCATGCCCTCATTATAAGATGCCGCCATAGTCTCTTTTAAGAGCCCCACCTCACCCCTTAAGATAAGGTCTTTGACCCTTGCGCTATCAAGGAGTATCTCTATGGCTGCAATCCTCTTTCCATCCACAGTGGGAATGAGCCTCTGAGAGACTATTGCCTTTAGATTGAGCGATAACTGCATGTAGATCTGGAGGTGTTTTTCTATGGGAAAGAAGTTTAAAATCCTTTCAATCGCCTGGTTTGCATTATTGGCATGGAGTGTCCCGAGGGCAAGATGTCCTGTCTCTGCAAATGTTATGGCATCCTCCATAGTCTCTGTATCCCTGATCTCCCCGATTAAAATAACATCAGGTGCCTGTCTGAGTGTGTTTTTAAGGGCATTAAAAAAAGAATGGGTGTCAAACCCCACCTCCCTTTGTGTTACAACGCTCATCTTGTGCTGATGGACATATTCAACAGGGTCTTCTATCGTTATTATATGACCCCTTTCATTGGAATTCCTGTAATCTATCATAGAGGCAAGGGTTGTGGATTTACCGCTACCTGTGGCGCCCACTACAAGGACAAGCCCCCTCTTACTCATAACAATATCCTTTAAGACGCTGGGGAGTCCCATCTGGTCTATGGTCTTTATCTCAGTCTTTATCTGCCTTATTACAAGTCCTGCATAGCCCCTCTGACGAAAGATGTTTACCCTGAATCTTCCCAGCTCAGGGTAATAAAGGGCAAGGTTCATCTCCAGTTCCTCGGCAAACTGTTTTTTCTGTTTTTCATTCATTGTGCTGTTTGCTATCTTCTCTGTGTCTTCAGGGGTTAGAGGGGGTTCATCGTATGGCTGGGTAGACCCTTGAATCCTGAACATGGCTGGAATACCAGCTGTTATGTATATATCTGATGCATCCTTTTCCACCATATATTTGAGATAATCTAATAGTTCTCCCATATACATCACCTCGGCTGATTTGATTGGGGAAGCCAGAATGCCACCTCATCCCTTGTAACGAGGTTTTTCTGGAGGAGTTCTGTGACCGATGACTCCATGGTCTGCATACCTACAGCCTTACTTGTCTGCATAATAGAAGGGATCTGAGCAATTTTTCCTTCTCTTATAAGGTTACGGACTGCCGGGGTTCCTATCATTATCTCAAACCCTGCAATCCTGCCTTTTCCGTCTTTTCTTCTAAAAAGTGCCTGGGTAATAACCGCCTGGATTGACTCAGAGAACATAGCCCTTACCTGTGCCTGTTGCGCTGCAGGGAATACGTCTATAACCCTATCAACAGTCTTTGGTGCGCCACTTGTATGAAGGGTTCCAAAAACAAGGTGCCCTGTCTCTGCAGCCGTTAGAGCCAGGGATATGGTCTCGAGATCCCTCATCTCGCCCACGAGTATAACATCAGGGTCCTCACGGAGTGCACTTCTTAGGGCATTGGCAAAGCTCTTTGTATGGGGTCCCAGTTCCCTTTGATTGATAAGACAGTTTTTAGATGGATGAACAAATTCTATAGGGTCCTCTATGGTCAGTATATGTCCTTTTTCTTCTGTATTTATAAAGTCAATAATGGCTGCAAGGGTAGTGGATTTACCGCTTCCTGTGGGACCAGTGACAAGGACAAGCCCCTTTTCAAGTCTTGATATCTCCATGAATACCTTGGGGAGGTTCAACTCCTCAAAGGTGGGAATCTTTGTTGGTATTGTCCTGAATACAGCAGCATCCCCCCTATTCTGTTTGAATACATTTACCCTGAAACGGGCTATATCACCCAGGGCAAATGAGAAATCAAGCTCAAGGGTCTCTTCAAAGACCTTTCTCTGCTGATCGTTTAGTATCTCGTAGATCATGTTATGGACACCATCTTTATCAAGAGGAGGCACCTCTATCTTTCTCATATCACCATGAATCCTTACAACCGGTGGCTCACCGGCACTCACATGAAGGTCTGAGCCTTTATTTTCAACCATAAAGATAAGCAATTCTGATATATCCATAGACTTCTCCTTCTTTTTTTTATTTTTCTAAAGCCTCTATCTCTTTAAATGTGGGCAGGTCCTTTAGGCTGTTGAGACCATAGACCTCAAGGAATCTGTCTGTTGTTTTAAAGACCATAGGCCTTCCAAGCTCATCATTTCTCCCTGCAATCTCAATCAATTTTTTGTCAAGAAGCTGCCTTATTGCCCTTGATGAATCAACACCCCTGACTACATCTATCTCCCTTTTACTCACAGGCTGTTTATAGGCAATAATAGCAAGGGCCTCAAGCACAGACCTTGTAAGCTCCACATCCCTTTCCCTTATAAACCTCTTTACCCAATCCTTAAACTCTATTTTTGTCCGCATCTGATAACCACCTGATACAGGGATTATCTCTATAGCCCTGTCTGACCCCCTGTATTCATCAACCAGCTCCTTCATGGCATTCTCAATATCTGATAAGGAACAACCCTCGATTTTTTTGAAAAGGCTTTTTGTTGTGACAGGCCTTGGCGATATGAACAGGATAGCCTCTATTATCCTTTTAAGCTCCATCTTCTATAAAATGCGATACCTCTTCCTTTATTTTTTCCATGTCCTTTGGGGATATATACCATCTCATATCCTTTTCCCTTGAAAACCAGGTAAGCTGACGTTTTGCATAATGTCTTGTTAATCTCTTAATATCTTTTACCATATCTTCAAATGTAGTTAAATCCTTTAATAAAAGCAGTATCTCTCTGTAGCCTATACCTGAAAAGGGCCTATGATTTTCATTGTATCCCATGGCAAGGATGTCTTTAACCTCATCTATCCAACCTGATGCAAGCATATGGTCAACCCTTTTATTGATTTTTTCATATAGCTCGCCCCTGTTTAATGTAAGCCCTATCTTCATCATGTTATAATGATTTTCACGAAAGCCATGTCTTTCCTCCCATTGGGACATATTCAGCCCTGTTAACCTGTAGACCTCTAAAGCCCTTACAACCCTTATTTTATCCCTATAGCCTATCTTCATCGCATATCTGTAATCTATGGCCTTGAGCTCCTTATACATCCCCAAAGGGTCATCCCTGTATTGCCCCTGTAGGGATTTCCTGAGAATAGGGTCCTGAGGGGCATTAAATATCCCGTATAATAAAATCCGTATATATAAGCCAGTCCCCCCTACTACTATAGGTATATGACCCCTTGAATGTATATCTTTTATTGCCCTGTCTGCCATCTCCTTGAAGATAGCTGCATTGAACTCATCTGATGGGTCTACGATATCTATAAGGTGATGCGGTATCCTTTTCCTTGTAATCTCATCTGGTTTTGCTGTCCCTATATTAAAATATCTATACACCTGCATAGAATCTGCATTAATAATCTCACCATTGAAGGCATCTGCAAGATGGACAGCAAGGTCAGATTTGCCTGTGCATGTAGGTCCTGCTACTGAGATAACCTTTAACTTTTCATTGTTTTTTAAAGACATAATCAGTATAAAATATAATATATTCTTATATGTATTCAAGGATAATAAAATTTGTTCTATTTCTGTTTCTGGTGCCGGCTATTTTAGGGACTAGTTTTGGGTATGCCCTGGTAAACTATCTTGAGATACCTGACGTCAAGCAGCTTGAGTTATATAAACCCAAGTCTGCTACACGGCTCTATGCAGATGACGGAACACTGTTTGCAGAGATTTTTGTTGAAAAGCGTATACCCATCCCTATAACCCAGATGCCAGAACATCTTAGAAATGCCTTTATTGCTATAGAGGATGTGAGATTTTATAAACACTTTGGTATTGACCTAAGGGGCATTGGAAGGGCTGTGTTCAGAAATATTTTCAGTGGGCATATAACAGAGGGGGCATCTACCATCACCCAGCAGTTAGCAAGAAACCTCTATCTTACCCGGCAAAAAACCTTAAAGCGAAAAATAGAGGAGGCAATACTTGCTATCCAGATCGAGAGGACATATTCCAAAGATGAGATACTCAATATGTATCTTAATCTCATATATCTTGGCGAGGGCGCATATGGCGTTGAGGCTGCAAGCTATAAATACTTTCATAAAAAGGCGTCAGAACTTAGCCTTGAGGAATCTGCAACCCTTGCAGCCATGACAAAATCCCCTTCCAGTCTGTCACCATTTAAAAATATTACAAAGGCAAAGGAGAGAAGGGATATTGTCCTCTACAAAATGTTCGACGCAGGTTTTATAGATGAAAAGACATATCTTAAGGCAGTACAGAAACCCATAGTTCTTGCACCCTTTAAGACATATGAACAGAAGACCGGGTATTTTACTGAATACATAAAGCAGGTACTGGAAGATTATGTGGATGAGCCACAGGAGATATACATAAAGGGTTTTAATATAAATACCGCCTTAAGTCTCAAGATGACCGAGTTTGCCTACGAGGCTATTGAAAAAGGCATGGAGGGATTTAAGGCAAGGAATCCTAAAAAGGCTGTTCTTCCTGAGGTTGCATTGATCGCCATTGAGGTAAAAACTGGTGAAATAAAGGTGCTGATAGGGGGAAGGGACTTTAGGCTATCACCTTATAACAGGGCAGTTCAGTCAAAAAGGCAGCCTGGTTCAGCCTTTAAACCTATTATATATCTAGCTGCCATTGAACAGGGATACACCCCTGATTATATGCTTCTTGATGCCCCCATATCCTTTGTAAATCCATATACAAAATCTGTATGGAGTCCAAGAAATTACAAAAACGAATACCACGGAAGTGTTTCTATGAGAAAGGCCCTTGAGTTATCACTTAATACCGCAACCGTTAGGCTACTGGAAAAGGTAGGGGTAGATAATGTTATTGAGCTTGCCAGGCGGCTTAATATAAACAGCAGGTTTGAGCCTAATCTCTCCTTAGCCCTCGGTGCAATAGAGGTTGTTCCATTAGAGCTTGCAGGTGCATATGCGACCTTTGCAAGAGAAGGGGTATATATAGAACCAGCAGCTCTAAAGAAGATTGCAACGACAGAAGGGGAACTGATCTATGAACATGAGCCCCAGGAGAAAAGGGTTGTATCTGATGAACATTCGTATATGCTTGTAGATATTATGAAAGGGGTTATAAAAAACGGGACAGCAAGGGCGGCCTCAAAATTGCCATACTGCCTTGCTGGAAAAACCGGAACAACCAATGACTTCAAAGATGCCTGGTTTGTTGGCTTTTCGCCAAATCTTTTATGTCTTGTATGGGTTGGATATGATAGGGGTGATAATCTGGGGGGACGCGAATCAGGTTCTACCGCAGCATTGCCTATATGGATAGATTTCATGTCAAAGGCACTGCCTTTATATCCCAACGAGGACTTTAAGAAGCCGGCAGAAGAAGATCTCAGCCCTTGAAAACAGAAAAACTGATCAATTTTATTATCTTCATAATCATAACAGGTCTTGGAGGTATCTTTGCACAGATAATCCTACTGAGAGAGATGTTGATCCTTTTTTCCGGTAATGAGCTTTCCATAGGCGTTATAATAGGCTCATGGGTCCTGTGGGAGGCAGGGGGCGCATACCTTGCAGGTAGGAGGCGTGTGGTCGGTAGGGCCGCAGTAAAAACCCTTGTTTTTTCCACACTTACCTTTTCATGTCTTTTACCTGCTGCTATCTATGCGACAAGGATATATAAGATTATTGCAGGTATACCACCTGAAATAGGGACTGGTATACTCTCCATATTCCTTGCATCATTTTTTATCTTATTCCCTGTTGGGTTTCTCCACGGGATGCTTTTTACCCTTTTATGTTCTTATTATGATGAATTAACAGAGGATCATAGCCTATCGATAGGGAAGGTATATTTTTATGAGATGCTGGGGACAATAATAGGGGGGTTACTATTAAACTATTTTTTGATAAAGTTTTTTAATTCCTTTAATACTGCTGTTGCCTTGAGTCTTATTAATGCCCTTACATGTATATTGTTTGTTTTTTCATGTTACGATGGAAAAAAAGCAGGTCTTTACATAGGGGGTATAATAATTTTTTTTCTGTCCTTAACAATGATTGTAGGGGGTGTAACAGATTATTTACATGATAGCTCAGTAAGAAAGCAGTGGATGGGAAGAGATATAGTTCATTATAAAAACTCTCTGTATCAGAATATTGTAGTGGCTAAGGATAATGAACAGTTTACCTTTTTTGCAAATAGTGTCCCAGTAATAACCACACCAAACCCTGATATTGGCTATGTTGAGGATTTTGTCCATATAACAATGCTATCCCATAATAGGCCTGAACATGTCCTTGTTTTAAGTGGTGGCGCAGGTGGTGTAATCCATGAGATACTTAAATATAGGTCAGTAAAAAGTATAGATTATATTGAGTCAGACCCTCTTTTTTTAAAAACTATCCAGAGTTTTTCCACATCCATAACAGAAAGGGAATTAAAAAGCCCCCTTGTCAATCTCCATTTTATCGATGGGAGGTTGTTTGTCAAAAATCCACCTACAAGATATGACGTGATCTTTCTTGGTGTGCCATTGCCTTCTACCTTGCAGACAAACCGTTTTTTTACAGAAGAGTTTTTTCAGCTTATTAAAAGGGCATTAAAGCCTGATGGTCTGCTCTCTTTTACCCTGCCTGCCACGATTACATACTACAGCAAAGAATTAAAAGATATCCATGCATGCATATTAAATACTGCCAAGACTGTTTTTGACTATGATTTTATTATCCCAGGAGATTTCAATATCTTCATATTTTCCAACAACATGAATCTTCAGAATAACAATGCATCCGTAATATCAGAGAGATTCAAGAAGGCAGCGATTGATACAAGGCTTATAAATATTACGCATCTAAACAGCAGGCTTGATATCAGAAAAAAGGGGTGGTATCTGTCTAACCTTAGAGGGGTATCTATTGAGGTAAACAGGGATCTTTCCCCTTTTGCCTTTTTTTACACTATTGCCTATGATAATACGATCTATTCCCCCTATCTAAAAGGCTTTCTCTATGCCATAAAAGGGATGACCCTGTTCAGGGTGATGTTTCTTTCTTTTTTTTTCTTTTTGGTTTTTGTTGTATTAACTATGAGAAAAAAAGCTACGCCAATTGTTTATACCATAGGCTCTACAGGCTTTACGTCTATGGTTATTGAGATTATCCTTATTCTTAGTTTTCAGATATTCTATGGGTATGTCTTTTTCGAGGTAGGCGTCCTCGTTACGGTTTTTCTCTTTGGTTTAGCCTTGGGGGGTATTGCTGTATCTACTCACTATGCCAGTCGATTTAATGAAACGAAGATGCTTCAAGTCATAGATTTTGCCATAGTAACACTGATTGTTACTGTTTTCTTTGTATTAAAATATCTTTGCCCCTATATACAGTCTCATGTTTTTTTAGTCCGGGCATTATTCTTTATGTTACTTTTTATCTCTGGCATATTCACAGGCGCTGAGTTTCCGTTGGGCAGTAGGATCTTCAGGGCAGTCCATGGAAAGGGGGATATAGGCAGGACAGTAGGACTGTTATATAGTGTTGACCTGATTGGTGGTTTTATAGGAGGGGTTTTGGGGGGTCTATTGCTCTCTGTCATTGGTATCCTTGAGGGGTGTATTGTCCTTGCCTTTATAAAGATAGGAAGCCTTGCACTTCTGTTGACTTGTAAAAATAAAGTGCTATTATCATAGAGATATGACGGGACTAAATGGTTTTAGCAGGAGGGAGTTTTTAAAGATTGCCCTTCTAACCCCTGTTGCCTTACAGTTTAGGACAGACGAGGTATTCTCAAGGCAGGATAGTGGAGCTAAAGAGGCACTATATTACAAGATATATGATGAAAAGACAAGGACAGTAATCTGTCATCTGTGCCCGAGGGGATGTATTATTGCAGAGGGTGAAACGGGTTTCTGTCGGGCAAGAAGGAATATAAAAGGCAGGCTCTATTCCCTTGGTTATGCCCAACCATGTGCAGTGCATATAGACCCTATTGAAAAAAAGCCTTTTTTTAATGTCCTGCCAAAGACACTGAGTTTTTCCATAGCCAGCGCAGGATGTAATCTAAGGTGTAGATACTGTCAGAACTGGCAGATTTCCCAGGTTTCCCCCGAGGATACGATGAATGAAAATCTCCCCCCTGATAAGGTAGTAGACCTTGCGTTAAAAAATGGATGCAAAAGTATTGCCTATACCTACACAGAGCCTACAAATTTTTTTGAATACATGATTGAGACTGCAAGGATTGCCCGTAAAAAAGGACTATTAAATATTGAACATTCTAATGGCTACATAAATCAGGAGCCCCTTAAGGAGTTGTGTAGATACCTTGATGCAGTAAATATTGATCTAAAGGGTTTTAATCCCTCATTCTACAAAAAATATTGTGAAGCAGACCTGCCGCCTGTACTTGAAACCTTAAAGACATTGAAACGTTCAGGGGTATGGGTGGAGGTAACAAATCTTGTGATAGGTGGACATAATGACGATGACCAGATGATAGAGAGGATGTGCGACTGGATTAAAAAGGAATTGGGCAGCGAGGTCCCTATCCACTTTTCACGGTTTTTTCCCATGTATAGAATGAGAAACATCGGCCCGACACCAGTTAGCACCCTTGAGAAGGCAAGGGAGATAGCACAGAGGGTAGGGCTCCGATATATTTACATAGGCAATGTTCCAGGTAATCCTGGAGAAAACACCTATTGTCCAGGATGCAAGAGGGCAGTGGTTAAGCGGGTAGGATACAATATTGTGGATATGCATATTAAAAATAGAAGATGCAGCTATTGCGGGGAAAGGATAGATGGTATATGGAATACTTAAACAATTACATTAATTTTGATTTACAATATTATGAATTTAAAAGAAAAAAATCTTTTATATCCTTGATAATAATAGCATCTTTTTTAATTATCCTTCTACTAAATACAAACGCGGTAGCCCAGGATTCTGGACAGTGGTTCAGGGAGCCAGTCTTTGCAGGGATGTTTTACCCTTCTGATAAGAATACCTTGAGCAGGCAGATTGATGGCTATCTGATGGATGCAGAGAAAAGACAGGACAGGATAAAAGGACACATATTTGGTCTTGTATCACCCCACGCAGGATATGAATATTCTGGTGGTGTGGCGGCATATGGATTCAGCCAGCTTAAGGGTAGATCATACAAAACCGTGATCATTATAGGGACAAGCCATCAGGTTCCCTTCAGGGGTATCTCCATATATCCCAAAGGACAGTGGAGGACCCCCCTAGGGGATGTCCGTATTGATGAGGAATGTGTCCGTGCCTTATTAAAAGAATGTCCACAGATCAAGACCTATACAGCACCCTTTGTAAAGGAGCATTCCCTTGAGGTTCAGATACCTTTTCTTCAAAAGGTGCTTGGGGATTTCAGGATTGTTCCCCTCATCACAGGGGGTATAGCCAGGGATGAATATGCCTTGTATGTGAATGGAATAGTTAATCTTCTAAAGAGGAATCCAAAGGATATCCTCATAGTGGTTTCCTCAGATATGTCCCATTATCACGATTATAATACTGCCCGTTCTATAGATGATGTAACATTGAAGCATATAGAGAATATGGATGTAGAGAGGCTTATAGAGGACATGGATGCAGAAAGATGTGAGCTCTGCGGTGGTCATGGTGTCGTTCTCCTTACAATGATTGCAAGACACATGAATGGAAAGGCAGTCTTGCTTAAATATGCAAACTCCGGTGATGTTAAGGGGGATAAACAAAGGGTGGTGGGATATAGCTCATTTGCGTTTTTTTATAACGATGGCGAGAGGATTTTAAATAAAAAGTCGCAGGAGGTGCTTTTAGGGATTGCAAGAAAGACCCTTGAGGAGTATGTAACCAGAGAGAGTATCCCTAGATTTGATGTTAAGGATAAAGAACTTCTTGAAAAGAGGGGTGCCTTTGTCACCCTTAAAAAAAGGGGGGAGCTGAGGGGATGCATCGGCTACATACAACCCTTGTTGCCTTTGTATAAGGCTGTGGTGGATATGACAGTGGCAGCAGCATCAAAGGATATGAGGTTTATTCCTGTCCACAAGGGAGAGCTCAGGGATATAAAGATAGAGATATCAGTCCTTACACCGCTGAGGCGTATCACCAGGCTCGAGGAGATAGAGGTAGGCAGACATGGCATCTATATTAAAAAAGGTGATAATTCAGGATTGCTTCTGCCCCAGGTTGCTACTGAATATAACTGGGATAGAGAGGAATTTCTCAGGCAGACATGCATAAAGGCAGGCCTATACAGAAATGCATGGATGGATAAAAAGACAGAGATCTATACCTTCACAGCCCAGGTAATATCAGAATAGAGCCATTCAATAGACCTTAGGCCTTTTTTATCACCCACAGAACATCCAGGTTATGTTTTCAGAAAAATATCCTGCTGCTTTTATTTCTTTTTTGTCTGGTTGGCCACCTTTTGGATTGCCTTTTCAATCTCCTCTTTGTCACCTAGGTAAAACCTTTCAATAGGCATTAGGTTGTTGTCAAGGTGATATACAAGGGGTATCCCTGTTGGTATATTTAGGCCCGGTATCTCCTCATCTGATATATTATCCAGGTGTTTAACCAGCGCCCTCAGGCTGTTTCCATGGGCAACAATTATTATTTTTTTTCCCTCTAGTATTGCAGGGGATATGACCTCCTGCCAGTATGGCATAAACCTGATGACTGTATCCTTAAGGCATTCACTCAAGGGGATGTCCTTTTCATCAAGGTCTTTATATCTTGGGTCATTGCCTGTATATCTTGGGTCTGATTTCTCAAGTTTTGGTGGCGGGACATCATAGCTTCTTCTCCATTGATGCACAAGGTCATTGCCAAATTTTTCCGCCATCTCAGCCTTATTTAATCCCTGTAATGCACCATAATGCCTCTCGTTTAATCTCCATGATTTGTATTCAGGTATCCACATAAGGTCCATCTCATCAAGGACGATCCAAAGTGTTCTTATAGCCCTTTTAAGATACGACGTAAAGGCAATGTCAAAGACATAACCTTCTTTTCTTAGCATCTGACCTGCTGTCTTTGCCTCTTCTATACCTTTTTCGGATAGATCCACATCTGTCCATCCTGTGAATCTGTTTTCTTTATTCCATGTGCTTTCTCCATGCCTTAAGAGAACAAGCTTATACTTATACATTGTTTCTGCCTCCTCTTATGCTTATTTTAAATCGCCTCGCCTTATTTAATAATATCTATATATACCACATTCCCATAAACAGGGTGGAATCTTATTCCCTATAACAGGCATTATTATATTCATTTTGATTTTTTTTCACAATAAACATCTTATCGATTATGATAAAATAGATAAGTCATGGATATCCCTTATGGTATAAACAAGGATATAGGTATAAGAGATAGAATGGAGGATGAGCATGCCATATACATTATACCTGAGAAAGGCTTTTTTAGTGCTGAGGTCTATGATGGTCATGGAGGGGTTAGGGCGGCAGCCATTGCAGCAGAGATGGTGACGCCGTGCTTTCTCCATCTCTGGTCAGAAGAGACCCTTAAAGAGCCGTATGAACAGAGGCAGATATGTGAGATCCTGAGGGAGACATGCATAAAGACAGATGAATGTATTGTAAAAAAAGGGCTTGCATGCGGGACAACCCTTGCCAATTTTTATATTATCCATGATAGATTCTTTTCTGTAAATGTTGGTGATTCAAGGATTGCAATAGGTATTGAAGGTAGCGCTGAGCTTCTCACTGAAGACCATAAACCTGATATCCCTAAAGAGAGAAAAAGGATAGAGGCGGCTGGGGGTTTTGTAATAAGATTTGGTGTCTACAGGGTGCAGGGTGAACTGGCTATGAGCCGTGCCTTAGGAGATACCCATCTCAAACCTTATGTAATAGCAGAGCCATTTATAGTGGAGGGTTTTCTTGGCAGAGAGAATGACTATGTTGTAGTTGCCTGTGATGGTATATGGGATGTCCTGGATGAAAAAGAGGTGCTTGAGATTGCAAGAAAGTGCAATGATGCGCAGAAGGCAGCAGAGACAATTATATCTACGGCAACCAAATACGGCAGCACAGATAATAAAACAGTTATTGTCCTTGACCTGAGAGGATATATAAGGGGTATTGGCATTAGAAAGATGAATATAATTAACAGGATAGACATGGCGGTTGACATAAGGTGATTGTCTTGATAGGATTTGATGAATATGTAGCTTCATATTAACCTAATTATTAAAGGATGAGACAGAGATGTATGTAATGGATATGCACATCCATGTGGGGACAAGTAGGAACTGGACCCCCTGGGTTGTAGAATTTTTCAAAAAAAATAACCCATATTTTCATGAAAACTTTTCGCAGCAGACAGACCCGGACAGAATCCTTGCATACCTTAACAGTCAGGGTATAAAAAAAGGTGTTATCCTTGCTGAATATGCGCCTCGGGCAACAGGTGTTGTAACCAATGAATATGTCACAGATTTCTGTAAAGGACATCCAGATCTAATACCCTTTGGCTCTATATGCCTCTACGAAGGTCCTGATATCCTTGAACAGGCAAGGTTTGCCTTTGAGGTTTTAGGGGTTAAGGGCTTTAAGATGCTCCCGAGCTACGCCCATTTTTATCCAAACGAGGAGAGGTTTTATCCATTTTATGGGTATTTAGAGTCTAAAAACCTTCCTGTAATGTTTCATACAGGGACCTCCATATTCAAGGGTTCCCTTGTAAAGTATGCCGACCCTCTATTACTCGATGAGGTTGCAGATGCCTTTCCGGAATTGAAGATCATCCTCGAGCACGGGGGGAGACCCTTCTGGTATAATATGGTTTCATGGCTTATAACCCGTCACAAGAATATCTATGTAGGGATAGCAGGCATACCTACACGACATATCCCTGAATATTTTCCTCATATAGATATCTATCAGGATAGATTTATATTTGGTAGTGACTGGCCTGGTGTCCCACACATAAAACCCCTGATAGATAAGGTTCTTGCCCTTCCTTTATCAGATACGATAAAGGAGAAGATTTTATATAAGAATGCCATAAGGGTAATAGGTATTGATAGATAGGTTATGGGTAAACGCCATATGTCCTATAAACCCAATAAATACTATAAACGAGATTGACAAAACAGATGCTTAAATGGGTTTAATACTTAAATGATGCAAGTCTTTTCATTGCCTCTTTTATCTTTTTCTCACTTATCGTGAGCGATATCCTGAAGTATCCCTCTCCTTCATCCCCAAAGCCATTTCCAGGTGTTACAACTATGCCTGTTTTTTCAATGAGTCTTTCGCAGAAGTCCTCTGATTTGTATTTTTTAGGCACCCTTGCCCATATATAAAAGGTTGCAAGAGGCTTTCTGACCTTTATGCCCAGGGATGTAAGACCATCTATGACCATGTCACGTCTTTTCTGGAATCTCTTTTTAAGCTCCTTCAGACTTGTCTGATCCCCTGTAAGTGCCTCAATCCCTGCCTGCTGGATAGCCTGAAATACACCTGAATCTATATTTGTTTTTAGTTTTCCGAGATTGTATATGGCATCGCTGTTGCCTACTGCAAAGCCAATCCTCCACCCTGTCATACAGTATGTCTTTGACAGTGAGTGGAACTCTACGGAGTATCTCTTTTCAGGGTCAAATTCAAGAAAACTTTTAGGTTTATACCCTTCATATGCTATCTCGCTATATGCTGCATCATGACATACGAGGATATCGAATTCTTTTGCTATGTGGATGACCTTTTTAAAGAGATCATCGTCTCCCTGGGCACCAGTCGGGTTATTAGGATAATTAATAAAGATAATCTTTGCCTTTTTAAGGACATCCTTAGGAATCCTATCAAAGTCTGGAAGAAAGTTGTTCTCCTCTTTGAGCGGCATTATGTACGGGGTTCCCCCTGCAAGGAGTGTAGATATTTTATAGACAGGATAGCCTGGAGATGGAACAAGGACGATATCCCCTGTGTCAACATACGCCCAGGGCATATGGGCTATTCCCTCTTTTGAACCAATAAGCGTTACAACCTCATTATCAGGATTCAGCCTTACAGAGAATCGCTTTTTATACCAGTCAGCTACTGCCTTTCTGAAGGCATGCATACCCTCATAGCTTGGATACCTATGGTTTCTTGAGTTGTCTACTGCCTCCTTCATCTTCTCTGTAATATTTGCTGGGGTTGGTATATCAGGGTCGCCTATACTGAAATCAATTAGGTCTATGCCCTTTTTTCTTGCCTCTTCCTTTTTCTTGTCAATCCTTGCGAACAGATATGGCGGTATTTTTTCCAGTCTTGATGAGGGTTTTACCATGTCTAACTCCTGCAATACGCTTTTGTTATTTTAAGACTATGAATTTACATGGATATTGGCTTAATGTAAAGCATTTTTTTTAAAATCAAAGAGAGGTTTTTATTTGAAAAAGATATGCCATGTATGTAAAATAGTGACCATGAATAAAGAGGCGGATAGATTATTTTTAAGGAATATACCTGATGATTTTCCACTGGTTCTGGAGCCTTACAGGGAAATCGGTACCAGATGCGCAATAGATGGTGATGAGATTGTGGAAAGGCTTAAAAAGATGATAAAAGAGGGAACAATAAGGAGGATAGCTGCTGTTCTCTACCACAGGAGGGTTTCGTATACCCACAATGCAATGGTTGTCTGGAGGATAAAAAAGGATGATGTAAGAAAATCAGGGGATATCATGGCAACATTTCCAGAGGTAAGTCACTGCTACGAAAGGGACACAGGGGGCTTCTGGGAATATAATCTCTATACAATGATCCATGGAAAAAGCAGGGAAGATTGTGTAGAGATTGTCTACCGCATATCGCAAAAGATAGGGGTTAATGATTTCAAGATACTTTTCAGTAAAAGGGAGTTTAAGAAGACATCTATAAAGGTGGTAGATGAATAGGGATATATCTACCAGTCTCTTTGAAAGAGCAAGAAAAATAATGCCTGGAGGGGTAAATAGCCCTGTCAGGGCCTTTAAATCTGTCAATGATACACCATTTTATGTAAAAAGAGGCAAGGGTGCCTATCTGTATGATGAGGATGGCAACAGGTATCTTGACTATGTAATGTCTTGGGGGGCTATTATCCTCGGTCATGCCAACGATGGGATAATAGATGAGGTTAAGGAGGCGTTATTATGTGGAACAAGTTTTGGTGCATGCCATAGATACGAGATAGGGCTTGCTGAAAGAATCATTGAGGCCTTTCCCTTAATAGACATGGTTCGACTTACAAACTCTGGCACAGAGGCTACCATGAGCGCCATAAGGCTTGCAAGGGGCTGGACAGGCAGGCAGAATATTATAAAATTCAGGGGATGTTATCATGGCCATGTGGACTCACTCCTTGTAAAAGCAGGTTCAGGGATGGCAACATTTGGTATACCAGATAGTAAAGGGATACCGGCTGAGCTTGCAGGACATACCCATGTAGCTGACTTTAATAATATTGACTCTGTTGAGGACATTGTAAAAAAAGATAGGGATATAGCATGTATAATTATGGAGCCTGTAATGGGAAATATGGGCGTAATACCCCCAGATAAAGGTTTTCTCCACGATATTGAAACAATATGCAGAGATAATGGTATTCTTCTTATATTTGATGAGGTTATAACAGGCTTTAGGGTTACCTATGGGGGCGCACAGCATTTATATGATATTAGACCTGATATTACATGCCTTGGAAAAATTATAGGCGGTGGATTTCCAATAGGTGCCATAGGTGGCAGGGCTGATGTGATGGGTGCATTAGCCCCCGAGGGAGAGGTATACCAGGCAGGCACGCTTTCAGGCAATCCTATAGCTGTTCGTGCAGGAATATATGCTCTTGATTATCTTAAGAATAACAAAGAGATATATCAAAAGATGGGGACATATGGGAAAGGGCTTGAGGATGCCATTATGGAAATAGCAGACAGATATGGTATACCATATCGAATCAATTCATTAGTAGGTATGTGGACAGGTTTTTTTACAGATAGGGATGTCCGGGATTATTTATCTGCCATGGATTCTAACAGGGTATTATACGAGAGATTTTTTAAATCCATGCTCCAAGAGGGCATATACCTTGCACCAAGCCCTTTTGAGGCGGCTTTTTTGAGTTCTGAACATAGAGAGAATGAACTCGCAGCAACATTAGAGGCATTTGAGAAGGTATTCATGGATCTGAACAATCAATGAAGATAACAGATAGTATCCCAAGGGCAACTGTGTCTATAAATCTTCGTTTCTTGGAGGAAAATTACAGGGCTATAAAATCTCTCCTCCCTGAAGATGTAAAGATACTCTGCGTTGTTAAGGCAGATGCCTATGGACATGGTGCTATTCAGGTGACTAAAAGGCTTGAATTTGTTGGTGCTGGATACTTTGGGGTGGCATCATTAAATGAGGCACTTGGATTAAGAAAGGAGGGGATTAACTCTCCTTTACTGGTTATGAGCGGGATACTGCCATGGGACAGCACCATATCTTTTATCCATCATAGGCTTACCCCTGTGGTATATGACATGGATATCTTAAAGAGACTTGCAAAAGAGAGCATAGACTTTGATTCCCCTCTAAATGTCCATATAAAATTTGATACAGGCATGGGCAGGCTTGGTTTCAGCCAGGATGAAATATCTGAGGTCATCAGCACCCTCAAAAGAACAAAGAATATCTATGTAGAGGGGCTAATGAGCCATTTTGCATCATCAGAGGTCAGGGATGGTTATGGTCTGGAACAGATTGAGAGGTTTAAATATATCCTTAATGCCTTTAGCTCCCATAATATAACCCCACCCTATGTCCACATGGCTAATACCGGTGCTGTTTTAGTCTATCCAGAGGCCTGCTTCAACATGGTGAGATCAGGGATAGGTCTTTATGGTTCATATCCTGATTCATCCCTAAAAGATAAGATTACTCTAAAACAGGTTATGAGGCTATCATCAAGGATAGCGCTTATTCGCACGTTTCCTGAGGGATGTTCATTAAGCTATGGAAGAATGTTTAGAACAGAGAGAAAAACCAGGGTAGCCTATGTACCCCTTGGCTACTCAGATGGCTATCCAAGGGCATTATCGAACAGGGGATTTGTCTTGATAAAAGGAAAAAAATGCAGTATTGTAGGTAGAGTTTGTATGGACTGGACACTTGTTGACATAACGGGGCATGATGACCTCGTAAAAGGTGATGAGGTGGTATTTATAGGGGTTGTGGGAGAGCATTGCATAACAGCGGATGATATAGCAAAACTGGAGGGGACCATACCATATGAGGTCTTATGTAGGATATCAAGAAAGGTACAGAGGGCTTATGTTTATTAGTCTTATGGGCAGGTTATCAGAGGGCGTTATCTCTATCCTGAGAGAATTAGGCGGTATGGGGTTTATGTTCTTAAATAGTATCCTTCTCCTTTTTAGAAGGCCTTTAAAATTAAATTATATCTTTAAACAGATGGAATTTATTGGCGTTAAATCAGCAGGCGTTGTGATTATTACAGGGACCTTTACAGGTATGGTTCTTGCGCTGCAATCCTACTATGGTTTCAGAAAATTTAGCGCAGAGGGCCTTGTGGGAACAACAGTGGCATTAAGCATGACAAGGGAGCTTGGCCCTGTGCTCACAAGCCTAATGGTTACAGGGAGGGCAGGCTCAGCCATGGCAGCAGAGCTTGGGACTATGAGGGTCACAGAGCAGATCGATGCCTTGATTGTTATGGCATTAAATCCAATAAAATATCTCGTCACCCCAAGGGTTATCGCATCTTTTTTTATGCTCCCTATTTTAACAATTGTATCAGACTTTGTGGGTATAGTAGGAGGTTGGCTTGTAGGCGTAAAGCTCCTTGGTATAAATGAGGGTGCGTTTATAAACAAGATGATCAAATATCTTGATTTCGAGGATATATATAATGGGCTTGCAAAGGCAGCCTGTTTCGGGGTTATTTTAAGTGTTGTAGCCTGTTATAAAGGTTTTTACACAAAGGGAGGCGCAGAAGGGGTAGGAAGGTCAACAACAGAATCTGTTGTTATAGCAAGTGTTTCTATACTAATTGCAGATTATGTCCTTACCTCTTTGATGTTCTAAATGACAGATAACGGGATTGCAATAAGAATAAACAACCTTCATAAAGCATTTGGAACCCAGAAAGTCCTTGAGGGCATAAATCTTGATATAAAACATGGTGAGATTACAGTTATTATAGGTAAAAGCGGCGGTGGCAAAAGCGTTCTTATGAAACACCTGATAGGTCTTCTGAGGCCCGACGAGGGTGAGATATGGATAGATGGCTCAGACATAACAAGACTTAAAGAAAAGGATTTGAATGAGGTAAGAAAGAAGTTCGGCATGTTGTTTCAGGAGGCAGCACTCTTCGATTCCATGAATGTCCTTGACAATGTAGCCTTCCCTGTTCGAGAACATACAAGACTTCCTGAAAAGGAGATTGTGCGGATGGCACAGGAGATATTAAGAAACGTAGGGCTTGCAGGCTTTGATGATAAGATGCCATCTGAGCTATCAGGCGGCATGAGAAAAAGGGTAGGGCTTGCAAGGGCATTGATACTTGACCCTGGTATCATACTGTTTGATGAGCCTACAAGTGCCCTTGACCCTATCACATCGCTGACCATCCTCGATCTAATCACGGAGACCCAGGAGAGGCTACATAAAACTTTTGTTGTTATAAGCCATGATATACTTGGGATGTTCAGGATAGCGCACAATGTTGCCATGCTTAACAATGGAAGGATCGTAGAATTTGGGACACCGAAGGAGATTAGACAGAGCAAAAAAGAAGAGGTAAAAGAATTTTTAAAAGCAACAGGTATACCAGGTTTTGCAGGAGGTGATAAATGAAAAGGAGTAGTATTTCGCCAGAGTTAAAGGTAGGCATTCTTGTTCTTATAGGTATTATTATATTGTTTTATATGTCTATTAGGGTAGGTAAATTCGGCGTGCTCAGCGATAAAGGGTATGATCTCGTAGTCTATCTTGAAAATGCAGGGGGCCTTGACGCAAAGACCCCTGTATTGGTTGCAGGTGTTGAGGTAGGCAGGATAACGAGTGTTAAGCTTGAGGGCTTTAAGGCTCTTGTAAGGTTTTCTGTTAAACAGGATGTTAAGATACCAGCGGATAGCATGATTGCCGTGAGAACCCAGGGGGTGCTGGGTGATAAATATCTAGAGATATTGCCAGGAAAGGATCAAAAGATGCTGTCCAGCGGAGGGCAGGTAACCAATGTCTTAACCTCCCCTGGTTTTGATGAGATATTCACACAGGTTAGTAGTGCTGCAAAGAAATTCGGTGATACCATAGGAGAATTTCAGGGGATACTGGGCGAAAAGGAAAAGTCAGACATAAAGAAAAGCATTGATAATATCCAGGCAATAACCGGTGAATTCAAGGATATAATCAAAGACAATAAACAGAGCATCAATAGCGTTATCGCCAATGCAGATGATACATTAAAGGGTCTGAAAAAGATCGTTAGTGATGTAGAGAGTGGCAAGGGTAGCCTTGGTATGTTGGTGAAAGACGATAAGCTTTACAATGATGCAAGGGATACCATGAGTTCCTTAAAAAATATAACAGCAGATATAGAGCAGGGAAAGGGCTCTCTGGGAAAGCTTGCAAAGGATGATGCGCTCTATAATGATGCAAAGGATACCTTGAAAAACATGAAGGAGATTACCGATGGTGTCAAAAAAGGAGAGGGCACCCTCGGGAAGCTCGCAAAGGATGATAGTCTTTATGTAGAGACAGAGAAGGCTATGAAGAAACTTCAGAAGGGCGCTGATGGTATCTCTGAGATGACACCTATCTCAGTCCTTGGGACTATCTTTGGTTTGATGTTTTGATACGGATCATCTTCTTCTTGATGCTTTTTATCCCCTGCGTCGCCCATTCCTTCTGGCCTTTGACATGGGAGCATGATGGCGAGAGGCATTTTTTAGGTCCTCTGTTTTCTTATAAAAAAGATGAGACATCAAGTAGATTAGCCATAAGACCCTTTCTTTTTTCTTATGATTCCAATGAAGGTGGTGTATACAGATATCTCTATCCCCTTGGCAAGAGCAGTGAGGATACCTCCTATTTTGTTCCATTCTACATGAAAAAAAAGGATGACGATAAGGGAAACAAGGCAATATTCCCATTTTTTTGGGGTGAGTCAAAAAAAGGTAGTTATTTTGGGGTCTTTCCATTTTATGGAAAATTATATGATAGGTTTAACAGGGATGAGATAGGTTTTTTTATGTGGCCCATCTATGGCTATTCAGAGGCTGGTGGGGCAAGAAAGACAAATATCCTCTGGCCCCTTTTCGCCTATTATAGTGGAAAAGAGGAGGGTGTAAAGGCATGGCCCCTTTTTGGATTTAGAAATAGAGAGGGACAGAGTAAAAATAGATTTTTTTTATGGCCCATATTTTTCCAGGGCGAAAGGGGTTTGAACACAGATGACCCTGTCAGATCCTTCTATGCCGTCCCTTTTTATATTGATGTAAAATCCAAAACAAGCGAATTTCGATCTGTAATGTGGCCTATATATACGAGACAGAAGACAGAGTTCAAGTCGCAGCTTGACCTTTTTTGGCCCATATATACAAATATTGAGGGTGAAGATATGGAAGGTATAAGCGTGTTCCCTTTTTATACATATAACAGAAATGAGAAGGATGTGAAGTATTCTGTCCTCTGGCCTGTTTTCAGGGACTCCCAGTGGTATAGAGGGGAAGAAAAATATATCTATAGATGGTTTCTTGTAATCAATAGATATGTAGTGGATGAAAAAGGCACATTCTTGAATGTCTGGCCCTTTTTTGAATATAGAGGTAAAGGTGAAGATTATAACTTCTATTTTCCCTCTATCTTGCCTCTTAGATATGATGGTATGGATTTCATAATAAAACCCCTTATTACTTTTTATGAAAGGAGGAAAACAGCGGATAGGGTTGTAACTAACCTTTTATATGGCCTCTATACGAAGGAAGACGGCTCGTCAGGCTGGAAAAGAAGATTTGCCTTTCTTTTTGAGATAAAGAAAGAACCCGAGGGGATGGGTTTTGAGCTGTTCTCTGGTATATTTGCTATTGATAGCAAAAGGATTAAATTATTTTTTATACCCATAGAAAGACAGAAAAGCTCATAGGCCCCTTAAATGCTATAATGCTGCAACTGTTTAACATTCCTGTTGATTGACAAGATAGAAAAATCTCTCCTTAAATTCCTCTGGTGTAAGTGATGTAACAGAGGCGATATTTTTTAATCGTTCAGGTTCAAAATCCTCTTTCTCTAATCTTATCATATAATTTCTTGCCACCTCATAGGACTGGGAGGCCATGTCAACGTATCTTACCTTTGACTTTCCGGTACTATAATCAAACAACTCTACAAAAGGGATGGGTCTTAGATTTCCCTCATAGAATGCAATCATAGCCCCTGTTCCTCCCCTTAAAAGGAAATGAACAGCACCATAACCAAGATTTCTTGTATACTCAATATCAAAGGGGATAGGCTCTGCTGCCCTTAGTTCATAGCCTATATTCTTGTCCACAATAGTTACATTAATACCCAGGGATTTTAATGTTTCCAATACAAAATTTTTAAGAACCCTTCCTAATAGTATATCTGAAAGCCTTATGCCGCCCTTTTCGTCTGTTTCAAGCTCTTCGTGTTGTCTCAACTCTTCTATATCAAACTTTTCTGATATACCCTCTGCTATGATTGCCACCCCGTGGTCTCTTCCCATAGATAGCCTTTTTATAATAGAGCCTGTCAATATATCAGCCGCCTTTTTAAAAGATAGTCTCTTTTCAGGGAATTCCTCTGGGATTAAGGCAATAGTTGTCCCTGCTGCCTTGCCGATACCAAGGGCGAGATGCCCTGTGTGGCGTCCCATGGTTGTTATAAAATACCACCTACCCATGGTCCTTGAATCTTCCATTATGTTTTTTACAATCTCAACACCTATGTGTCTTGCAGTCTGATAGCCAAAGGTAGAGAAACCGCCAGGCAGGGGGATGTCATTGTCTATTGTTTTAGGCATATGGACAACATTTATGGTGCCTCTCGCCTCCTGTTCAATCCATTTTGCCATAAACAATGTACCCTCTCCACCGATGGTAATAAGATCTTTGATGCCTATCTTCTTAAGGGTTGACATTAAGGTCTTAAAATTCCTATTCACCTCACCGGGGGCATCCCTGGATGTCCTTAGTATTGACCCCCCTGTTGTATGGAGCCGGGAAACAAGGTCTATGGTAAGATGGAGTATGCTCTTTGTGTCTCCCTCAAGCAGGGGTTTAAAACCTCCTACTATACCTACTACTTTTCTGCCATGATTTATAGCCTCAATGGTTGCAGAGCTTATAACCCCATTTATGCCAGGGGCAGGGCCGCCCCCAACAACTATTCCAATCAGACCATTGTCCATATAGACCCCTTTTTCTTTTTAAGAGAGAGCGATGATATATATTACTTTCTCCTCTGATGTCTTGTTCTTCTTCTAAGTTTTTTGTATTTGTGTTTTCTGATCTTCTTTTTCCGCCACTTTAAAACACTGCCCATTATCAGTCTCCTCTTTTATAAATAGTTATTATGCCCTCATCTGCTTCATCGATTTTCAAATCGAGGTGGTTAAACTATTAGGTGTGGTTATATTACAAAAAAAATTCCCTGTAAGCAATGAAATTATTTAATCAAAGCCCTACTTGACTCAAATTTTTTTGTAATATATTATAAAGGTTCTTATAAAACGACATATAATTATGGATATCCAATTAACCAGTGAGGAGCTTGAGAGATATAAGAGACAGATTATTATCTCTTCTATAGGCATTGAGGGACAGGAGAGATTAAAAGGGGCACAGGTTTTTATTGCAGGTTTAGGAGGGCTTGGTTCTGTGTCTGCATTGTATCTTGTTGCAGCAGGTATTGGAAACATAAGGATAATAGATAAGGACAGGGTAGATATATCAAATCTGAATAGACAGATTATACACTGGACAGATGATATAGGAATAGAAAAATCTGAATCAGGGCTTAATAAGCTGAAACGTCTGAACCCTAACTGCAATATAGAAACATTCACAGTTGGATTAAACAATGACAATGCCTCTGATCTGATAGGAGGGTCATCCTTGATTGTAGATGCCACAGATAATCTTGAGACAAGGAGGATTCTGAACCGTATCTCCATTCTAAAGTCCATACCATATATCTATGGTGGTGTAGATGGCTTAAGTGGTATGGTTACCACCTTTGTGCCCGGTGAGACGCCGTGCTTTGATTGTATTTTCCCTGTAAACCTGAAGAAGGTTGAAACAGTGGGCGTCATAGGTCCTACCCCAGGTATAGTTGCATCAATCCAGGCAATGGAGGCAATAAAGTTATTGGTTGGCATTAAGGGCACTTTAAATGGGAGGCTGCTTTATTTTTCAGGGACAGATATGCAATTCAGAGAACTAATCATAGAGAAGAATCCTCAATGCCCTACATGTAGTAAACTGAAACTAAATAAGGAGAGAGGATAAAGAATGGAGATGGAGATAATCCTCAATGGCATTAAGGAAAAGATACCCAAAGATATGACTATTGCAGGACTTATCTCCTACTTTAATGAAAAGGATACTGGGCTGATTGTGGAATTAAATAAAAGGTATGTCTTCCCCCATGATTATGAAACAACCCTTATAAAATCAGGGGATGTAATAGAATTTATAAATCCTGATTTTGGTGGATAGAGAGAAGCGCCTCTTTTATCCCCGATTGCCTATCAATCCTTTTTTCCACAGCCTCTATAAAGACATCCTCTCTTCCCCATATCTCTATACGCCTTTTTGCCCTTGTAATGGCAGTATATATAAGCTCCCTCGTTAATATCTCCGTTTGTCTGTCAGGCAGGATGACGATGATGTCTTCAAATTCTGAACCCTGACTTTTGTGGACTGTTATGGCATATGCAGTCTCATAATCACCTATTCTTGCCGGCACCACCCTTCTTATCCCTTCATCCTCAGTCTTTAAAAATACCCTTAGGTCTCCTTTATTTTCCTTTTCATAAAAAACTATACCCGTATCCCCATTAAAGAGTCTAAGCGAATAGTCATTTACGGTTATCATTACCGGTTTTCCTCTATACCACTTACCAGATATTTTAATTAGCCCTTTGTCATTAAGGCTTTTTTCTATTAATTCATTAATAGCAATGACCCCATATGGGCCATGCCTCAGGGCACATATGACATGAAAACTGTCAAAGTATTTAAATGCCTCCTCAACATTAGATGCTTTTAAATAAAGAGAGTAACGCTCGGCAATGTTCTTTTCAATGAATAGGGGAAGATGC